>JGI12635J15846_10002637_pt1 | contig 15676 bp, 8 predicted proteins | sample BlaSpr_A8_OM2_M2_FD_15846 | JGI IMG/M metagenome (IMG submission 15846) | reverse complement strand
CGTGCGCGTTTGTGGATCAAGTAGCAGCCGCTCCGCGCCGCCGGCTCCATCGCGAACATACAGTCTGCGATTGTCTTCGCCTGCCGACTGCTTCAGGTAAAACAAGCGCCCGCCAAAGGATTGCAGAGAGATCACCCGCACGCCGGCGTCATCCAATTCCGCGATCCGCGTCCGCAACTTATCGCGATTGGGTATGCGCTCCAGCACCGCCCTCGTGTAATCATTCTGCGCGTGCATCCACGACGAAACCTCCGGACTTTTCAGGTCCTCCAGCCAACGATATGGATCGTTGATTTCCGTCCCAAAAAAAGTTTCCTTCACGTCGCGCACCGGCGTCTCCGGAGGAGCCAGAGCCGCAACTGGCGCGTCTTTCTCGACAGTTTTCGTCTGCGCCGGAGCCAGCGCCGAACTTCCAGCGACTAAAATCAGTACCGAAATCATTCGCACAGTTCTCACGCGCATGGTTCTGCCTTCGCTTTCTTTACTACTTCCAAATTTGATCTTCGGCTGGACTAGGGGTGGTTAGTCGCAGATTACACTCAAAGCGCTCCCCAAAACAGTGCATGCTCCATATCTGTGACCATCGCAGCGATGCTAAAGTCGCCGCTCCCGGCCCGCAGATAGCGCCATTCCCTGCGCAATCTCTAGCAGCCGGCCGCGCCCCTCAGCCGAGAAAAAGTCCTGGAACCACTAGCCATATTTTACTAGCCGGCCCATTCCGCCCGTTCAATTGCGCCTCTCAACCCCCTTGCGTATCATTATCTGTTCATGCTCCCGGCGCGGCTTCACCACTCCATCCCCCGCTCGCTTCTGCCGTCCCTTTACCTCGTAATCTTCGCGCTCACTTTTTTGTTTGGCGCTGCCCGTGTGTCTCGCGCTCAGCAATCAACCGAGATACTTCCCCTCTCGCAAGTTCATCCCGGCATGCAGGGCTACGCGTACACTATTTTTGCCGGTGACCAGGTTGAAAGATTCGACCTCGAAGTCCTCGGCATCATGCCCAATTTCCTGGGCCCCAAACAACCCATCATCCTCGTTCAATTAAAAGGCCCGAAGGTCGAACACACCGGTGTCGTAGCCGGCATGAGCGGCAGCCCAGTTTATTTGGACGGCAAACTCGCAGGCGCCCTTTCCCTTAAGCTCGGCGTATTCACCAAGGAACCCATCGCGGGCGTTACACCTATCGCCGATGTTTTGAATCCTCCAGTACAAACGGCGGCGTCACAACCGTCGCAATCCTCGCAAAATTCAGTTCAGCAATTCTCGCCCTCTCCGCTGTCAAATGACACGTCCTCAAATTCCTCAAATAATTTCGCAACGCAACAAATCACCTTGCCCACGGGCTCCGCCTTGGAACCTATCGAAACGCCTCTGGTTTTTTCCGGTTTTCAAGCTTCCGCCTTACGCCAATTTTCTTCTCAGCTCCAGAGTTATGGTTTCGTCGCCGCGCAAGGTGGCACCGCCGCCCCGCGCCCGGATGATTCTCAACTCAAGCCCGGCGATATGGCCGGAATGGTACTCGTTCAGGGTGACGCCTCCATCAACTCCGCCTGTACCGTCACCGCCGTCCAAGCCGATCGCGTTTTCTTGTGCGGCCATCCCTTCTTAAGTCTCGGCGACGTGCAACTCCCCATGGCACGCAGCCGCGTCGTTACCACTCTCTCCTCCGATATGGCCTCCACTAAAATCGTAAATGTGGGCGGTTCCATCGGCACCATTACTGGTGATCACATCACCGCGGTCACAGGAAAACTGGGTGCGCCGCCCGCCATGATTCCGCTGGAGCTCACTCTTTCCGTCGCTGGCGCCGAGAAACAACTGCACTTCCAGCTCGTCAATCATCCCCGCTTGACTCCCATCTTGGTCGCCCTCACCACCTTCAGCGGACTGACTCAAAATTCGCTCTACGGCGAAGGCACTACCTTGCATCTCTCCGGTGAAATCCAGCTGAAAAATCACGCGCCCGTTCAAATCGAAAATACTTTCGCTCCTGGCGACGCTCTTTCGCCCGATGGTTTGCCTATCGCGCTCACCATGCAAAGCATTTTCTCGCGTTTGTTCACCAATAATTTTGAAGCTACCGCCATTGAGCGGGTTTCGCTGCGCGTCGAAAGTGTACCCGGACGCCATTCCTTCACCATCGAAAGTGCGTGGCTCGAAAAAGGCGAAGCTGCTCCCGGCGAAAATCTGCGGGTGCGCATCTTGCTGCGCCCCTATCGCGGTCCCGCTCATGTAAAGGAAACCACCGTGCACGTTCCTGATCAGGTCACCCGCGGCACCACGCTTCGTCTCCTGGTCAGCGACGCCGACATGCTCAACCGCGCATCGCGGGGGTTTGCCGCCGTCGGCACCAGTGCCTCCGCGAGTCTCGATCAGCTCATTGCCCTGCTAAATCGCGAGCGTCGCAATGATCGCCTGTACGTCGGCCTTTTCACTCCATCTCCCACCATGCTGTGGGAAGACAAGGAATTGCCCAACGTGCCTCTTTCTCAAATCAGTATCGTCGATGGACGCCCCGCGCCTGGCACTGTTCAAGTGCTCCGCGAATCGCTTTCGAGCGAATCCTCCATTCCGCTCGGTGGACCAGTGACCGGAGTTATCTCACTCAATCTGCAAATACGATGATCACTTTTAAAAATATGACCTCACGACGTCCGCGCTCGACGCTCCGCTTTAATATGCGTTTTTCCCGATCTTTCTTGGCCTGTCTACTGGCTATCACGTGCGTGTTTGTAGCCCGCGCCGAGCACACTCGCCGTTGGCGCATCAGCACCTACGAAGAATTTCTAAAGGGCACAGCCCATGGCGTAGCAGTGCGCAGCGATGGCCGCCTCGAGTTGGCCCCAAAGTTCGCATTGATCGCTGACGCCGATGCTTCCTATCTGTGGTCTCTGCGCACCGATCCTAAAGGTATGCTTTACGCCGCCGGAGGCTCGCCCGCAAAAGTTTTTCGCTTTGATGCTGCGGGAAAGCCCACCACTGTTTTTGAATCTCCCGATCTTTCCGCGCAAGCCATCACTTTCGACTCGCAGGGAAATCTTTATGTGGGCACTTCGCCTGACGGAAAGGTTTATCGCGTCTCGTCGTCCGGCGAAAAATCTGTCTTCTTCGATCCCAAGACAAAATATATCTGGGATCTTGCCTTTTCCTCCGACGGTACTCTTTACGTAGCCACCGGCGATAAAGGCCAAGTCTTCGCCGTAAATTCCAGCGGCAAAGGCGACCTGTTTTATTCCAGCGACGAAGCGCATATCCGCGTACTTGCCTTTGATCCCAGTGGAAATCTCGTCGCCGGCACCGAGCCGAGCGGCCGCGTGCTGCGCGTTTCGCGTTCCAACGAAAAATCCGCTCGCTCAAATAAATCAACGGATAAATCACTCGCTCCAGCGCAAGGCTTCGTTCTCTATGAAACCGCTAAACGCGAAGTCACCGCACTGGCGATAGCCCCTGATGGCACGATGTACGTCTCCGCCATAGGCGAAAAGCAGCACAACGTTACTCCTGCTCCTTCGGCTGTATTTGTCACGCCGCAAGGCACCACCACCATTACCCCCTCACCGCAAATGCCGGCGCAACCCACCGTCCCTTCCGTGTTTGTGGCCTTTCCGCCCGTGGTTTCTTCCAGCATTTATCGTATTAGCGCTAACGGTGCGCCCGATGAGCTCTGGACTTCCCGTGAAGACGTGGTCTACAGCCTGGGCCTCGCCGCCGATGGCCGTCTGCTCGCCGGCACGGGAAACAACGGCGCACTCCTGGCCATCGACTCCAAAGGCGTGTTCGCGCAACTTGCCAAGTCCGGCTCGGCCCAGATCACCGGAATTTCCCGCGGTAAAGACGGCAAGCTTTTTGTCTGCACCGCCAATCCCGGTAAAGTTTTTTCCGTCGGCCCTGAATTTGAAGCCGAAGGCACCTACGAATCGCGCTCCTTCGACGCTCAAAATCTTTCACAATGGGGCCGCGTGGAATGGTGGAGTCCCCACACGGCTCCGGCCGCGAAGAAATCTTCCGCCCACGACAGCGAACCGCGCGTCGAATTTTTCGCGCGTTCTGGCAACACTGAAGATCCCGGCAAAGAATGGTCCAACTGGTATGGCCCTTACACGCACTCGGGCGCGGAGATGGAGATTCCGCCCGCTCGATTTGTGCAATGGAAAGCCGTGATACACGGCGGGCAGCCGGGAGACGGCGTAGATTGGGCCAGCCTGGCTTATTTGCCTCGTAATGTCGCGCCGGTAATCGATGGCATTGCGATCCAGGACCCAGGCGTGCGCGCCAACGCCACCAATATTATGTCCGGCCAGCCATCCATCGTCACACTGAAACTGCCCCCCGCGCCGAATATTTCCGGCGTGATCATCACGCAGTCGGGCATCGCGCCAAGATTTGAGCCCCCGCCGCAGGGCATTCAGCAAAAAGGCTACGCCACCGTGCTGTGGAGCGCACACGATGATAACGACGATGAATTACGCTACGCCGTTTATTACCGTGGAGAAAATGAGCAGGACTGGAAATTATTGAAGGACAAACTGGAGCAGAAATTCTATTCCTGGGACGCCACATCCTTCCCCGATGGCGCCTATTATCTGAAGATTGTTGCCACCGACGCCCCTTCGAACCCGCCGGCTACCGTGCTTACCGCGGAACGAATCAGTGAGCGCTTCGAAGTGGACAACACTCCGCCGGTTATCGAGCATCTGCAGGCCGAGTTTCGCGCCGCTGACAAAGCTGGCAGCTCCATCGCCGTAAAATTCACTGCGCGCGATGCCGGCAGCAGCGTGGAGCGCGCCCAATATAGCCTCGACGGCGGCGACTGGATACTCATATCTCCGGCCGGAAACATCAGTGACGCCCCCGAAGAACATTACGAATTTACGAATACTAATCCGTCCGCCGGAGAACACACCATCGCGGTGCGCGCGTACGACCGCTTTGAAAATGTGGGAAGTGCGAAAACGACTGTAACCGTTACAAGCTCGAACCGACGCTAAGATCTAAGATCGTTACTCGCAAAATCTTTGTCCATATTGTTGCGCACTAATCTACCCAGCGGTCCGGCCGTGTAGCATCTGTGTGCTGTTCGATTTCCGCCCCAAAGCCCATTCGTCCATCCCCAAAAGCCTCGCTCCGTGCGTGAGTCACCCGCGCGGTGCAATTTATTTCCTGCGCCGCGGTCCCGGTCACCTCTACAGGCATACGCAGCGTAACTTCCAGTTGCATTCCAACCCGCAGCGGCGCGGAAGAAGCGAAAAAGAATCCTCCACCCGAAACGTTCAACGCCTCAGTAAAATGTTCGCTGGTATCCGCGCCCACGCCCAGCGCGCGAAATCGCAGCGGCGTGCGTAAATTGTGGCGGGTTAACCGCCGGCGCTCCGGGTCTTTCATTTTGCCTTGCTCCACGTGGGGAAAACGGCTAGCGAGTCTAAGCTGCGGGGTTCAAGTCAGCGTAGCAAAGCTGCGGGACACGTCAAGTGACAAATTAGCGCCCATCATGCGCGCTCAGCTTGCCTCAATCGCTTTGCGCCAACTGGCGCTTCCAGTATTCTGCTGTGCATTGGACACCACATAATGGCTCCCACAAACTCAAATCCTCTGGCGCACACGGATCCTCAGCAAAAAACCGCAACTGTCGAAGATTTCGCGCCTCCCTCGTGGGACTCCATCAAGCAAGCTCACGCTCGCATCGCGCCTAAAATACATCGCACTCCTGTACTCACCAGCTCTTCGCTCGATAACCTCACCGGCGCCAACATTTTTTTCAAATGCGATAATTTTCAAAAAACCGGTTCCTTCAAAATACGTGGCGCTACGAACGCCATCTTCTCGCTCACCGATGCGGAGGTTGCACATGGCATCGTCACCCAATCGAGCGGCAATCACGGCGCTGCCATCGCCTGTGCCGGTGCCTGGCGCGGTGTAAAAACCTGGGTCGTAATGCCCCGCAACGCCCCAGCCGTAAAATTTCGTGCTGTCGAAAGCTACGGCGCGCTGGTAACTTTGTGCGAGCCGCGCGTCACCGCGCGTAATGAAGCCGCCGCTCGTGTTCGCGCCGAGACTGGCGCCTACCTCATACATCCCTACGATGACGATCGCATCATCGCCGGACAAGCTACCGCCGCGAAGGAACTCCTCGAAGAAATCGGCGACCTCGATGCCGTCTTCGCTCCTGTGAGTGGTGGAGGTCTGCTTAGCGGCACCTGCCTCGGCGCAAAAAACCTGCGTGCTGATATTCGCGTTTTTGGTTGTGAGCCAGAGCGCGCCGACGACGCCTATCGCTCCCTGGCCAGCGGCACATTACAGTCTCAGGACTCCAGTGACACCATTGCGGACGGTTTGCGCGCTTCCCTTGCTCCCCGCACCTTCGCCATTCTGCGAAAATTTGTAGATGGAATTTTGTTGGCCAGCGAAGAAGAAATAATTTCCGCCACCCGCCTGGTCTGGGAGCGCATGAAAATCATTATCGAGCCATCGTCAGCGGTGGCCATCGCTCCATTGCTGCGGCCCGGCGCAATCGCCGCGCTGAATTTGCCGCCGCGGGCTGATGGCCGCGCCCCTAAACTTGGGGTGATCTTTTCCGGAGGTAATGTCGACTTATCTTCCCTGCCGTTTTAGTTTCTTTGACGGCGAGAAAATTTTATTCCCAGAAACTACGTTTCCCTCAGTTTCAATTTACCGGCAACTTTATTTTCTTCCAGAAAAGCCCGCAAATCCTTCGTGGCATCCAGCAGCCGCACCCACTGCTCGTAATAAAGTGTGACCGGAAAGCGTCCCAGCCCGTAAACGCTCACGCCACCCTTTTCGCCCACACGAAATTCCAGCGCCCCAGTGCGCCGCCCGGAGCCTTTCTTTTCCAGCTCCGCTATTTTTGCTTTCAGTTCGTCGTAAGACGGCTCGGCCATTTTCCCCTCCGTTAAACTCGAATGTCGCCGATTATACCGGACCCGCCCATCACTGTCCGCAACCTACGGCACATCTACGCGCCGGCGCAAATCGGCGACCCTTCACTCACCAGATGGCTACTTCAGCGTGATTTTTTGAACCACCGGCAAATCTTGCGAAGACCCGCCCGCCATGAACGAGTAAGCTCCCGGCACCAGTTTCCAACTCTCCGACGCTTCGTCAAAAATAGACAGATACGAAGCGTCGATGTTAACGGTCACTTCCTTGCTCTCGCCGGCCTGCAGCTTAACCTTGCTCCAGCCCACTAGTCTTTTGGGGGGCTCTCCAGCTTCCGCAGGAAGTGCCGCATAAACCTGAGCGATTTCTGCTCCCGGCCTGCTCCCGGTGTTCTTCACCGTGAACGTAACGGTCGTCTGTTTGCCCGGTTTTATCTTCAAGTTGGAATAAGAGTACGAGGTATACGACAAACCAAATCCAAACGGAAATAGCACCGGTTTCTTTTCGGCGTCATACCACTTGTAACCAACTTTCAATCCTTCATCGTAATGCACCTCGAACGTCGGCTTAGCCTCGCCAGTTGCCATTACCGCTGCCTTGCCGAGCGCCCCAGGCGGCGGAATCACTCGTTGCGGATGAGGCAAATCCGCTTCACTGCGCGGAAAAGTCATTGGTAATTTAGCGCCAGGGTTTATGTCGCCAAAAAGAATGTTGGCCACAGCATCCGCGCCTTTGCTCCCGGCGTACCACGCTTCCACCACTCCACTCACTTTATCGATCCACGGCATGGTTACCGCGGTTCCAGATTCGATCACCACTATGGTGCGCGGATTCGCCGAAGCCACCTGGTCGATCATCGCGTCCTGGTTATCGGGCAACGATAAATTAGGCAGGTCCATGTCCTCGCTGGTCCACTGGTGCACAAACACGATGGCGACATCGGACTCCTTGGCCAGTGCCGCAGTGGCTGAGGGATCGGCTCCGGAGGCAAACTTCACGCTCACCCCCGGAGCTTTGGCAGTTACTGCCTTTAACGGCGAAGTGGGAAACCACACATGCGCCTGCCATTTAGGTGCCGTAGATCCCACCGGATCCACTTGCGCNGATCCACCGCCCGAAATCATGCTCTCGTCCGCATGCGTNCCAATAATTGCGATGGAGCGCACTTTCGCGCGATCCAAAGGCAACANNCCTTTATCGTTTTTCAACAGCACGATACTTTGTTCCGCAACCTGCCGCGCANTTTCCNACCCGCGTTCTACATCCACCACGCTTCTCTGCCTTGGAAAGTCCACGATGCCACTGGCAAATTCAGAACGCAGCACACGCCGCACATGATCATCCAGTTCGGCAACAGGAACTTTGCCTTCCTGCACCGCTTTCTTCAGCGGCTCGCCATAATAAAAATCTTCAGGTTCCTCGTTATCGAGACCAGCTGCGGACGCTTTCACTACACTGTGTGTGGCGCCCCAATCGGAAACCACAAATCCTTTAAACCCCCACGCTTTCTTCAGCACATCCGTAAGCAAATATTTATTTTCGCAAGCATAGTCACCGTTGATGGCGTTGTAGGAACACATCACCGCGCCCGGACTGCCAATGTCGATGCCGATATGAAACGCCAGCAGGTCCGTCTCCTGTAGCGCGCGCTTCCCGATCACCACATTTACTTCGTTGCGTCCGGTTTCCTGATCGTTGGCCGCGTAGTGCTTGATGTCCCCAATGACATGCTGCGCCTGCTCGCACTTAATGCGATTGCCTACCAGCGTGCCCGCCAAAATGGGATCTTCTCCCAGGTATTCGAACGTACGTCCGTTGCGCGGCTCCCGCGTAATATTCGTACCACCGCCCAAAGTCATGTTGTAACCCTGCGCCCGCAACTCCCGCCCGATCAGCGCGCCATATTCGCACGCCGCTTGCGGATCCCAGGTGGCTGCGGAAGCTATGTTGGATGGCAACGCTGTCGAATATCTTCCGTTGTCCGCGCTGCTCCGCACTCCGTAAGCAGCGTCGCTCACCTGAATCATGGGAATTCCAAGTCGCTCGACACCCAACACAAATCCAGCGCCGCCATTGCCTAAATATGCGTTGGGAAATACCTTGCCGGGCCATCCGGGCATGCCCTCGCCGTGCAACAGACCAATTTTTTCGTCGAGCGTCAATTCTTTCAACACCATTTCGGCACGTTCATCCGGCGAAAGTTTGGTGTTCATCCAGGGACGATCTTTGGCACTTTCTTCGCGCTGCGCGAAGGATGGTGCGCTAGCCAAAGAAATGGCCAGTACGGCCGTGAGTCCAAAGCGTAAACAACGCAACTTCTCCATTGGTAATGTCCTCATCAAAGCGCTGGTAAATGCGGGCCTATCATAGCGGTTTTTGCTCCAATATTGCGCTGGATCTTACAGCCCGCCCGGGCGACAAATTTTACAGAACAACATTAGTAAATTCTAACAGTGACCCGTTTAGAACAGACCCTTTGCTCCAAAGATGGAATACTTTCAACTATAACGAGGCGTCACTATGACAAAGACGACGATGGTGAAATCGAATGGTGCGCGAGCGGTTTCAGCAGGCACGGAAAGCGTGGCACAAGTTCTCGAACGCGAACGAGATCCGCTGATTCACGAGTGGCTGGCATTGGTGGAAAAGCAGGAAGACCTGATGGCTATTCCATTGAGCTACGAGGACCGCACTGGACATTTGCCGCAGTTAGCCGATGTGATTGCCCGCCTGCACCTGGATTCCTCGACGAAAGCTCCTATCTCCGTCGCCGCCAGTTATCACGGCGATCTGCGGCGCAAACAGGGCTACTCTGTGGCCATGGTAGTGGAGGAGTCGCGATTGTTGCAGGTGTGCATTTTCACCACTCTACACAAGAGCACCAGGCAACTGAATTATGAGAAACTGCTGCCGGACGTTGTCACCATCGCGGACGAGGTGGATGCGCAACTGAAACAGCAAATGCTGCGCTACATGGCGGCGAATGCCGTTGTCAAGAACTCTAAAGCGCATTGATCCAATGAACTAGGTTAAATCGTCTCGGACCCGAGTTTTTCTTAGTCCCTTTTACCCCCTTCCCTGGCAGTGCAAGCACCAGCGCCTCCGCGATAAATGCGGACGGGGAGTGGTATGAGCCAAGCGAAGAAGGAATCCGTGCTGCTGATCCAATGCCATCCGGCGGATGCGCGATTGATAACAAATGCGCTGGCGAACGATGTACAGGAAGGTCTGAAGGTCGAGTGTATTAAGAAACTATCGGATGGGGTAGAGCGCATCCACAAAGGCAGGGTGCGGGGAGTCATTGTAGACATCGAGATGCCAAACGGAAGGGGTGTGGCGGCCTTTGAAAAGTTGCGGGCCGCCGCGCCACACCTTCCGATTCTGATACTCAGCGGCGTGGATAACGAGAATGTTGCGAAACAAGCGGTTGATCGCGGCGCGCAAGACTACCTCCTGAAAAGCAACTTTGATCATTTCCGCTTGCGCCGGGCGGTGCACCTGATGATCGAGCGCCACGCCACCGAGGAAAGAGCGTATTTCCAACAGCGCTGCGCGGAAATAACGCTGGCGTGCACTGCAGATGCAGTGATCATCAGCGACAGCGCGGAGTTGGTGACGCATTTAAACGGCCCGGCCGAACTGCTGACCGGCTGGTCTGAAGCGGAGGCGCGCGGCCATTCGCTAAACGAAATCCTTGGTTGCTATAAGCAGCCGACCTCCGTACCCGCGCCCTCCAGGGCTTCGGTCACAAACCAAGATACCCCTTGCGCAGACATGACCAAATTAGTCAGGCGCGACGGTACGGAACTGAACATTAAAAACTGCTCGGGGTACATCCGCGACCGGGATGGCAACGTCACCGGAACGGTGGCCGTCCTCCACGACTTGGGAGCCGTGCGGGAGCAGACCTTGAAGCTTTCCCATGCGGCCCAACACGATTTTTTGACCGACCTGCCCAATCGCTCGCTTGTGAATGACCGCATCACCCAGGCAATCTCCTTCGCCGCGCGATATAACAAACAGTTGGCGGTGATGTTTGTGGACCTCGATCTGTTCAAAAGAATCAACGACTCCCTCGGTCATGCCGTAGGCGACAAATTATTGCAACAGGTAGCTATTCGAATCGTGGCAAGTCTGCGCCGTTCAGACACCGTCGGGCGCATTGGCGGAGACGAATTCGTGGTGTTGCTTTCACAAGTGGGGCACGCCGAAGACGCCGTATTCATTGCCAGAAAAATTTTGAGCTCACTGGCCGAGCCATATCTGATCGATCAAAAACAACTACAGATCAACGCCAGTATCGGAGTCAGCACCTACCCTGATGATGGCACGGACTCGGAAACGCTCATTCACCGCGCGGATACGGCCATGTATGAAGCCAAGAAATTGGGGCGCAATAACTGTCAATTCTTTCGCGCCGAAATGCAGGCCCGGGTTTTGGAATGGCAGAGCCTGGAAGGCAGCTTACGCAGCGCGCTCGAGCGCAACGAATTCATGCTGGTGTACCAACCGAAGATCGACCTAACCACCGGAGACATCAGCGGCGTAGAAGCGTTGCTGCGTTGGAATCATCCCGATCGCGGCCTCATTCAACCATTAAAATTTGTACCCATCGCGGAAGAATCCGGGTTGATCGTGCCCATCGGACAGTGGGTGCTGTTGGAAGCTTGCCGGCAAGCGCGGGCGTGGATGGATGCGGGTTTGCCGCCAGTACGGATCGCCGTGAACGTCTCAGCCTTGCAGTTCGCGGCTAAGGACTTTTTGTCCAGCGTTCGCGCTGTGCTGATTTCCACCGGAATAGACCCACACGATCTGGAACTGGAGTTGACCGAGACGGTGCTGATGCAGGACGCGGACTCGGCGGTGCAAACGCTGCGCGCCCTGAAAGCCATCGGCGTGCAACTGGCCGTCGACGATTTTGGAGTGGGATATTCCAGCTTCAGTTACTTGAGAAAATTTCCGCTGGACGCCTTGAAAGTGGACCGCAGTTTCATAAACGACATTTCCTCGAATCCCGACAATGCCACGATTTTGAGCGCGCTGATCGGAATTGGAAAGAGCTTGAAGCATCGTGTGGTGGCCGAAGGTGTGGAGACCGAGGAACAACTCCACTTTTTGCAAAAAGAAGGATGCAGCGAGGGCCAGGGATATTTTTTCTGCCGCCCCGTAATTGCCGAGAAGTTCGCGGAGTTTCTGGAGCGCGGCGTAACAGAATCGATGGTCAATTAAGCCTTCGAACCTGGACCGCTGGTCAACAGGCATAGAAATCAATCCGAAATTTGACCCGCCAACACTTACAAATGCTCCCAAGAAATTAGGCGCGGATCAGAACGGAAGACCAACCACGCGAGTACCGCCCGGCCGCTGACTCTGCAAATGCCTATCCCCCAAAAACCAGGCGTGATGCCTCGTACACAAAAGTAACTGAAAGCATCCTAAGCAAATCATGTCGGCATCAGACAGTGCACTCGGGTTGGGTGGCTCAGTTCGTATCGTACAACTGGACCCCAAAAAATAGTTTACGAGTCGGTTATTTGGCCCAGTGTGGTAGCCTTCGTTAGTTTTAGGGAGAGCGGGTGGGGCCTTTTGCGGAAACCTATTTGCTAGCAGTAAAACGTAATCATACTGGTGTGTTCACCACCGTCAGCCGTCCCGCCTCACTGACGACACATTCGAATCAAATCTCAAGCCAGCTTCAAAATCCGGGTTACGGGCGGAATGATGAAAATCGATTCGCAACTGCCACGCATGCTTGACCGCGCTATCCAATTCTCGCAAATTGGGGCGCTGGCGGTAGCCATCATTTCGACTGTGTGGACCCTTCCTGCTGCCGGGCAGACCAATGATGCCAGCCTGTCGCAGGTGTCTTCCCGCCGTGCGCGAATCACACAAGCCATTGACGAAAAACAGTTAGTGTCCCTCCACGGCAATGTTCATCCACAGGCGCACGCCAAATTTGACCAGGGCGCCGTAAGCGATGCGCAACCCCTGGATCGCATGCTGCTGCTATTGCAGCGCGCGCCCGAACAAGAAGCCGCTCTGCGCCAATTATTGGATGATCAACTCACCCTCAATTCGCCAAAGCATCACGCCTGGCTCACTCCGCAACAGTTTGGCGCGCAATTTGGACCTATCGACGCCGACCTCCAGGCGAGCACCAGTTGGCTGAGCGCCAAGGGATTTCACGGAATCCAGGTCGGGCCGGGACGCACCGTCATTGAGTTCTCGGGCACAGCAGGTCAGGTGCGTGATGCCTTCCACACCGAAATTCACCGCTATGTAGTGAATGGCGCGCAACGATTCGCGAACTCCAGCGATCCACAAATTCCCGCGGCCCTGGCCCCAGTAGTGGCAGGCGTGGTCTCCTTGCATAATTTTCCCAAGGTCGCCCATTCCCACAAGTTGGGAAATTTTCATCGCTCCAGCGCTGGCGGCGTTATCGAGCCGCTATTTTCGTTTGCCGGCTGCGGATCTGGCTCGGGTCAGCAGTGCAACGGACTCGGACCAGCAGACCTGGCCAAAATTTACAATATTCCTTCCAATCTAAACGGCGCCGGACAAACCATCGCCGTGGTAGCACAGACGAATATTAATGTCGCCGATGCGCAAGAATACCGCGCCATGTTTGGCTTGCCGGTGAACGACCCCGTTATCGTTTTAAATGGACCCGATCCCGGGATCGTGAGTACTGACGAACCGGAAGCCGACTTGGACGTGCAAGTGTCCGGTGCGGTGGCACCCCAAGCGACAATTAAGCTTGTAATCTCCGAAACATCGACATCGGTGGCCACCGGGGGCGTCGATCTCTCCGCTCTGTACATCGTTGACAACAACATTGCGGGAGTGATGAGCGAAAGCTATGGCTCCTGTGAACCTGGTCTCGGCGCGACGGGTAATGCGTTTTATAACGCATTGTGGGAACAAGCTGCCGCTCAGGGCATCACCGTGCTGGTTTCGTCCGGCGATAACGGTTCTGCAGCCTGCGATAATCCTAACTCCTCAGACTTCGCTATCAATGGCTTGGCAGTCAGCGGGCTGGCATCCACTCCCTTCAACGTAGCCGTCGGCGGCACGGACTTCCTGTACAGCACCGCCAGTCCTTCTTCCGCTTACTGGAATGTGACCAATGCCGGCACGCCACCAACGGAATCGGCCAAGTCCTACATTCCGGAAACCACCTGGAGCAATTCCTGCGCCGCCGGAGGCCTGCCCGCATGCACCGCAAGCATTATCAATTCCAATAGCGCCAGCGGATTCGATCTTGTGGCCGCCAGTGGCGGCCCTAGCTCGATCTATGCGAAACCTGCGTGGCAAGCGGGCATCACCGGCATGCCCAATGACAATAAACGCGACATTCCGGATGTTTCTCTATTCGCCAGCAACGGCTCCAACGACAGCTTCTACATTATTTGCCAGAAAGATTTTACCGGCGCGAATTCCTGTGATTTGAATTCGCCCTTCAACGCTTTCACGGGTGTCGGTGGAACTTCCGCATCCGTCCAAGCGTTCGCCGGAATCATGGCCTTGATCAATCAAAGTCAGGCTACCGGACCAAACCCCTCGCCACGCCAAGGAAACGCAAATTACATTCTTTATAAATTGTACAAACAGAATCCCACGAAAGTTTGCGCCTCCAATCCGGCCGCCGTCACCGCGGCGGGTTGCATATTTTACGATGTCACTACTGGCAATATTTCCGTGGCTTGCAAGGGTGGAACCGCAAATTGCAGCAACACCAGCACTGCCGCCAACCAATACGGTGTGGTGGTTAGCGCCGGCGTTCCCGCGTGGACCACCACCGCCGGCTACGACATGGCCACCGGCCTCGGTACCGTGAATGTCGCCAATCTCGCCTCTGCTTGGGGTGGCGTCGGTTTGACAGCCTCGACTACCACCATTAGTGCTTCGCCCGGCGGAACAATTGCCCACGGCGCAAATGCCAGCTTCACCGTAACTGTCGCCTCCTCCGGCGGAACTCCCACTGGACAAGTTTCTCTCATTGCCACTCCCCCAGGCGCAGCGCAAACCGGAATTGGCCCATTCTCATTGACCGCCGGCACCGCCACCTTTACCAGCAACATGCTTCCCGGAGGCACGGCCTATAACGTAGTCGCACAGTACAGCGGCGACGGCACCTTCGCACAGAGCACCTCCGCGCCGGTGCTCGTGACCGTAAGCAAAGAGAGCAGCAAAACATCTGTAGTTCTGGTGACTTTTGACAACAGCAACAACATCTCCAGCAGCAACGCCACTACCGCACCCTACGGTTCGCCCTATATCATGCGCGTCAACGTTACCAACGCCTCTGGTACTGCCTGCTACGCAAATTTAAATAGCGGAGCCATTCCGCCCATCAACGCCATTCCCTGCCCAACCGGCAACGTTTCCCTGACCGACAACGGTTCACCGCTCAACGATTTCACTATCAGCAATAACGGTACTGCCTCCAACGTAGCGCCTCTGAACCGCCAGGGATTCTTCGAGGATCAACCCATTCAACTGCCGGCTGGGAACCACAGCATCGTAGCCGCTTATGTAGGTGATAACAGCTATACCTCCAGCACCTCCGCCGCGGATGCCATCTCCATCACCAAGGCGGGCACCACCGTGGCGATGACCCCCACTCCCAATGCTTCGACGAACTCCCCTATCTCTTTGAGTGCCACCGTCAACACCGGCAGCTCTGGTGTCGGTCCGACCGGAACAATGACTTTTAGCTCCGCAGGCACAACTCTGGGAACGGCCCCGGTGACAGGCACGCCCGCTGACTTCTCCGCAGGCA
>JGI12635J15846_10002635_pt1 | contig 15683 bp, 9 predicted proteins | sample BlaSpr_A8_OM2_M2_FD_15846 | JGI IMG/M metagenome (IMG submission 15846) | reverse complement strand
CGACACAGCATACACTCGCTCAAACGCCGGCAACCGGTTCGTGGGCTTCGGTGACGTTGCGGCTGGCTCGGACGGTAACGTTTATCTTTTGCGTGGCACCTCCCCGGCCCTGGTTTACGTAGTCTCGCCGGCAGGGCAAGTGCTGCGGAAGCTGCACATTGACCCGGGAACCCCCGACTTCGTAGCCGGAGAGATAAAGTTGCACGCCGGCCGGCTTGCTATTGGGTTTAAAGGGGCCTAACAACCTCGTCATGGTAACCGACCTTGGAGGGAAGACGATTGCGAGCTACGCCGTAGACCGTCACGAACCGGACCGGGCAGCGCTCGCGTGCTACGACGGGGAGGGATTTACTTTTGTGACGGCCTATGCTGAAAAAAAGCTCTATCTGCTAAAGCCCAACCTCCAGTAGGGTTGCTTTCTCAAGGCTACTAACTGGCAGTGAGAACAGACGCCAGGCGTTTCCTCGCCCTACCCGGGATTCCTGTACGGCCCGAGAGCGCTTTGAGCCGTTGAAAGTCTTCGTGATCGGCATTGACAGGGATTCCTTTTACTTTCATGTCAACCAGTATCACCGACACAGATTTATGCGGCGTTCCAGAGCCACAAAGGCTTCACGATGTGCGCGCTTGATTTCCGCTGCCATGCCTCGCACCGTAGCTGGGTCCGCAACTCCCCAATGAGCCGTCAGAGGCTGACCGGGCCGTGGCAGACTTCATTCGCTGCGTTGTCGCAGGTGAAGACGACAAAATGCAATTTGCTGGAAGCCACTGCCGTTTATTGGGCGCTGGCCAATATCGAACTGCTTATTACCGTTGTTGCGCTGGACTGGTTCATCGGAGGACAATCGCGGCGGCGTGACTGTTTGACGCCGTAGTTGTTGAAATCGTGATTTCGCTCAAAACCTCGCAATGAGCGCGCTAGCTCCGCGCAAAGGGCGCAAGGGTCTATTCGGAGCCTGCTTGTAGCACGCTGGAGCACAGTTCGTAGAGCGGTGCCGCCTCAGCTATTGTGGCGTCTCGCTGTTCAAAAATCCTGCTAATAGGGACGCCAACAAAATAGGCCATTGATCAAATGCATATTTCCGGGCCCGCAAGGCTTTGCACAGAACTGGGCATCAAAGTCGAGTGAAGCTGACCTTCGGTATCAAGTGATGACCGACGTGCACTCCCCCAACGAGTTCCGGATAAATACGGTGCGCAACCTCGATGCGTGGTACGCGGCATTCGATGTCCAGTCCGGAGACAAGCTGTACCTTGCCCCAGTCGACCGCGTGCGCATCTGGTAAGCCAAGGTAGGTGCGGCCGCCCACGTGACTCAAATGCGCGGATGCCACCGAACGTTGACCTTGCCCTTCATCCTCCGTAACATTCTCGCCAGTGTCCACGCCGTCCCAATTCGTGGGTCAGACGGTTTCCCATTACCGCATCCTCGGTAAGATCGGCGGTGGGGGTATGGGTGTGGTGTATGAGGCGGAAGACCTCAAGCTCGGCCGCCACGTTGCCCTGAAGTTCCTTCCCGACGAACTCGCCCACGATCCGCAAGCCCTCAGCCGCTTCCAGCGGGAAGCCAAGGCTGCGTCCTCTCTGAATCATCCGAACATCTGCACAATCTACGAAATCGACGAAGTGGATGGGCGGGCGTTCATCGCCATGGAACTGCTGGAGGGGCAGACGCTCCGGCAACGGATTGCTGGCAAGCCGCTGGAGATTGAGACGGTGCTCGATCTGGGCATCCAGATCGCGGACGCGCTGGACGCGGCACATTCGAAAGGAATCGTTCATCGCGACATCAAGCCCGCGAACATTTTCGTCACGAGTAGGAATCAGGTGAAGATTCTCGATTTCGGGCTGGCGAAGGTGTCGCTGAAGCCGGAGAGCGTTGCGATGAGTGCCCCGACCATCGAGTCGGAGGAACACCTAACGAGTCCCGGCAGTGCGTTGGGAACCGTTGCCTACATGTCACCGGAACAGGTGCGAGGAAAGGAACTCGACGCCCGCACCGACCTGTTCTCGTTCGGTGCGGTGCTGTACGAGATGTGTGCGGGAACGCTGCCATTCCGGGGCGACACTTCGGCGTTGATCTTCGAATCCATATTGAATCGAGCACCCGTAGCTCCGGTGCGGCTGAATCCCGACGTGCCGCCCAAACTGGAAGAGATCATCTACAAGGCGCTGGAGAAAGATCGTAATCTGCGTTGTCAGAGCGCAGCGGAGATGCGAGCCGACTTGCAACGACTGAAGCGGGACACGGAGAGCGGCAAAAGCGTAGCTAACGTTGCAGAAGCGGGAGCCAGCACACATTCACGAAGACTGCTCTGGCGCTTGGTCACATGTGGGGCGGCAGTGCTAGTTGCTGTGGCTGCGTTTCTGGAGTGGCGCTCCCTGCACTCGCGCACTTCAGCTGCAACTCCGATCCATTCGATAGCCGTGCTGCCGTTTGCCAATGCCAGCAAAGACCCCGAAATGGATTACCTCGGGGAAGGTATCTCCGAGGAGATCACCAATTCTCTTTCTCGGCTTCCGAATCTCCAGGTGATGGCTCGGAGCACCGTGTCTCACTACAAATCGCGGCAAGACGATCCCCAAGGGGTCGGGCACGATCTGCGTGTCGATGCCGTGCTGACGGGGCGCGTAGTGGAGCATGGCAATGAACTCAATGTCGAAACCGAGTTGGTCAACGTCGCGACCGGAGCGCAACTTTGGGGCGAACGCTACACCCGCAGCGCCAATGATGCCTCGTTGCTGCAAGCTGCCATCACGCGTGACGTTGCCAGCCAGCTGCGTCCGCAGCTAAGTGGGGCCGAACAGGCGGACGTCGCAAAGGTCGGCACTCGGGATGCCGAGGCCTATCAGTTTTACTTGAAGGGGCGGTACCGCTTCGAAAGATACGCGCCGGGAGACTTCGAGGCAGCAGCCGAGCTCTTCAATCAGGCGATTGCCCGTGATCCCAGCTACGCGGTAGCTTACGCTGGGCTGGCGGACGTCTACGCCAATCAGGCGTACAACGGCCTCTCTGGCCGCGAGACCTACGACAAGGCGCGAGCCATGGCACGACGGGCGTTAGAGCTCGAGCCGCAGAATTCCGAGGCTCACATCTCGTTGGCAACGGTCGATATGTTGTTTTTCCGGAACTTCTCGGAGGCGGAAGCGGAGATTCGAAAGGGTCTGGCACTTGACCCCAGTTCTCCTTATGCCCACCAGGTGTCCAGTTGGTTCAACATGGAGATGGGCAGAATTCAAGAAGCTGTCACTGAGAGTCGCAAAGCGGTGGAACATGATCCGCTCTCGCCGTTTTACAATTCCATGCTCGGGTTCGCGTATTACTACCAACGCGACTACGAACGCGCGATCAAACAGCACAACAAGACACTGGAAATCGACCCCACCTATGCCCCGGCGGTGTATGGCATCGGAGACGCATATTGGCAAATGGGAAATTACAAACAGGCGATGGATCAACGGATCAAGGCCGCGCAGCTAGGGGGTTACGAAAAGCATGCCAAGGAACTGAGCGAGACTTTCGAGAAGTTGGGGTACAAGGGCGCTCTGAGGAAACATGCCAAGGATAGCGAAGCCGCAGGCTACCCTTATGGTGCGGCCAGTGACTACGCCATGCTGGGCGAGAAGGATGCGGCGTTCGAGGCTCTGGAGCAAGCCGCTGCTGCGGGCAATCACATCGATACAATCAAACTTGACCCGGCGCTCGATAATCTCCGCTCCGACCCCCGCTACGCCGACCTGCTGGGCCGAATCGGGCTGCCACAGTAGGGAAAGACGCCGACCCCGATATCCCCATCCTGAAAAATGCCAAAGCCTAGTACGCGAGGTTGCAATAGCGACGAGAAGCGTGGACAGCAATTCATCTTGAATGGTGACATCGTGATTTACCCCGACCAATCCCTCGTGCTCTGTGGTTTTATTTGTGAGATGGAGAGCCAGGTTCCCCTTCCAAGAGTTAAGCTCAAAGCTTTCGCAGAAAACGTGATCCCAAGGGAATCGGAAATCTGGCGTTTTCAACCACGCACGCGAATGGTGGTGAAGCGACGAGACAACGATGTCAGGAAGCCGGTGGTCACGCGCCGGAACGAAGCTTCTTTTACGCAGTTGCCCTGATGGGGGGATAAGAGCTAAGCTGCACGCTGTCAGCACCGAAGGTCGACACTGCGGGGGGCAGCTCAAGTAGACGCCATCCTCGCACTTAAGGAAAAATGACCCCCGGAATGATGTCCAAGGGAACCCAGATGAATTCTCTACTTTGCTTTAAGGAATGTGGCGAGTGGAATGACCTCGATATTCTTTGCAATCGAGTATGTCTTCTCTCCTGGATACACAACATGAATGCGGTCGAGTTTTAGATCGGCCAGAGCGACCCGCATGGAGGGCGTGACCTTGGGTGCGTCAGCGCGTTTGCATTCGACACCGATTCGGCGGCCAGACTTGAAAAGAACCAGGTCAATCTCAGCCCCCTGATGTGTGGCCCAGTAGTAGGCCTCGTCGGGGCGGAATGCCTTGAGTATTTCCTCAATGGCGTAGCCCTCCCACGAGGCTCCTACCTTCGGATGGTTTTCCAAGTCACGTTGGGTGTTGATACCCAAGAGTGTGTGCAACAGCCCAGTGTCTCGGATATACACTTTCGGAGCTCTAACTTGGCGTTTGCCCACATTTTCAAACCAGGGCGTTAACTGGCGGACCATGAAGACGCCAGTCATGAGATCGAGATACCGGCGTACCGTCGATTCATTGACGGCTAAAGCGCGGGCCAACTCGGCTGCGTTCCAGATCTGGCCATGATAGTGGGCGACCATGTTCCAGAAGCGCCTTAGCGAAACAGCAGGGATTGTAATTCCCAGTTGTGGAAGGTCGCGCTCGAGGAACGTTTGGAGAAATTGCCGCCGCCAACTCACCGAGTCAGTTTCGGTACGCGCGGTGTATGCAAGCGGGAAGCCGCCGCGGAGCCAGTGGCGCCGCTGGGCGGCAGCGCCGAGATCAGAGAGCCGAAATCCCTCTAGGGGAACCGTCTCGAGCCTGCCGGCGTGCGTCTCTGAGGATTGTTGTAGCAAGTCGGGTGAAGCGCTGCCGAGAATGAGGAATCGTGCGGGAATCGGTGAACGATCGGCGAGAACACGCAACAACGGAAATAGGTCTGGGCGCCGCTGTATTTCATCGATAACAACCAAGCCTTTGAGGGGACGGAGGGTTGTCGCTGGTTCGGCCAGGCGGGCCAAGCTTTGAGGCTCCTCAAGATCAAAGTAGTTCAGCGAGTCAGGGGAGACAAAGTGACGGGCGAGCGTCGTTTTGCCACACTGACGCGGTCCAAGGATGGCGACGGCACGGCTGCGACGCAAGGCCGTCCGGACGAGGGCGATATCGGCCTTGCGGTCAATTATCATTAAAAGGTAATACCATGAATATCCTGCATGCGATACGGGTTTTTCCTGGTAGCATAGATTGGGCGTGGGCGTTCGTTAGGGTTTCCTTACTGCGCTGTCTGCCGGCTGTGGTTACCGAAAACACAAACAGCACCGTCTCCGATGTCCGGACCTTCAGCCCAGTGACTCTTGCCGTATAGTCGCCGAAAATCCTGCCAAGATAACTTCCAGAGGGGATCCACCGCCGGGTCGTAGCGTTTGACTCGCCCCCTCCCACGGCGTTACGTTGCCAGCTGGCATGCTTCGAGTCCTGCACTCTCCGTCGGCGGCCGAACGGATCGCCGCCGCAACTGAATTCATCCGGTCTTTCGCTGCGGCGACTGAACTGCTCCTTGTCGGCTCGTCTCGTGATGCCGTCGATGACTTGGTCCGCGGGTTCGCGAGTACGAGCGGTGCCACTTTCGGCCTGCACCGCTTCAGCCTCACGCAGTTAGCAGCTCGGCTCGCCATAGGTAAGCTGGCCGCGGCGGGTGTCGCTCCCAGCTCCGCGGTCGGTGCCGAAGCATTGGCCGTGCGTGCAGCCTACGAAGCGGCGACTCGGAATGAGCTACCCTACTTTGCGTCGGTTGCTAACTTTCCGGGTTTCGGACGTGCGACGGCTGCCACGATCAATGACTTGCGTTCCGCGGGTATTCCCGCGGAAATGCTCAAAAGGTTGGAGGAATCCGGGCCTGACAACGCCGCGCTCCTAGAACGCTTTGAAGAGCAGATTGGCGAGGTATCGGTTGCCGACCGCAGCATCCTTTTGCAGTCTGCACTGGAAGAAGTCCGCGCCGGCGCGGATTTCGCCAGGCATCCGCTGTTGTTCCTGGATGTGCCGATCCACTCGGCGATCGAGAGAGCATTTCTCGAAGAGTTGGCGTCCGCCGCAAAAGATGTACTGTTCACCTGTCCTACGGGAGACCTCCGCACGCTGGACAATTTAAGGATGGTTCCCGGTGTTCAGGGCAAAGCTGCACCTGTCGTACCCGGGGATTCGAGTCTCGCCCGGCTGGGCTTTTATCTTTTCTCGGAGACAACTCCACAGGAAGGAAAGCCTGACGACGAGGTCGTCTTCTTCTCTGCCCCAGGAGAAGAGCGAGAGTCGGTCGAGATCGCCCGGCGCATCCTCGCCGAAGCCGAGAAAGGCATCCCCTTCGACCGCATGGCTGTACTTCTGCGGGCGCCGGAGACTTATGCGGCTTTAATGGAGGCCGCCCTAAGGCGGGCGGGAATCCCCGCTTACTTTGCGCGTGGAAGCCGGCGGCCGGATCCTTCGGGTCGTGCCCTGCTGGCGTTGCTGGCATGCGCCGCTGAAGGACTCTCCGCCCATCGCTTCGCCGAGTATCTGTCGTTTGCACAGGTTCCAATCCTGGCGGAAGATGGCGCACCCCCCGAGAACAAGGTCGAGTTTGTGCCGCCCGAAGATGATGCTCTGAGTTCGGCTGCGTCAGTTTCCGCACTTCAGACGCAAAACACATCACAAGACGAGGATGGCGACCAACTGAACTATGCAGACACGCCGGAATTGGCAGGCGCTCTCCGCGCACCTTGGAGGTGGGAAGAGCTTTTGGTGGATGCCGCCGTGATCGGTGGCAAGGAACGTTGGGCCCGGCGGCTCGACGGGCTGCAGAACCAGTTCACGCGGGAGTTAGAGGAATACGCGAAGGAGGAACCGGACTCGCCGCGCGTGGAAGCGGTCCGGCGCAAGCTTCGCAACCTGAGGCATCTCCGCGCATTCGCTCTCCCGGTGATCGAAGAGCTATCCGCATTGCCGAAATTGGCGGCCTGGGGAGAGTGGATCGCCGCGGTCGAGCATCTCTCTCCCAGGGTTCTTCGCCGACCGGAACGGGTGTTAGCGGTTCTCGCCGATCTGAGACCCATGGGGCCGGTCGCTTCCGTTCCACTCGCCGAAGTGCAGAACGTGCTGAAGCACTGGCTGTCCAACCTTCAGCAGCAGCCACCCGAGAGCCGCTACGGGCGTGTGCTGGTGGCAACTCCTGAGCACGCGCGCGGGCGCGCGTTCGACATCGTCTTTATTCCTGGACTTGCGGAGCGCATGTTTCCCCAGAAACTTCGGGAGGATCCGCTGCTTCTCGACAAGCTGCGGCGGCAGCTCTCATCCGATCTGTCCGTGATATCAGACCGCAGCCAGCAGGAGCGACTGCTATTGCAGATCGCGGTCGGTGCTGCGAGCCGGCGTTTGTATCTTTCTTATCCTCGCCTTGAGGTTGCGGAAGGCCGCGCCCGCGTGCCTTCATTCTATGCGCTGGATCTGGCGCGCTCGATCACCGGGTACGTGCCGGACTACGAGGTGCTCGCCCGAGATGCAGAACTGGCTGGTGCCAGCCGACTGGCGTGGCCAGCACCGCGCGACCCGTCTGAGGCGATCGACGATGCGGAGTACGATTTGGCCACGGTATGGCCGCTCTTGAATACGAACGAGCCCCGGGCGGGACGGCTGGCCTACGTCATGAGACTAAATCCGCACCTGGCCAGATCGCTCCGGACCCGCTGGGCACGATGGCAGACCAAGTGGTCCGAGCATGACGGCCTCTTCACAAAGCGCTCGTCGATCCTTGAGATACTCGAGTCGCACCGTTTGGCGACCCGCCCCTACTCGGTGTCAGCACTGCAGAACTTCGGGGCTTGTCCCTACCGGTTCCTGCTTTCCGCCATTCACCGGCTCGAGCCGCGGGAAGAAGTGGCGCCGCTCGAAGAAATGGACCCCCTCACCAGGGGAGGACTCTTCCACCGCATCCAAGCGGAGCTGCAGCGTGAGCTGAAGGACAAGGGCCTATTGCCGGTAAAGACAGCGCAGCTCCCACAGGCTCTCAATATGCTCGACCAGACCGTGAGGCGGGTCGCAGATGAAGCCTACGAGGAACTCGCTCCGGCGATTGATCGGGTGTGGGTGGACGCGATCGAAGCGATGCGCTCGGACCTCCGCGTCTGGCTGGAGAAGGTGGCAGAACAGGACGGCTGGGTGCCCATCCATTTTGAGTTTGGCTTCGGGTTCGGGGCAGGGGAGGGACGCGATCCTAATAGTCTTCCCGACCCGGTAAGGCTTGCTGAGGGCACCATGGTTCACGGTTTCGTCGACCTGATCGAAAGGAGCGACGACGGCAAAACGCTGCGCGTCACCGACCACAAAACCGGAAAAGACAGAACGAGGAAGGGACTAGTGGTCGGACAAGGGGAATATCTGCAACCGGTTGTTTACGGGCTGGCCGTGGAGGTGGCCCTGAAGCGCACCGTTATGGAGGGAAGGCTCTTCTACTGCACGACCGACGGCGGCTTCAACGAGCGCTGTATCCCGCTTGATCCAATCGCCAGGCAAAGCTCAGGGCTCGTGCTGCGCACGATCGACGACGGGATCGCGATGCCTTTTCTGGTTGCGGCTCCACGCGAAGATGCCTGCGTCTACTGCGACTTCCAAGAAGTGTGCGGTCCCTACGAGGAGATTCGCTTCGCCAGAAAGAAGGAGATTCCGCAGCTCGTTCAGCTGAAAGCCATGAGGGGCCTGGCCTGATGAAACTCATCGATCAAGACGCCCGCGACACTGTCCGCACGGCCCTCGACAAAACCTTGGTGGTCGAGGCTGCCGCAGGCACTGGGAAAACGAGCGAAATGGTGCAACGAATGATTGCAGTGGTTGCGGCCGGAAAGACGACAATCGACCGCATCGCAGGCATGACTTTCACCGAGAAGGCCGCAGGCGAGCTTAAACTTCGTCTCCGCTCCGAGCTCGAGAGAAAGCGCCGCGCAGAAGAGAACAACTCCCCGACCCGCAACAACCTCGAGCAGGCTCTGGCGCACCTCGAGGAGGCACGGCTTAGCACCATTCACTCTTTCTGCGCTGATCTACTCAGAGAGCGTCCAGTAGAGGCACGCATCGATCCACAGTTCGAGCTGATGATCGAGGCGCAGAGCCTGCATCTTTACCGCGAGGCGTTTCGTTCATGGTTCGAGCGCAAGCTGGAAGACCTGCCCGAGGGCACGCGCCGAGTCCTGCGGCGTAAGACCAGGAACAGCCCTACGGAGACGCTGATTTCGGCCGGCTGGGAGCTGTCAAAGTGGCGAGACTTTTCGGCGAAGTGGCGGCGACCAGAGTTCGACCGCAAGGCTGCGATCGATGCGCTTGTCGAAAAGATCCATGAACTTGCTCGACTGACCAGCGACCCTTCCGATCAAGACAACAACCTCTTCCGTGACACTGCCCCGTCACGGGCCTTCAGTGAGAGTATCCGCACCGCCGAACGGGCTCGGCCGCGAGACCACGACGGCATCGAAGCGACGCTTGTCCTGATCGCAAGCGACGGACAGTACCAACGATTTCGCGATCCTCGGAAGGGGAAAGCCCAGTACAACCAGCAGGTTAAGCGTGACGACATTTTGGGCTTGCACGGTGAACTGCTTGCAGCCATCGACACGTTTGTCCGCGACGCGGGAGCGGATCTCGCCGCCCTCTTGCAGACCGAACTGGGAGAGACTGTTGTCCAATACCAGTTGCTGAAGGAGCGTAGTGGCAAACTTGACTTCCTTGACTTGCTCATCCGCGCCCGCGACCTTCTNGTCCANTCCCCCGTCGTGCGCCAACATTTCCAGGAGCGNTTCACCNACCTTTTCGTCGATGAGTTCCAGGACACGGANCCGTTGCAGGCGGAGATCATTGTCCTGCTCTCCGCNGNTGATCCCGNNGCCAACAACTGGNGCAGCGTCACGTCNGTTCCGGGGAAGCTGTTCATTGTCGGGGATCCGAAGCAGGCTATCTACCGTTTTCGTCGTGCCGATGTCGGCACTTATGAACAGGTGAAACAGCTGCTGCTCAGGAGCGGCGCCGAACTCCTGCAGCTGACCACCAGTTTCCGGTCGGTGCCCTCGATCCAGGCCATGATCAACAGGGCTTTCTTGCCTCATATGGATGGCAATGCGGCGAACCTGCAGGCAAGCTATGTTCCTCTTTCCCCATTCCGCGAGGAGTACACGAAGCAACCGTCCATTGTTGCCCTTCCTGTTCCCAAGCCCTACCAGTCGAGATTCTCCCAAGGAGCCGTCAATGCTTCGCTTCCCGATGCAATCGCCGCCTTTGTTGCATGGCTGGTCGAAAAGAGCGCCTGGACGGTACCGAAGCCGGGAAACCCCAGCGAGCGCATACCGCTCGCTTCGAATCACATCTGCCTGCTCTTCCGGAGGTTTGTCAGTTTCGACGATGACATGGCTCGGCCCTACATCAGGGCGCTCGAAGCCAGGAATCTCCCCCACCTGCTGGTAGGAGGAAAATTCTTGCACGACCGCGAAGAGGTACAGACGATTCGCGCGGCGCTAACCGCGATCGAGTGGCCGGATGACGAGCTCTCGGTCTTCGCCACTCTGAAGGGCTCGCTGTTCGCGATCCGCGATGATGTGTTGCTGAACTATCGCAACCTAGTCGGACATTTTCATCCCTTCCGGCTCCCAGCCGAGCCGCTCGAGGGGGAACTCCAGGAAGTGGTGGAAGGCCTTCGCATCCTGCAAAAGCTGCACCGCAACCGCAATTACCGACCCGCCACAGAAACCTTGGACACGCTTTTGAAAGAAACCAGGGCGCACCTTTCATTCGCGCTGCGCCCTTCGGGCGAGCAAGTGCTCGCCAATGTTCTGCACATAGCGGAGCTGGCGAGAAAGTATGAAGCGTCCGGTGGCCTTTCGTTCCGCGGGTTCGTAGAAGAAATTCGCGCCGGCGCGGATGCGGCGGAAACTGGAGAGGCTCCCATCTTTGAAGAGGGCAGCGAGGGCATCCGGATGATGTCGGTTCACAAGGCCAAGGGCCTGGAGTTTCCGGTCGTCGTACTCGCAGACATCACGGCCAAGATTTGCCAGTCTCATCCAAGCCGCTACATCGACTCCTCTTCCTCTCTGTGTGCGGTTCCGCTCGCAGGTTGTGCGCCGCTCGATCTCCAGGAGTGTGGTGAACTCGAACTGGCGCGGGATCGCGCCGAGGGCGTCAGGTTGGCCTATGTGGCGTCCACGCGGGCACGCGAGCTTCTAGTCGTTCCAACCATCGGTGACGACCCGCGTCAGTCCTGGGACTCGGTCGCGAACTGGTGGGTGAGACCTCTCTACGACGCGATTTATCCTGAGGCGGAAGATCGCCAAAAAGCAGGAAAGCCACCCGCTTGTCCGCAGTTTGGCAAAGACAGCGTTCTGGTTCGGCCGCCGGATCTGACGGTCGACGAGAAAGACGCGGTTTGGCCGGGTTTGCATCGGTTCGAAGAGCCGGAAAGCAAAACAAAAGGGTACGGAGTGGCCTGGTGGGATCCGCGGGCATTGAACCTTAACGTCCCCCAGTCGTTTGGCATAAAGCAGGAGGAACTGCTGAAGGAGTCGGATGATCGGGAGGTTCTGAAAAAAGACCTGGAGACCTACACGAACTGGGAGACCCGAAGGGGCAACATCAGGCAACGGGCTGCTCAGCCAGGTGTCATCTTCCGGACCGCTACAGGCCAGGCCCGGAGCGAGCCCGATCTCGGTGAACCCGGCAGCGATGTGGAAGTGATCGAACTGCCGCGAGACCCGGATCGTCCGTCCGGTCCGCGCTTCGGAGCTCTCGTACACGCTGCTCTGGCGGCGGTTCGTCTCGACGCTAACGCCGATCAGATGCGGCAGATCGCTGCCCTTTACGCTCGGATACTTGGAGCGGACGGAAAGGAAACGGCCGCCGCGGCAGCTGCTGTTCGGTGCGCGTTAGCTCATCCGCTCATGGTGCGCGCGCGTGATGCCCTGGCCCAAGGATGCTGCCGCCGCGAGACGCCGATTACACTTACCCTTGGCGACGGTACGCTTGTCGAAGGAGTTCTCGACCTAGCCTTCCGGGAGAAAGATGCATGGACGGTGGTGGACTTCAAGACTGACCGGGAGCTCGAGAAGGAGCTTGCGCTTTACAAGCGGCAGGTGGGGTTGTACGCGCTATCGATCGAGCGGGCAACCAGCAAGCCCTGCGGAGCGGTGCTGATGAGGGTTTGATCGAGACCAAGACGAGATCGCCTAAACTGCCGGGAATTTCATCGTCGTAGCAAATGCGGTTCCCCACCGCGGGCGCGGTAAGCGCTTGTACCGTTTTCTGCGTTAGCTTCACCGATATGTATCAGCAGTGTGCCTTTTTCTCTGGGACTCACAGTTCGGCAGGAAATGCCTGCCCAAAAACCGTTCGAATCGTTGTCAACTGCTTGGATTGTAACCTCCGGAGATTCACAATTCTCCGCGGTTTCAAAAACAGATGTTTTTGGTCAGTGAAATGGCGGCACCGCTTTCGATTGTTCTTATGGACATAAGACTTGGACGAATCGCAAGCGGGAACACCGGAATGGTCATCCGAGGTGCAGCCCGTATAGTCACGCTGGCGCTAGTTTTCGGACGAACTATGCCTAAACTGTGGCCGTCCTTCGAGGAGTCTAAGTCTGGGAAATGTATAGCGTGGTGGAAAAAGTCGCCGAGGGGTCCGCGGGCCCGGTCGTTCCAATACGAAGACGAGGTGAACTTTTTGACACCATCCTCAAAGGACGAGTTAATGAACGCCTTAGGCAATAGGAGTAGGGGAGATCTGCGATATTAGGCTGACGGATACTCTTTCCGTCTTCGTAGAGGAGTCAGATGGGACGCGTCGTGAAGCGTCGATTGAGCAGCTGCGACAGAAACCGGGAAGCTCAACGCCGGAAGTAGATTGACCACAGGTTTGGCCGGCATGGTCTCAATTCCTCCCACCCCATTCGCTCAGTCCTCCAGCGTTGCCTTCGTGCCAAGACCGTGCCGTCATCGAAAGATGAGCGCCGTCTAGTGAGTTTCGTCCGCTCATGAAGATGCCCTACGGGGCCGGTGCATTAGTATCATTAGGCAAATGGAACTTCTGAACAGCAAACCGCCGCCTCTCTGCTGGAGGATGGTACTGAGTTTGATGGACTTGCTGGGGAAAGACCAAGGGACCAATGACCGCCGATCATCTGGACGATATTGAGCAATTCGATGCGGACCTGTGGAAGATGGCAGATAGTCTCCGAGCCAACTCGGGGCTCGCGTCAAACGAGTACTTTATGCCGGCGGGTGCTGCACAAATTGGAGAAAGACCTCGAACTGCCGAAGCTGACCTTCCAAGTGATCCGGCGCACGATAGCGACGCTGGCGCAGAAGAAGGGAACAGTGAAGGACGTTCAGGGACTTCTCCGGCATTCCCGTGCGGCCACAACGACCGACGTGTATATGCAGGAAATCCCAGAGAGCGTGCAGGCAACCGTCAACGCGATCAATGCTGAACTCAGAGCGAAGCGGGAAGAAATTCACGCTGATTTCTAAAAATGTTTTGGGAATTTGCTACCAAATGCTACCAACCGATCGGTCGGTAAATCTGTAAGTTGTTGAAAACATGGTGGACCTGGTCGGGATCGAACCGACGACCTCTTCCATGCCATGGAAGCGCGCTCCCAGCTGCGCCACAGGCCCACGATTGAAGCAGAAAAGCCCAAACCCGACAAATCGGACGAGAAACCAGCAAATTCATTTTCGCCCACATTGACGGGATAGTCAACGCAACGCATTCTTCTGTTTCTTTTCACAGGCAATTTCTGCCATAATTGTACGTGCACCCCACCTGCACTATTTTTCAAACACAATTTAAAGCGAGGAAGAGATGCCAGCGAAGTACATCTTTGTGACGGGCGGAGTTGTGTCGTCTCTGGGCAAGGGATTGGCCGCGGCCTCCATCGGCTGCCTGCTGGAGAGCCGCGGGTTGAAAGTCAACCTGATGAAGTTTGATCCTTATCTCAACGTCGATCCGGGGACGATGTCGCCCTTCCAGCACGGGGAAGTTTTCGTGACCGACGACGGCGCTGAAACCGATCTCGACCTCGGCCACTACGAACGCTTTACCCACGCAAAACTTTCTCGCGACAACAACTGGACCACGGGGCGGCTCTACGAACAGATCATCGCCAAGGAGCGCCGCGGCGATTATCTCGGCAAGACAGTGCAGGTGATTCCGCATGTAACGAATGAAATCAAGGCGGCGATGAAAAAGGTCGCGCAGGACGTGGACGTCGCGATCGTGGAGATCGGGGGCACGGTGGGCGATATCGAGTCGCTACCCTTCATGGAAGCGATACGCCAAATGCGCCAGGAACTTGGGCGCGAGGATACGTTATTCGTCCATGTGACGCTGGTGCCATTCATCGCGGCGGCGCAAGAACTGAAGACTAAACCCACTCAGCACTCGGTAAAAGAACTGCTCAGCATTGGAATTCAACCCGACATTCTGCTCTGCCGCACGGACCGTTTTCTGGCGAAGGACCTCAAGTCGAAGATTGCGCTCTTCTGCAACGTGCAGGAAGAGGCTGTGATTACAGCCAAAGATGTGGCTTCGGTGTATGAGGTGCCGCTGGTGTTTGCCAACGAAGGCGTCGATACCCTCGTACTGAAATATCTGCACATGGATGCGAAAGACCGCGATCTCTCCAAGTGGGAAGACATTGTGCACCGTGTCTACAACCCGAAGGATACGGTTACGATTGGGATTGTCGGCAAGTATGTGGAGTATGAGGATTCGTACAAGTCGCTAAAGGAAGCTCTGGTGCACGGTGCGCTGGCGCATAATCTGAAACTTCAGCTGAACTGGATTGAGGCCGAGGGACTGGAAGCGGGTGGCGATAGCAGTGTTAACAACGCGCAACTCGAAGGCTACGACGGAATTCTGGTTCCTGGCGGTTTCGGAAAACGTGGCATCGAGGGGATGCTGATTGCGATTCGTTATGCCCGCGAGAAAAAGGTTCCGTACTTCGGGATTTGCCTGGGAATGCAAACCGCTTGCGTGGAGTTTGCGCGAAATGTGGTTGGACTGGCGGAAGCAAATTCGAGCGAGTTCGACCCGGCGACGCCGCACCGGGTGATCTACAAGCTGCGCGAGCTGCGGGGCGTGGAAGAACTTGGCGGCACCATGCGTCTGGGCGCGTGGACCTGCAAGATTGAGCCTGGCACGCTGGCGCACAAGATTTACGGTAAGCTCGAAATCAGCGAGCGCCACCGCCATCGCTACGAATTCAACCGGGAATACGAAGAGCCGATGGTTGCTGCCGGGTTGCGCATCTCCGGATCAACGCCTGATGGAACTTACGTGGAGATGGTGGAACTGCCGGATCATCCGCATTTCATCGGATGCCAATTCCATCCTGAGTTTAAGTCGAAGCCGCTGGAGCCGCATCCGTTGTTCAGCACGTTCATTGCGGCGGCTTACGAACACGGTTCGAAGCG
>JGI12635J15846_10002634_pt1 | contig 15684 bp, 10 predicted proteins | sample BlaSpr_A8_OM2_M2_FD_15846 | JGI IMG/M metagenome (IMG submission 15846) | reverse complement strand
CAAGGTCGGGGCACCGAGGGCCAAGGTCGGGGCACCGAGGGCCAAGGTGACGCGGCTCCGGTATCATCTCACCGCATGCAGCATGATTACCTGGGCAATCCCGTGACCGGCGCTCGTGCCGACACCGCGAAGGCGGTCGACGACTTCATCGAGGGGTTTCTGGCCTACGAGACTCGCGCGGAAGGGATCGTCCAGGCCGCCGATGCGGATGCCGGGTGCTGCATCGCCAACGTGTACGCCGGCTTCTTGTGGATGTTGCTCGAAGCGCCGGACGCGGGCGAGCGGGCCGGCAAGTATCAGGAGGCGGCCGAGCGCACCTTGGCCGGCGCTACCGAGCGGGAGCGGATGAATGCCGCCGTGCTTCGAGCATGGATCGCGGGCGAGCTGCCGGAGGCGATCCGTCTCTGCGGCGAGGTGTCGGATCGGTTCCCCCGCGATCTGACGATGCTCAAATTGCTGCAGTATTTCGAATTCAACCGGGGTAATTCACCCGCGATGCTGCGGGCGGTTCTCAAGGTGCTCGATCAAAACTCGGACAATCCCTACCTCCACGGCATGGCGGCGTTCGCTTACGAGCAATGCCACTTGCTCAGCGAGGCCGAGCAGGCGGCGCGCACCGCGCTCGGGCTCAAGCGCAAGGAGCCGTGGGCGCAGCACGCGCTCGCCCACGTCATGCTCACCCGCGGCCGGATTGACGAAGGGGCGCGTTTCCTCGAGGGATTGGCGGGTACCTGGACGGGGCTCAATTCGTTCATGCTCACGCATCTTTGGTGGCATCTCGCGCTGTTCAAGCTGAGCCAGGGCCGATTCGCCGATGTCCTCGCGATCTATGACCGTCACTGCTGGGCCATCGCCAAGGATTATTCCCAGGATCAGATCGGCGCGGTCTCCTTGCTCGCGCGGATGGAGCTCGCGGGAATCGATGTGGGGTCGCGATGGCAGGATTTGGGAAATCATCTGGCTGCCCGCGCCCGGGATACGGTGCAGCCGTTCCTCACGGTGCAATATCTTTACGGACTGGCCAGAGCGCAACGCGCGGAGGCGGGGTCCTTGCTCGAGGCGGTGAGATCGCTGGCTCGCACCGCTCCGGCACATGCGCGAGAGGTCTGGCGGGAAGTCGCTTTACCTGCCTGCGAAGGAGTGTACGCGTACGCGCGCGGTGAGTACGAGGGCGCTTGGCGGTATTTGAGCCGCGCCATGCCGAGAATGATCGAGATTGGCGGAAGCCACGCGCAACGCGATCTGTTCGATCAGATACTGCTCGATACTGCCATCAAGAGCCGGCGCACCGTGGCCGCGCAGCAGATGCTCGAGTTGAGGCGCGCCGCCGATCCCCAAGGGGTTCCGCTCAATACCGCGCTGGGTGAGGTGTATGCGGAACTGGGGTTGGCCGCCCTGTCGAGAGAGGCCCGGCTGCGAGCGGCGGCGACCCGCGCCCGGCACCCACGATGAACAACCTGGCCCTGCCGGATGATGCCGTCGATGCGCTGTGCAGGGCCATCGACGCGCGGCGCGACGAGATGGTCGAGCTGACCCGGGATCTCATTCGCTTTCCCACGATCAATCCTCCCGGCGAGGCGTATCAGCCTTGCGCGGAATTCATCGGCGCGCGGATGGGGCGGCGCGGCTTCGCCGTCGAGTACGTGCGCGCCGAAGGCACGCCTGGCGACCAGGCTCGTTATCCGCGCATCAATGTGATCGCCAGACGCGAGACCGGAGCGGCCGGACCTTGCGTGCACTTCAACGGCCACATCGACGTGGTCCAGACCGGCGCGGGCTGGACGGTCGATCCGTTCGCCGGCGTGATCCGGGACGGCAAGCTGTTCGGGCGCGGCGCATGCGACATGAAGGGCGGCCTCGCGGCTGCGATCGTCGCCGTCGAGACGTTGATCGACTCGGGACTTCCCCTGCCCGGCACCCTCGAGATCTCGGGCACCGTGGACGAGGAATCGGGCGGTTACGGCGGTGTGCATTACCTCGCCGAGCGCGGGTGGTTCTCGCCGCCGCGCGTCGATCACGTCATCATTCCGGAGCCCTTGAACGTGGACCGGGTCTGCATCGGCCACCGCGGCGTGTGGTGGGCTGAGATCGAGACCCGTGGGCGCATCGCCCATGGATCGATGCCATTTCTGGGGGACTGCGCCGTTCGCCACATGAACGCCGTGCTCGATCGCTTGGAGGCGGACCTCATGCCCAAGCTCGCCGCGCGCAAGACCGACATGCCGGTGGTGCCGCCGGGAGCGCGGCACTCGACCCTCAACATCAACTCGATTCACGGCGGTCTGGAGGAATTGCGCGGCGGCGGATTGCCCTCGGCGTGCGTGCCGGATTCATGCCGCATGGTCATCGATCGCCGGCTGCTCATCGAGGAGGACCTGGACGGCGTGAAGCGCGAGGTCCGGGAGTTGCTGGATGGTCTGGTGCGCGAGCGGGCCGGATTCAGCTACAGCATGCGCGACCTCTTCGAGGTCAAGCCCACCATGGCGGATCGGAACGGCCCCGTGGCGCGCAAAACGGCCGCGGCGGTGCGCCGGGTTCTCGGCCGCGATGCGGAATTCATCTGCTCTCCGGGAACCTACGACCAGAAACACATCGATCGCGTCGGCAAGCTCAAGGATTGCATCGCATATGGACCGGGCATTTTGGATCTGGCCCATCAACCCGACGAGTATGTGCTGATCGACGATCTGGTGGCATCCGCGAAGGTGATGGCGATCTCGGCGTGGTCGCTGCTCTCAGGGAGCGCATGATCGGGACGGAACTGCAACTGCGGACGTTCTCGGCCGCCGCGTTGCTCTCGATATTCTGGTCGATCTCGGGCGGGGTAAGAGCCGCCGACGCGCCCGGGCGTGCGGCCGAGGCGCCGGAGCGGGCCGTCATCGGTATGCAGCTCGAGCCGCCGACTCTCGATCCGAGCGCGAATCCCGCCGCCGCGATCTCCGAGGCGCTCTACGCCAATCTGTACGAGGGACTGGTCAAGTTCGCTCCCGACGGTTCGGTGCTGCCGTCTCTGGCCGAATCGTGGGAGGTGTCGGACGACGGTCTTGCCTATGTGTTTCATCTGCGCGCAGGGGTGCGCTTCCACAACGGCGTCGCGTTCGACGCCGCCACCGCGAAGTTCTCCCTGGATCGGGCCCTGGCATCCGATTCGCTGAACCCTCAGCGCTCGCGAATCAGTGCCATTCGCTCGGTGAGCGTCGTCGATGAACGGACGCTGTCATTGTCACTGGCGAGGCGCTCCGGAGGCCTCCTGCAATCACTGGCCTGGGCGTCCTTCGTCATGGTCGAACCCCGTTCCGCGGCGACCGACGCGATGCGCCCGGTGGGCACCGGTCCGTTTAGATTTCTCTCCTGGAACCGCGGGGATTCGCTCACGTTGGAAAGAAATCCCGACTACTGGGGCGGGCCCGCGAGCCTCGGCCAGGTTACGTTCAAGTTCATTACCGATCCGACTGCGGCGTACGCGGCATTGATGGCGGGCGACGTGGATGCCTTCTCCAACTACCCCGCGCCCGAGAGCTTCCCGCAGTTCGCGGCCGACCGGCGTTTCAAGGTGTTCGCCGGCAGCACGGAAAGCGAGACGGTTCTCGCGCTCAACAACCGCCATGCGCCGCTCGACAATCTCCTGGTCCGGCGCGCGATCGCTCACGCCATCGATCGAGACGCCATCATCGACGGCGCCATGTTCGGATACGGCACGCCGATCGGCAGCCACTTTCCGCCGCACAGTCCCGACTATGTGGACCTCACGAAGGTCTATTCCCACGACCTCGCCGAGGCGAAGGCGCTCCTGGCCGAGGCCGGTTATCCCCATGGCTTTACGGTCGCGATGAAGCTGCCGCCGCCGAGCTATGCGCGGCGTGCGGGCGAGATCGTCGCGGCGCAGCTCGCCGAGATCGGCATCACGGCGCATATCGAAAACTTGGAATGGGCGCAGTGGCTCGACCAAGTATTCACCCGCCATGACTTCGACATGAGCATCGTGGCGCACGCCGAGCCCATGGACTACGACATCTACGCGCGCGACGATTATTACTTCGGATATTCGAGCCCGGAATTCAAGCGCCTGATGGCGGAGCTGGACGATACGATCGATCCGCGCCGGCGGAGCGATTTGCTCAAGAAAATCCAGCGCAAGATCACGGACGATTCGGTGAACGGGTTCCTGTTCCAGTATCCGAGACTCGCGGTCTGGAGCGCACATCTGCAGGGCGTCGATTTCGACGATCTGCTCGGCGTCGTCCAGTTGAAAGATGCGCACTTCGATGCGTACGGCGCCGCCGTGGCGTCGCGCATTGCCTCCGGAGAGGGCGTCGCCGCACGTTTGGTGGTCTGGCCCGCCGCGGCGTGCGCCGTCTTGCTCTTGGTGCTGGCGGCGCGGAGGTTCGGCGCGTTCTTTCTGACGGGGCGGCTGGCGGTTCTGCTCGCCACCCTGGCGGCGGCAACGATCGTGGTATTCGTCATCGTTCAAGTGGTCCCCGGCGATCCCGTGCGCTACATGATGGGATTGCAGGCGGACCCGCAGACCGTGACGGCCATGCGCCATCAACTCGGGCTCGATGCGCCTGCGATCGAGCGCTACCTGCACTGGGTGGCCGGGTTGCTGCGGGGTGATTTCGGGATCAGCTACACCTATCGCGTGCCGGTCGGTACGTTGATCGCCGAGCGTCTGCAGGTGTCCCTGCCGCTCGCGGTCTACGCCCTGGCCTTGGCGGCCGCCGTGGCGTTCCCGGTGGGTTTCGCCGCGGCGGCGCGGCGCGGGAGCGCGAGCGACGCGGCGCTGACGAGCTTCACGCAGCTCGGCCTGGCAGTCCCGAATTTCTGGCTCGGGATGTTGCTCGTGCTGGTGTTCGCGATCGGCCTGCACGTCGCTTCCGCAGGCGGATTTCCCGGATGGAACGCCGGCGTCTGGCCCGCGATGCGTGCGCTGACGCTGCCGGCGGTCGCGCTCGCCATGCCGCAAGCGGCGATTCTCGCGCGGGTGCTGCGGGGCGCCTTGATCGACACGCTGCACGAGGACTACATCCGCACCGCCCGGGCCAAGGGCGCGAGCGACGCGCAGGTTTTGTGGAAGCACGCCTTGCCGAATGCCCTCATTCCCGTGCTGACCATCCTCGGAATGCAATTCTCCTTTCTTCTGGCGGGCGGCGTGATCATCGAGAACGTGTTCTTTCTGCCGGGTCTCGGCCGTCTCGTCTTCCAGGCCATCGAGCAGCGCGACCTCATCGTCGTGCAGAGCGTCGTCGTGGTGCTGGTGTTCGCGGTGGTCTGCGTCACGTTCCTGGTTGATTTGTCCTATCGGCTCGTCAATCCGCGGCTCGGCGATGAGGTGATGCGATGAGCCGGGGCCGTGCCCGCGGCGTCGCGTTCACCGTCGGCGCCGCGATTACCTTGGCCTTCATCGCGGTCGCTCTGCTCGCGACTTTTTGGACGCCATGTGATCCCACGGCGATCTCGATCGTCGATAAGCTGCAGCTCCCCGGAAGACATCATTGGTTCGGAACGGATCAGCTCGGCCGCGACACCTTGTCGCTGATCATGGCGGGCGCCAGGAACACGGTCGGGGTCGCGTTCGTGTCGGTGATCATCGGCTTGAGTGTGGGCGTGCCGCTCGGACTCATCGCCGCCGCGCGGCGGGGCCTGACCGACGAGATCGTCATGCGCGGCAACGATTTGATATTCGCGTTCCCGTCGCTCTTGCTCGCGATTCTGATCACGGCGGTGCTCGGGCCGGGTGCGGTCAACGCCATCATCGCCATCGGAGTCTTCAATATCCCGGTATTCGCGCGCGTGGTCCGCGCCGGCGCGCTCACGTTGTGGACTCGAGACTACACGCTCGCCGCGCAAGTGGCGGGCAAGAGCCGCGCGAGAATTTCGGTCGAGCACATCCTTCCCAATCTGGCGGGCGTGCTGATCGTTCAGGGGACCATCCAATTCTCCCTCGGCGTGATCGCGGAAGCCGGCCTTTCGTACGTGGGGCTCGGGGCGCAGCCTCCGACTCCCAGCTGGGGCCGCATGCTGAACGAGGCACAATCGCTGACGGCGCTCGATCCGTTGCTGGCCTTGTTTCCGGGATTCGCCGTGGTCCTGCTGGTGCTCGGTCTCAATCTGGTGGGCGACGGGTTTCGCCCGCGGCAAGGCGCGGATCGATGAGCGCAGACGCCATCCCGCCTTCGGCCGCCATCCCGCCTTCGGCCGCGGGCACACCGATCCTGTCCATCGAGTCGCTGTGCGTGACGCTGCAATCGGCACGAGTCCTCGACCAGGTGTCGCTCAGCGTATCGCCGGGCGAGATCCTGGGCCTCGTGGGCGCTTCGGGATCCGGTAAATCGATGACTGCGCTGAGCATCATGCAGTTGTTGCCGGCGGGCGCCCGGACGTCGGGAGCGGTGCGGCTGCAAGGGCGATTGCTGACCGGCATGAGCGAGCCCGAGCTTCGAGGGGTTCGCGGCCGGCACATCGGCATGGTCTTCCAGGAGCCGATGACCGCGCTCAATCCGCTGATGCGCATCGGCGACCAGGTTGCGGAGACCGTGAAGTTGCACCTTCCGGTATCGGCCGCTCAGGCGGCGGAGGCCGCGCGTGGGGCGCTCGATCGCGTCGGTCTCTCCGCCGCCGACGTTGCGCTCGACCGTTATTCCTACGAATTGTCGGGAGGCCAACGGCAGCGGGTGGCCATCGCGATGGCGACCGTGCTGCGGCCATCGCTTCTCATCGCCGATGAGCCGACCACGGCGCTCGACGCCCGCGCACAGGCGCAGATTCTGCGTTTGCTGCAGGAATTTGCGCGCAGCCACGCTCAGGCGGTCATCCTCGTCAGTCACGACCTTGCGGTGATATCGCAGGTCACCGATCGCATCGCCGTGATGGAAGGCGGCAAGATCGTCGAGCAGCTTTCGTCGCGCGATCTCATGCGCGGGGTACATCACCCCTACACCGAAGCGCTGCTTGCGGCGGCACGCCTCGCGCCGAAGCGGGCATCGCCGGACCGCAGGGATTCGGCGCCGGTGCTCGAGGTCCGCGGCCTGGTGCGCGAATATCCGGGTCGACGGCGTTCGCTGTGGCGGCGTCCGCCGCCCTTTCGGGCCGTCGACGGTGTGTCGCTGACGGTTCATGCCGGCGAGACGATCGGGTTGGTGGGCGAGTCCGGCTCGGGGAAATCGAGTTTGCTGCGCACGATCCTGGCGCTCGATCAGCCCCAATCGGGCGAGATCCGCGTGCTGGGCGAGCGCTTCTCGATGGCCTCCCGGGGGTCGCTCAGCCGGCTGCGACGTTCCATCCAAGTCGTGCTGCAAGATCCGTATGGAAGCTTCGATCCACTCTGGCCGGTGGAGCGGTTGGTCGCGGAACCCTACCATGCACTGGACGTGCCGCCCGGCGCCGCGGAGCGCCGCGTCAACGTCGCGACGGCGCTCGAACAGGTCGGACTGTCGCCCGCCGACGCGCGGCGCTACCCGCACGAATTCTCCGGCGGTCAACGGCAGCGGATAGCCATCGCGCGAGCGTTGATCTTGAAGCCCTCGGTGATCGCGTTCGACGAGGCCGTGTCGGCGCTCGACGTGTTGGTCAGGGCGCAGATTCTCGAGCTGCTCGCGGAACTCGCGCAGCGGTTGCGGCTCGCGTATCTTTTCGTATCGCACGATCTCAACGTCGTCGAGTCCATCGCGGACCGGGTGTACGTCATGCAGCGGGGCCGCATCGTGGAGGAGGGCCCGACCGAAACGGTATTCGGGTCGCCGCAGCATGCGTATACGAAAGAGCTGCTGGCGGCGACGCCGCGGATTGGCGAGCCGTACCTATGATAGAGTCGGCACAACAAAAGGAAGACACATGAGATTCAATTTCATCTTTCTCATCGCGGTGCTGTCATCATCGCTCGGAATTGCCGCGGCGGATGAGCTCAAGCCCCCTCCGACCAAAGAAGGTCTCTGGGAGACGCACGGTACGCACACCGAGCAAGGCAAGACGGTTGCCGACCGGCCGGTGAAGATGTGCCAGTCGAACGAGACCACGAAATCGATGCAGACGCGCGGAGAGGAGATGAGGAAAAAGAACGAATGCACCTCTCACGTCAGCCAGCCATCGCCCAACACGTACGTGGAGGAGAGCCGCTGCGCCAAGGGACCCAACGCCGGTTCGGTCACGAAAGTCATCTACACCAATCAAGGCGATACGGCGTCCCACACGGAGATGCATATCAACGCGGGCAACTCCGAAACCGTGATGATCATCGACGCGAAGTATCTGGGGAGCTGTCCGGCGGGCATGAAGCCCGGCGACCTGATGATGGACGACGGCAAGATAATCTCCGGCGTGAACTGAAAGGCGCTCTCGCCCGATTCAGTGGCACTCCACCAGCCGCCGGTCAAGTTCACAAGGGAGGCAGACGCTGTTCTGACCGGCAACGATTCTGAATCGCTCTGAGCGCCGCGGCTTGGGTGTTGTTATCCGGAGTCGAGCGATGGGCATTTTGGTACAGATTGTCTTCGCGCTGCTCACAGGCGATGGCCATGCCCTCGGGCGATCCGGCGGCGTTGATCGTCATTTGCGTCGTCTGCGAGATCATGACCATCCGTCCGCGGATCATGACGGTGGTGCGGCCGGTAGACTTGATGGGCGGCCCGTAGACTGCGCGCCAGCGCGGGAAGTACTTGTCGAGCTCCATCTCGGCGAAATTCGTCGTCTCGGCGCTCGAGAGGGCCGTGTAGGTTCTCATTGCCGGCTCGAGCGCGCGAAACAGCTTCTTCGCCGTCGGCGAGTCCGTGAAGGCGTGAAATTGCGGCAAGGACGGCTCGTATTCGTAGATCAGTGCATCGAGGGCTAATCCGTCGTGCCGCGCCGAATAATCCACCACCGCTGCCGAGCCGGCCTCGAGATCGGAGGGCGGCGGTCCGCCGCCGTCCTTCACGATGCGATAATCCAGGGTCAAGGACAGAAGCTCTTGCCGCCGCCGTAAAGTCGCTTGGCTCGGTGTCTCGTCCGGGATGGATTCCTGGGCGAGGAGCGAATCGAGCGCGTCATAAACTATGTGACGGACCTCACTCTCGAGCGCGAGATAGCGCGCGCCATCCCCGCTCCCTAGAAATGTCAGCACCGCATCGAGATCCGCGTCGTCGGCGCGGGCGGCAAACTGCTGCGCCGTCACCCGCGACATCTCACTCGCGGAACGCCGCAGCGCCGTCTGGACATCGCGGCGCAGATCGGCCTTCACGAACTCGAGAACGGAGTGCCACTTCGCGTTGGCCGGCGTCCACCTGACATTGTCGGGATCGAGCGCCTGCACCAGGTCCGGAGCCGCGTCGTCGACCGTTCGTTGAAGCAAAAAGGTCTCCGGCTCGGACGGAGCGATGCGAAGAAGATCCAGTATCCGTGCCGCTTTCTTGACTTTGGCGCTGTTCGGCTGCGGTTCCGAGTCGGATGAGGCGGCCGCATGGGGCTGCCCCTGGTTCTCGTTTTCGGTGGGCGCGCACGGCCGATCGGCGTAGGTGTTGGCGCCATTCGCATCGACGCATCGGAACACGGCTGCGCGCACGGCGGAACCCGCGCACACGGCGAGGCAGATGAGCGCCGTAGCCAATACCCGCCGGGTCCGCGCGCGAGTGAATCTCGGATTGTTGTTTCGTTTGCGCATGTCCATTGCCGAGGATCGCGGCGCCTGCGGCTCTCTACTGTAATATTAGCCATCCCCGCTGTGCCGCGAACGTGCATGCGGCACATATTCATGTCTTGCGCGTAGAATCAGGGGTCTGCGCAACACGGGAGTTCACTGGTCATGTCGGGATCGGCCATGGGTCAGACAGCCCGCGGAGTCGTTTGCCGCGAATTGAATGAGCCGGTACGGGTCGAGGCCATCACGGTGGACTTGCCGAAGCGCGGCGAGGTGATGGTGAAGGTGGCCGCTTGCGGCGTCTGCCACTCCGATCTCTCCGCGACCAACGGCACCATTGTCATGAATCTGCCGCTGATACTCGGACACGAGGCCGCGGGCGAAGTGGTGCACGTCGGAGAGGGCGTGACCGAGCTCGCGCCCGGCGACCACGTGGTGTCCTCGTTCGTGCACATGTGCGGCAAATGCCGGTTCTGCGCGATGGGACGCCCCGTGCTGTGCCTGAACCAGGGTAAAGCGATCAATACTTTGCCCGACGGTACGCTGCGGACCCGCGATGCGGGCGGCCAGGCGCTCAACATTTTCTCGGGCTGCGGCGTGATGGCGGAGTACGCGACGCTGGCGATCGAGAATGTGGTCAAGATCGATCGAGCGATTCCGCTCGCGTGCGCCGCCCTGGTCGGATGCGCCGTCACCACGGGCGTCGGCGCGGTGTTCAACACGGCGCGCGTCGTACCCGGCTCGAGTGTCGTGGTATTCGGCTGCGGCGGCGTCGGGCTCAATGTGGTTCAAGGAGCGCGTATTGCGGGTGCCGCGCGCATCGTCGCCGTCGACGCTCTCGCGGCCAAGCTGCAAATGGCGCGCCAATTCGGCGCGACGGATACGCTGGTCGCCGCACCCGGAGAGGATCTGGTGAAGCCGATCAAGAAACTCACCGCGGGCGGAGCGGACTTCGCCTTCGAATGTGTCGGCGGCGGCGAGATCGCCTCCCTCGCTTACCGCTCGCTCGCGCGAGGCGGTACCGCCGTGGTGGTCGGCATTGCCAAACCGACCGACGTGACCACCTTGCGTACCATGAGCTTGCCCTTCGAGGAGAAGACGCTCACGGGAAGCTTCTATGGCTCGTGCGTGCCGCGCGTCGATTTTCCACGTTTCCTGTCGCTCTATCTGAGCGGCCAGCTGAAACTCGAGGAGCTCATTACTCATCGATACGCGCTCGAGGAGGCCCCACAGGCTTTCGCCGACCTCGTCGCCGCGAAAAACGCGCGCGGAGTCATCGAGTTCTGACGCTCACGCCTGATAGTGACTCGGCGAAAGTCCCAGCCGCCGCTTGAACATGCTCGCAAATGCGGCCGGACTGTCATAGCCCAGATCGAGCGCGAGAGACGTGACCGTCTCGCCCGCGGCGAGACGCGGCAATGCGATCAACAGGCAGGCTTGCTGGCGCCACTCGGCGAAGCTCATACCAGTCTCGCGGCGAAAGCTGCGCGTGAAGGTCCGTCGGCTCAGCGCGAGCTCGTCCGCCCAATCGGCGATCTTCGCGTGCGGGGTCGGGCATTCGAGAAAGGCGTGGCACTTGCGCGCAAGCTCAGGCGTCAGCGGAAATGGTACCGCTATCGGAATCACCGGTGCTCGCTCGAGCTCGGCCAGCAACAGCTCGATGACCAGATGATCGCGACCGTCGAGCTCATATTCCCTCGGCAGCTGGGTCGCGGCCACCAATAAGTTGCGCAGCAGCGGCGAGACTTCGATCACCCGGCAGGCCGAGCCGAGCGCGCCGCATACGCCGGGCTCGATCAGGACGCTGCGGGTGCTGACCGCGCCGACCATGCGTACCGCGTGGGGCGTGCCGCCGGGTATCCAGACGGCGCGCTCGGGCGGCGCGACCCAGGCGCCCTGCGGTGTGCTGACCGCGACGACCCCGCTCGCGGCATAGAGCAGCTGGCCGCGCCGATGTTGATGCGTCTCGAGCTCGAACGAAGGCGGATAGTCGTTGCCGATGGCGATCACCGGCCGGGCGATGTCATCGTGGTCATTGGGATCGATGCGTTGCACCATGGCCCACTCAAAAAGGTAATAGGCCCAGTCAGTATAGCGGGCCGACCGCTGAGATCGTATCGTATGAGGTCCCAGTCTGGAGCTGCGCATGCAAGAGCGGGTGTTGAGGCAAATCGGAGATCGAGCCCGGGTGCGGGCTGAGCACACCGTCTTCGCGGTGATCCTCGCGATCAGCGTCGGCCACTTGCTGAACGATATGATGCAGGCGCTCCTGCCGGCGATCTACCCGAACCTGAAGGCTGATTTTGGGCTGACCTTCGGCCAGATCGGCATCGTGAGCCTGGTCTACCAGATCACGGCCTCGATTCTGCAGCCGTTGGTGGGCCTGTACGCAGACCGGCGCCCGACGCCGCTGGCGTTGCCTGGCGGTACGTTATTTTCGCTCGCGGGTTTGATGGTGCTCTCGATGGCGCACAGCTATGCCGTGCTGCTCGTCGGCGCAAGCCTGCTCGGCGTGGGCTCATCGGTGTTTCATCCGGAATCGTCGCGCGTCGCGCGCATGGCCGCGGGGGGCCGCCATGGTCTCGCACAGTCATTGTTTCAGGTCGGCGGCAACATCGGCCAGGCGCTGGGGCCGCTCGCCGCCGCGTTGGTCGTGGTGCGCTTTGGACAGTCGAGCCTGGCGTTCTTTGCGCTGCTGGCGCTGGTATCCGGAGCGATCCTATGGAACGTGGGAGTCTGGTACAAACACCACGGTTTGGCGCGTCTGAAAGCAGCGGCCACGCACCGGTCCAAGCACCCCACGCTGCCGAGCGGCGCTGTCCGCCGCGGCATGAGCGTGCTGCTGGTGCTGGTGTTCTCCAAGTACGTGTACCTCGCCAGTCTGACCAGCTACTTCACTTTCTATTTGATACATCGCTTCGGTCTCTCGGTGCGCGATGCGCAGCTCGAGCTGTTTGCATTCAGCGTCGCGGTTGCGATCGGCACCATTCTCGGCGGGCCTTTCGGCGATCGCATCGGCCGCAAGCGGGTCATCTGGTTCTCGATCTTGGGTACGCTGCCGTTCACCTTGGTGCTGCCCTACGCGAACCTGTTCTGGACAGGTCCTCTCGTCGTCATGATCGGACTGATCCTGGCCTCAGCCTTCCCGGCCATCGTCGTGTTCGCCCAGGAGCTCGTGCCGGGCAAGGTCGGCATGGTGTCGGGCCTGTTCTTCGGGCTTGCCTTCGGCGTCGGCGGCATCGGCGCGGCCGCACTCGGCGCGCTCGCCGATACCTGGGGCATCGAGCGGGTCTATGACCTGTGCTCGTATCTGCCGGCATTCGGGCTGTTCGCGGGATTGCTGCCCAACATCGAGCGGCGACCGGCAGCCGCGCGCTGAGTGGCAGCTGCGCTGAGTGGGCGAGGAGCCGCTCAGCGGGCGCCGGTGCCCAGGTTCGCGTCGAACCAGTCCACCACGCGGGTCATGACGTCGATCTGGTCCGCGTGACGATAGAAATCGTGGCCTTCGTCGGGATAAACGACAAACTCGGTCTTCACTCCGTGCCGTCGCAGGGCGTTCCAGTACTCGTATGACTGCGTGATGGGTACCTCGGCATCACGATCGCCGGCGACGATCAACGTCGGCGCGTGCACGTTCTTGATGAAGGTCATCGGCGAGCTGCGCTCGTAGACTTTGGGGTCGTCGTAGGCGGAAGCGCCGAAGTAGGGGAGCATCCAGGTGTCGATGTTGTTCGTACCGTAATAGCTCAGCCAATCCGAGAGACCCGCGCCGGCGACGGCCGCCTTGAATCGGTCCGTCTGCGTGAGCGCCCACATCGTCATGTAGCCGCCGTAGCTCCAGCCGAGGATGCCGACGTGTTCCGGATCGATCGGCGCCTGCCGCTCCACCGCATCGAGCCCGCTCAAGATGTCGCGAAGGTCACCGTAGCCGAAATCTTTGACGTTCGCTCGCGTGAAACGCTCGCCCTGCCCATAGCTCCCGCGCGGATTGGGCTTGAACACGAAGTAGCCTCGATGAGCGAGCGCCGCATCGAAGGAATCGTATTTCGCGGGAAAGATCGGATAATGTGCGTAGGCGGGGCCTCCGTGTACTTCGACCAAGAGCGAATATCGCGTTCCGGGCACGATCGTGGGGGGCTCGATGAGCATCCCTTGAATGCTCAGGCCGTCGTTTTTCCAGTAGACATTGGTGGCTTTGCCGGTCAGGCGCTGCACGCCGGCGTTGAGCCGGGTGATCGGCCGCCATTTTCCGGGTGCTCCCGTCTCGATTTCCGGAGGCGAGGTATAGGACTGGCGTATGACAGCCGAGAGATGGCCGTCCCTCGAAAGCGAAATCCCGGAATCGCCCGGCGCGAAATCGAACAAATTATTCGCCCAGATCATTTCGGGAGCGCGCCACATCTCGCGTTGCGTGCCGGAACGGGCGTCGATGGAGGCGAGCACCTCTTCGCCGCCGGCGAACTCGGTGGCGATGATTCGCTGGTCGGATCCGTTCCAGGTGATCGTCTGTACGGAGGCGGCAAGATTCGGCGTGAGGTCGACGGGATCGCCGCCGGCGGCATCGATCCGATAGACATCGCCTCCGGTTATTCCTTCGTCGCTCATGACGCCGCCGATGTAGGCGATCCGCTTGCCGTCTGCCGACCATCGCGGAGAGGCCATCTGCAGGTCGGGCATCAAGAGCCGGGTGACGGCACCGCTCCCTGCATCGATCAGATCGAGCTCGGCGATCCACCAGTTGTCGTCGCCGGAGCCGTGCGCCGCGGTAACCGCGAAACGCTTGCCGTCCGGAGACCAATCGAACTCGTACACATTGAGATCTTCGGGACCGAGCAGCTTTGCCCTTCCGCCTCGTGCGGCAACCACGGCAAGCCGCTGCTCGTACACCGTCGAGGAGAGAACGCCCGCGTCGCGTCCGAGCGGATTGAGCGGCCCCGGGGTCTTCGGTGCGCCTTCGGAATAGAGAAAGGCGATGCGGCTGCCATCGGGTGACCAGCGCGGGGTATCGAGCGGTCCATGGGCCGAGGTGATCACGTTGACCTCCCGGGTATCCCTCTGCGCGATCGCGATCTGGGGCTGACCGTGATCGTCCGCCGTCACGAATGCTATTCGCTTTCCGTCCGGCGACCAGGCAGCTCCATGCTCGTCACATACCGATCCCGGGCAGGCCGTCAGGCGGGTCACGCCGGTACCGCCCTTCACGTTCGCCACCCAGAGCGCCGATACGTCGACCTCCGCGCCGGCCTGCCGTCCGGTGATCGATGTGCTGTAGATCAGCTGCTTTCCATCGGGGGCGATCGCGACCTCGCCGAACGAATGGATTGAGGCGAGCTCGTCCAGAACATTCGAGACATGCGTCGGCTCCGCCGGAGCGGAGGCTGCGAACGCAAAGGTGAAGAACGCGCTCGGGAGTCGATGCCGGATCCGCATGAGGGTTGGTCCTCGTTACTGGTGTCCGGACGATAGACGAAAAGCGAACGCGATTCTCAATTTAGGGGTTTCCCCGGCATTTGAATCAAGCAGATGCATGCAACTGCGAGGGCTCGCACAGGACGCATATCGGCAATATGTAAACGTCGCTGGCATGTGCACCGCAGGGTCAGCTCGTAAGGGCCACAAGCTCCCTGGCAGGCCCTTAAGCGGCCGCCGCCACCGGGTCTCGCGCGTTCGAGCGGGCTGGACCGGTCTGTGGGGTTTGCTGCTCCTGGCCCTCGCGGGAATGGCGCAGGCCAACACCTGCGCGCCCGCGGCGAGCGGGGGCGCGGCGCCGGCCGATTACCAGAATTATTGCTGGCTGGACTTTTCCGGCTACTCCGACGCGCAGGCGCAAGCCGGTGGGCAGCCCTTCACGTTCACGCTGCCCGACGGCTCGACGCTGAACTTGACGCTGCAAGTCAGCACGAACCGCGGCAATCCCGCACTCAACGCCCATGTCGTGCCCTCTTGGTCGGGTTCCGCGATCGGGCACACCGGGTTCATCGGGATTCCCGGCAACCCGGTGCTGTATGAATCGCAGACTGGCTCGACGGTGCGGGTGGTGCTCAACAACATCTCCGTCACGCCCCCGCCCGGCAGCG
>JGI12635J15846_10002633_pt1 | contig 15688 bp, 16 predicted proteins | sample BlaSpr_A8_OM2_M2_FD_15846 | JGI IMG/M metagenome (IMG submission 15846) | reverse complement strand
GGCGAGCCGCACTACATCACCCTCAACGGCTGCGTGATCTGCTGGGCTAAACATGGAAGTGCGACTCGAACGCACCCCCGAGGAGATCAGACGCCTTCAGCGTTGTATCAATGATCTAGTTGGCGTACTCGCTCTTCCCGCCCTGTGGAGCGGTGGCGAACCGTCGCACGTTCTTCATACCTTGCTGGATGCGATGCTGCGCATGCTTCTCCTAGATCTAGTGTATGTTCGACTGAGAGACCCAGTCGGTAAGACGTCCTTCGAGATGGTCCGGCTTGACCAATCACCAAGACCTATACTCCAGCAGCAAGAAATCTGCACTCTCCTTAGTCGCTGGTTAGGAGATGATCCGCCCAAACGGCCCGCGCGGGTCCGGAACCCGGTCGGAGACGGTGACATTTCCATCGTTCCCTTGCGATTGGGCCTGCACGGTGAAATCGGTGTAATCCTGGTAGGTTCTCGGCGAGCGGATTTCCCGCGACAGACCGAGAGCCTTCTTCTAAGCGTAGCGGCGAACCAGGCGTCCCTCGGCCTCCAGGAGGCACGACTTCGGAGCGAACAGAAACGACTCGCTAGCGAACTCGATGAGCGCATCGCACAACGTACCGTGGAACTAGCCGCGGCTAACAAGGAGCTAAGAAAGGAGATCGCTGAACGCAAACTGGTGGAAGAGAGGCTCCGGCAAGAGGAGAGGGAGTTGAAGCGCAGCGAGGCCCGCAAGGCGGCCATCCTCGATTCGGTGCTCGACTGCATTGTGACGATCGACCATCAGGGATGCATTACGGAGTTCAATCCAGCTGCAGAAAGGACCTTCGGGTACCGCCGCGACGAAGTCCTTGGCAGTTACATGTCTGACGTAATGGTTCCACCGTCACTCCGGAAGGAGCACGCGCAGGGGTTTGCCCGTTACCTCGCCACCGGCGAGACCCGAGTGCTCGGGCGCCGTGTCGAGATGACGGCGTCACGTGCCGATGGAAGCGAATTCCCTGTGGAACTTGCAATCACACGCGTCGCGCTGGATGGACCGCCGTTGTTCACCGGCTACCTACGTGACATAACTGAACGCAAGCGAAATGAAGACGCCTTGCGTGAAGCGCACGCGCAGGTCGCGCTGAGCGAGGAGCGGTGGCGCTCTGTTTTCGAAAACTCGGCCATCGGAGTTTCCCTTACTGATCTGAATGGTCTATTTCTGGCAGCCAATCCTGTGTACGAAAAGATGCTGGGTTACACCGAGGAGGAAATGCAGAAACTCTCTTTTTGCGACATCACCTGTGAGGAGGATCTCGAACCGACCCGCGCACTCATCGGGGAGCTGTTGGCGGGGAAGCGTCAGCAGTTTCAGATCGAGAATGGGTATCGGCGGAAGAATGGCAGTCTAGTGTGGGTGCGAAACAATGTTTCTATGGTGCCGGGCACGGAGCGGGTGCCGCAATTCCTCATGGCGCTCTCCGAGGACATTACAGAACGCAAGCAAGCGGAGGCAAAGTTGCGGCGCAGTGAGACCCTTCTGGCAGAAGTCCAAGCTCTAAGCCTAACCGGAGGGTTCTCGTGGCATGTGGACACTGACGAAGTCACATTTTCAGAGGAGGCCTATCGCATCTTCGAGTTTGAAAAAGATGCGCCCGTGATGCTCCAACAGATCGGTAGCCGGATCCACCCGGAAGACAGCCCCTTGTTGGCTGAAAAGATGGCGTTGGCGCGAGGTGTTGGCGGCGACCATGACTACGAGTTCCGATTGCGGATGCCCAACGGTTCGGCCAAGTATCTGCACACCATCGCCCACAGAACCCGAGACCGAGAGGGCCGATTTGAGTACATAGGCGCTATCCAAGACATAACGCAGCGCCGGCTTTCGGATGAGGCACTCAGAAGGGCCCGGTCGGAGCTTGCACATGTGTCCCGGGTGATGAGCCTTGGAGCCTTGACGGCCTCCATTGCACATGAGATCACACAACCGATCGGGGCAATGGTGAACAATGCAAACGGTTGCCTGCTATGGCTGGCAAAGGAGCCACCCAACCTCGATCAAGTGAGAGGGGCAGCGGAGCGCATCATCAGAGACGGCCGGCGTGCTGGCGATGTCATCCAAAACATTCGCGCGCTGGCGCGGAAATCTCCGCCTGAGATGGGCATGCTCGATATCAACCGGTTGATCGGTGACACGCTCGACCTGATGCAGTCGGAGTTGCAGCGACACGAGGTGTCACTGGAAACCCGATTTACAGCCACTGGATTCATCAAGGGTGATCAGACACAGCTGCAGCAAGTCGTTGTGAATTTGGTTACGAACGCAATGGAGGCATTGGGCGCTTCGGCGCGCTCGCCACGCATCATACGCGTGATGACCGAGGCCGATTCGAATGGCGGCGTGTTGATCATGGTTGAGGATTCGGGCTCGGGCATCGATTCAACGATCCTTGGTCGGATCTTTGATGCGATGTTTACAACAAAGACCAAGGGTATGGGCCTCGGGCTGTCGATCTGCCGCTCGATCGTCGAGGGCCATGGCGGCCGGTTGTGGGCATCGCCCAATCCAAGAGGAGGCAGCATTTTTCGATTCAGCATTCCTCTAGCGACGAGTATGGCTGCGATCGCCGGGGGCACCAAATAGTCGAATAACATACGAGCGGCGCTGATCAGCCGCCCAGTAGCGGGGTCTCTTGCGGCAACGCGGACTTAAAATGGCGATTCCCACACCCATTTCTCGAAGGACTTTCACTGCATCAAAATTGCCTCCGACAAAAAGCGGACGGACACCACAACGTGTTTCCGAGCGTTCGGCGCCTCTTCCGTGGAGTACTTGCGAACTCAGTCTATGGACCAGGGCAACTCGGATTCCCCTCCATTCATGCGGAGCGCCAGCGTGATGCAGCTAGGAGAAGTGGTCTATCTAGTAGACGATGATACCTCGTTCCGCGAATCTATTGCGTACCTCCTCGGGGCGTATGAGATGGAGGTGATCAGCTTCGATTCAGCGGTCAACTTCCTGCGATATAAGCGATTGGATACCGCGGCCTGTCTCGTGCTGGACCTGCAATTGCCCGAAATGAATGGACTCGATTTGCAAGAGAGGCTTGGCGATTCCGCGCCGCCCATAATCTTTATCACCGGTCACGGTGATATTTCGTCGAGCGTTCGCGCAATGAAGGCGGGTGCAATCGAGTTTCTGACAAAGCCGGTGGATCGAGAAGCTCTAATTATTGCGGTTCGCACCGCACTCGCCCGCGATCGTGATAATCGCGTACGTCAGGCGGAACTCGCCGAACTACGGGATCGGTTCTCGCTCCTGAGTCCTCGTGAGCGAGAGGTACTTCCGCTCGTGGTCGCGGGATATCTCAACAAGCAATCCGCCGCAATATTGGGAATTACCGAGATCACGCTGCAAATCCATCGGGGGCAGATCATGCGCAAGATGGCCGCGGCCTCCTTCGCAGAGCTGGTCCGGATGTGCGGAGCGCTCGGAATTCCCGGGGCCGCGCGAAGGCTAGCCGGACACCGGCCCACACCATCACCGCCTCCCAGTGATGTCGCCGAGTAGATCGGTATTGTTGACTCATTAGCTTCGGCTCAGACAATTTTCCCCCGCGAAGTGATTGGCACGAGCCGGTGCGGGGATTTCACGCAACAAACCGGAGTAGCCGCCGCCAGCGCGGGCGTGGAATGTGAAGGGCTTGTCGCTACCATCGTCGAATGGACTCATTTACCCGCCTGCGGCCTAATCTAACCACGCTGGTTTCGATATCGAATTATCTGGATGAGCAGGAGTAGCAACGTGAGAGAAGAAAATGCGATGGGTGTGATATGGCCGTTTGGGGGTGTGTCTGCGGACAACATGCGAGGTTCAGGTATGGTGTCTCGCCTAACTCCATCGGTGCGTTCCGTTGCATCGGTCTCGACGCGGGTCGGGTATCTCGTGCGGCGAGCCATGACTTATTTCGAGACCGACCGGGAGGCCGCGTGGCGCTACCTGAGCGATGCGTCACACCTTCTGGGTACCGAGTCTGAAGAATCGTGCATCCAAATATCTACATTGTCGTGCGCTCTTCCACCGGGTGGTCTCGCCGCCTGGCAAGCCAAGCGGACCCTCGCCTACATAGATGAAAATCTTGGGTCGAAGGTGACCATTCGAGATTTGGCGACGCTGGTCGCACTGAGCAAGAGTCATTTTTCGCGCGCGTTCAAGAGCAGTCTGGGATCCTCTCCCATGGCTTATGTCGGCATGCGACGAATCGAGCGCGCAAAGATCATGATGACGTCCACCGGGGAGCGGCTCACGGACATCGCGCTCGCTTGTGGGTTCTCAGACCAGTCGCATTTGAATAGATACTTTCGTCGCATCGTCGGCGTGAGCCCCGGCCTCTGGCGACGCAGCGTCACCGTGCCGAACCACGGCTATGCCGCCTGGGCGGCCCGCCCTGCAGCCACCGACGCCTAGAAGCCAGGATGCCGGCGCATTGGCGGCCTTTCCAGGAATGTTCCACAACCGCCGACAGACTGTACATCAATGGTCCGCTTCGCCCGAAGACGTGTAGCCTCTTCTGGACGTCGTGCATCGAAGGAGCGCTCTGCGTCGTTTCCCTGCCAATACAGACTGGCCCGATCAGCCCGTCGACCGCGAGCTGACGACACGGTGCGGATGCCGAAGGCCTCGCCCCCAGCCCTCCCAACCCTTGTCAGTTGTGACTTTCACGAGCAACCCGTCAGCCGCGAGCTGCTTGTCATCGCCTCGGGCGGGGGCTGCAGAGTTGATACAGTGCGCTCAATTGCCAAGGGTGGAAAAGCTCTTCATGTACGGGGGACCCACGGCAGCCTGACAAAGCACCTCATCCTGAGAGGTGGTGGCGCCAGAGCAGCCGATGGCGCCAACGATCTTGCCGTTCTGCACCAAGGGGATGCCGCCGCCAACAGCAATGATGTCGTCGAAGGACAGAAGATAGTTGAAGCCATACTTCTGCACACCAGTTTCGAATGACTTCGTCGGCCGGCGAAATTTGGCCGCGGCACGCGCTTTATGCTCGGCAATGGCGATCGAGCCGAGTTGCGCGCCATCCATCCGCACAAAAGCCACCAGATTGCCGCTCCAGTCAACTACCGCGAAGTCCTCCGGCCAACCTCGCTTGTTCGCCTCGGCGATTCCTGCCTGAATCAAAGCTTGCGCTTCTTTCAGGCCGATCGGAGTTCCAAACGGAAAGTTGAAAGGCATCTGCTTTGGCACTGCATTGAGGTCGGGTAGCTCCTGGGCATACGCGCCGCCGGCGACGAGCAAACATGCCGTCAATGCTGTGGTACTTAAACTCCGATACTTCATGACTCGTTCTCCACTGTAAGGGCTTTCAGTCTGTCACGTCACCGAGACGACCGGATCCGTTGGGATCATTGCGAGGGCAAACTCGTAATAACCCGCCAGTTCCGCGTTCTCGCTCGGACATATAAATGCCATCAAACCGACGGCGACTCTATTCGACGATGGTAGTGGTATCGACCTGGACTAGAGCGCGCTCAATTAGCCATGCGCTTTGCGGTCGCGGGCGGATCGATATAAACGCCGGCTGGGCGACGCTGCCGGAGTCCATTCGTCTGGTATATTCGCTTTCGAGTACCGCTCGCATCGACTCATCGAGCCGGCGCCTTCAGCGCTTCCGCGAGAGTGCGCCCCTAGAACGATGAAGGCTGCACCTTCGCTGGCTTTTTCGCCTGCACGGGATTTCAGTAATAGGGTACGGAGCACTGGCGGGTCCGCGGTGTTGATCAGGCGACGGTGCAAGTGGCCGACGCTACCTTCGTCGTATAGACCATCTACCATCTATCTTGTGTAGTGCATGTGGTGTGGAACCGTGAAAATCAGCGCATGGAGATCACTGTATGCCTACTTACGTATGTCAATTGCCGCCGGACCGTTTCAACGCGGAACAGAAGGAGCAAATCGCCACGGCCATCAGTCAACGTCACAGCGAGGTTACGGGTGCTCCACCCTTCTTCGTTCAGGTGATCGTTGACGAAACGCGGGCCGATCGATACCTAGGCGGCCGGCTCACGGGAGAGCATGTATGGGTGCGAGGAGACATTCGCGCCGGCCGGACGGAGGGCGCACGGACACAGCTAATGCTCAAGATTATGCAGGATGTGGCCCGCATCACGGGAATCACGTCTGACAACATCTGGGTGTATGTTTGTAACCTGGAGCCGACAGACATGGTTGAGTACGGTCACGTGTTGCCGCGGCCCGGGCAGGAAAGTGCCTGGTTCGACACTTTGCCGGTTAAACTGCAGGCGTATCTGCGCAACCTGGGAGTTACGCGGGAGAACTTCACGCTCTAGTGAGCCATGCGCTTGCATTCCAAGTTGCACGGCAACCGATTCTGGCCGTCGGCACGCTGCGCCACGATTGTGTGCTGCTGTTGGGCAGGCCGGACTGACGTCAGGACCGCCGCCCCATCCACCATACTTTCGACCAATTGTTTGCTCCCGGCCTAACTGATTCAAACACCGTATCGGAGGACACATTTATGCCCGACACACCCAACATTCTTCTAGTGCATGGAGCTTGGGGCGACGCGTCACACTGGCGGCATGTCATTCCGCTCCTGCACGAAAAGGGATTCCGGGTCTTCGCAGTGCAACTCCCTCTTACGTCCCTGTCCGAGGATATCGACCGCACGAGCAAACTAGCGGCTGCGCAAGATGCTCCCACTCTGTTGGTCGGTCATGCCTATGGCTGTGCAGTCATCACCGGAGCGGGCCACGCGGTAAATGTCGTCGGCCTCGTATATTTGGCAGGGCCCGCTCTCGATGAAGGAGAGAGCCTCAAGACCCTGCAAGCACGTGCAGCACCCCCTCCGGGGGCAGCGAATATCCGTCAAGATAGGTACGGATTTCTGTGGATCTCACCTGAGAAGTTTCACGAGACCTTCTGTCACGATCTTGACGATAAAACTGAATCGCTGGTATGGGCTGTTACGCAGAAACCGACAGCGGTGCGTTGCTTCGAAGAGGAATCTGGAGCACCCGCATGGAGAGTGAAGCCTAGTTGGTATCAGATCTCGGCCAACGACCGGTTGATTCGCCCGGAGACAGAAAAGTGGATGGCTGAGAGAATCAACCCAAGGCGTACGATTACGTTGCAAACGAGTCACGCGTCCATAGCAACTCGCCCTAATGAGATTGTAGGGTTAATCGAAGAAGCCAGTGCTGTCCTGAGCCGAGCAAGCACCCCTTAGCGTCCGACATCGCATGCCAGCAAAGTCCCAGAAAAACGGGCTGGACATCATCTAACGGCCGAGCTACCGCGATCTCATGTGACATGATCCGAAACCAACAGCTTCGCTGCCGCGATAAAGTCGCGCGGGCGATAGCCCTCCGAAAATCGCGCGTGAATCCGTGCGGCCTGACCGCCCACGGCCCGGCGCCCAAGGCTCATCCAGATACGGAGCTCGCAGGACAGCGCAGCCCGCCTGCTTCATCCTGTTCTTGCACACGCTGGAGATTATATGGGTAGCGATCTTCAGCCTGGTCTCTCTTGCGGGCACGCTACCGCCGGAGTTCCTCGAGGACCGCCGACGGGGAGCCGCGCCGGATATCCGGGCGCAGGCACTCCGCCGCGAGGTCGGCGGATAGCTGGGGCTCGCACTCGCTCACCATCGCCTCTTCCTGGGTGGTACCAACCCAATTGACGGGCCAGCGCTCGCTATCGCGCTGCTCGTTTCTGGACATTGCGCAGATGGGCATTCATCTGATCTTCCGATCTCGAGCTGGAAGATGAAGATCAATTCTCTTCGAGATTTGTAAGTCAAACTCAATGGCGTTCGCACGAGCAACGTTACCGGCGGCCTATGACAGGCGTTGGCCGAGGCTCCGCGGGTCGTTCGCCGGATCGACGTAGTTAAGACCAAGCGGGCCGATCGCGGTCACCTGGGTGATGTATTCGCCGGACTTGGCCCAGTGGAAATGCGGCTGCCCACCAGGCAGGACCAGCACACTTCCAGGCGCGTGGGCGGTAAGCTTGCGCTCGTCGAACTCTTCTCCCAGGCCGATATAAAAGACGCCCGAGACGACCGTGTAGATGCGGTCCTCGGGGTGCTTGTGCGGCATGATCTTGGTGCCACCGGGCAAGCGCACTCGAATCACATACGGCCCCGGCTGGGTCGGATTCCCGACGAGCACGGCCAACCGTGCTTCAGGCGGAAACGAAGCAAATGGCTTCCACTCCACATCCTCGGAACGGATGACCCGGAAGCGATCCTGATCGGGCTGATGGGCGCGGGGTTCATTGGCGTTTTGCTGGGTCTCTGTGCGCGGCATGGTGATTCTCCTTCAGAATAGAAAATGGTGTCTAATCGGACGATGACTGTCGGTAGTGAGCAACCTCCTGGGCCGTCAGGTGGGACGGCGCGGCGCCGAAGCGAGCGGTGACGTAATTTGCAAGCGCGGCGATTTCCGTGTCCGAGTAGGCGGCATCCCCGAACGCCGGCATAAAGACGAGACCGTCCTCCCTCTGTCTGCGTTCACCGGAGAGGACGACCTGAACGACGTTGATCGCGCTCAGGTCGTTGACAGCCCTGTCCCCCGTCAGCGTGGCGTATCCGGTCAGAAGGCTGACGCCACTCCAGCCATGGCAACTCGCACAAGCGCCTTCGAAGATCTCTTTGCCGAGCGGATCGAACTGCGCCCGCAACGATTGGGGCGAGTCGGAGGCGGGATCTTCCTTCGGCAGCGGTAGATCCGACGTGCGGACGGCGGGGATGCTCCGCAAGTAAACGATCAACGCGCGAATGTCGGTAGGTGTCAGCCTGCTCGAGGACACATCCACTTCCTCCGCCATCGGCCCGCCGGCCGAACCGTGGCCGGCGGCATGACCGGATTGGAGGTAGTCCGCAAGCCCATCGTCGCTCCAACCGCCGAGGCCCGAGATCTTGTCTGCGGTGATGTTATAGGCGCGCCAGCCCTCAACGATCGTGCCGCCAAACTTCCGCCGGTTATCGAGCGCCTGAGCGAGATTTCGCTGCGTATGACAATCACCACAATGCCCGAGCGCTTCCGCCAGGTAAGCCCCACGGTTCCACTCCGGGCTACGATCCTCACGCGGCCGAATTCGCTCGTTCGGATTGTAGAATGCCGACCAGAACGCCATCAGCCAACGCTGGTTGAAGGGAAAGCGTAAGGCATCGGGTGGCGCAGATACATGTGCGGTCGGCAGACTGAAGAGGTAAGCCTTGATCGCTCGGGCATCCTCGTCGGTCATGAGTGTGTAGGACTCGTATGGAAATGCCGGATAGAGCCGCTCGCCATTTCTGGCTATGCCCTCGTGCACGGCGCGCAGGAAGTCTGCATCGCTCCAGGCGCCGATTCCGGTCTTCGGATCGGCGGTGATGTTGGGTGAATACAGCACGCCGAATGGAGTCCGGAAGGCGCGGCCCCCGGCGAACGGCTGCCCACCTTCGCGAGTATGGCAAACTTGGCAGTCGGCCGCCTGCGCGAGATATTTACCGCGCGTAACGGCGTCGGCCGAGCGCAGCTCCGCGGGCACACCGACTGGAGTGGGCCCCTTATATTCTGTCAGATTGACAGTGTACCCGCCGGCGAAACTTAGCGCGCGAGGTGGCAACAGCATCCATGCCGCAATGGCACCCAGGACCAGCACGGCAAGACCGGTGACGAGCCAGCGCCGCGCGTGGGGCGACCGAAAGGTCATAAGTTCGCCCTCCCCGATAGGAGTTTGCGGTCGATCGGCATGCGCCGCAGCGGCACCCCTGTGGCGGCGTAGATCGCGTTTCTCAGCGCCGGCACCACCGCAGTAGTGCCCGTCTCGCCGATGCCGCCAGGCGGCTCCCCGCTCTTGATGACGTGCACGTCGATGGGGGGAGTCTGATCGATTCGGAGCATCCGATAGTTGTCGAAGTTCGACTGCTGCACCCGCCCCTTCTCCAGCGTGATTTCTCCGTAAAGCGCCGCGGTCAGCCCGAAAATATGACCGCCCTGCAACTGGGCCATGACGGTGTCTGGATTCACGGCAATCCCAGTATCAACGGCGGTGGTCTGGCGGCGCAGTTTTACCTCTCCAGCCTCGCTCACCTCGCATTCCACCACCGTCGCAATGAAGCTTGCGAAGGCGATTTGGGCCGACACGCCGCGTCCGCAGCGTGCGGGCAACGGTGAGCCCCAGCCTGACTTCTCGCGCACGAGTTCCAGCGCCGCCTGCAGGCGAGGCGTCTTGTCGAGATGCGCGCGCCGAAAGGCGATCGGATCCTGTCCTGCCTTTCGCGCCAGCTCATCCATGAAGCTCTCGATGGCGAACACGTTGTTATTCGGGCCGACACCGCGCCAGAAGCCAGTGACGATGCCCGGCGGCTCTTCCCGATTAAACTCCACGCGGTAGTTGGGGATGTCATACGGGATGTCCTGAGCCGAGTCGACCCCGTCGGGATCTACCCCCTTCTTGAAGACAGGAGGCAGGAAGCGGGCCATCACGGCCGAACCGGAGATCCTGTGCTTCCAGCCGACGATCCGTCCGCCCTCCAACCGCGCCCAGAGGAGGTCGCGATAGGCTGGCCGATACACATCGTGGCGGACATCTTCCTCGCGCGTCCAAACCACTTTGACGGGTCCATCGACCTGCTTGGCGATGCGCGCGGCGCTGTAAGCCATATCCGGCTCGAGTCGCCGACCGAAGCCTCCCCCGAGGAGATGATTGTGTACCGTCACCTGACTCTCGGGCAGACCAGCTGCCTTGGCCACCGCGGCATGCACACGCTCCAGCACCTGAGTTCCGATCCATGCCTCGGCCGAAGTGGGTGTGATGTGTACGGTGCAGTTCAGCGGCTCCATACAGCAGTGCGCAAGCAGAGGCATTTCATACACCGCGCCGATAACGTCACCACCACTCAGCGCTGCTGCCGCGTCGCCCACCTGCTTTGCCACAGCACCTTCGCGCAAGCTAGCCTCGCGCAGTCGTGACCAGATCAGATCCGATGACACCTCGGCATTGGGCCCGTCATCCCAAGTGATATCCAGCGCCTCGAGCCCACACTGGGCGGCCCACATGTGATCACCGACCACGGCGACGAGATCGTCGAGCACGACCACCTGCCGCACTCCTGGGACCGCTTTGGCTTTCTGGTCATCGACGCGGACCACCTTACCCCCGAGCACCGGGCTCGCGGCCAAGGTCGCGAACTTTACACCCGGCGGCATCGTGTCGATGCCGTACTTGGCGCTGCCGTTGCTCTTTGCCGGCGTGTCCAGCCGTTTCAACGGCCGTCCGATCAAGCGAAACGCTTCAGGGCTCTTGAGCGGCGGATCCTTCGGTGGGTCGATGGCGGCGGCGCGGCCGACCAGGTCACCGTAGGCGATCTTGCGACCCGTCGGTGGATGAATGACCGTGCCGTTCTCCGTGCGACACTCCGTGGGCGCGATGCGCCACGTGCGTGCGGCGGCTTGCACGAAACATGCGCGTGCGGCAGCGCCGGCGAGGCGCAGAGGTTTCCAAAACGCGCGGATCGAGTCGGAGTTACCCGTACACTGAATGGTCAGGACCGGATTCGCGTAGAGTTTCTCGTCCGGGGGCGCAGCCTCGACCCTCACGCGACTCCAGTCCGCGTCCAGTTCCTCCGCTAAGATCATCGAAATCGACGTATAGATGCCCTGGCCCATCTCGACCTGCGACATGATCAGCGTCACCTCGCCCCGAGGGTCGACTCTGATGAACGCGTTTGGTGCAAAGGTCTCGGCCTGGGCGGCTGCGCGTGCTCTGCGAAGCGGCATGTAGAAGCCCAGACAGAACGCGGCGCTGACGGCGCCCCGGAGAAACCCTCGACGTGACACTTGCGATGTTGCGTCCGGCAACGCGGTGGAAGCCGCGCCACTCTCCGAGAAGGGTTGCGTGCTCATGGTGATCACTCCTGCGCCGCCGCGCGCTTGATGGCCTGCCGGATGCGCACATAGGTCCCGCACCGACAGATGTTCCCGGCCATTGCCGCGTCGATGTCAGCATCATCAGGGTGCGGAATGGCGTCGAGCAGAGCCGTCGCCGACATGATCTGGCCCGACTGGCAATAGCCGCACTGGATGACTTCTAGGTCCAACCACGCCTTTTGCACTTTCAAGCCGTTGGGCGTAGAGCCGATGGTCTCGACGGTCGTGATCGCTCGTGCCCCAATCGCGTTCACCGACAGTTGGCAGGAACGCACCGGCTTGCCCGCCAAGTGCACCGTACAAGCGCCGCATTGTGCGATACCGCACCCGAACTTAGTGCCAGTCAGGCCCAATACGTCGCGCAATACCCAAAGCAGGGGCATATCGGGAGCGACGCCGACCTCTCGATTTTCGCCATTGATCGTGAGCGTGATCATGTGCCTCCGTCCTTATTGAAGGTGTCCGTCCATGTCAGGGTGAAACGTGCCATCGACGCAATCAACGTCTCTTGCGTCTAATGGCTGGCTGGTGGGTGAACTATCCCCGGAACGCTCTTCGCACCCAAAAACGCCGCTAGGAAACGAAGTAGGCGCTGTCCTTCGTTGCGCCCACGGTGCCATACCGCCCTGGGCTGCAGGATGACTTCACCCTCGTGGAATGTTTTTTTCTTGCCGTCTATGAACTCGACTGTGAGATCCCCCTGAAGTATATAAACGTAGGCGGGCACCGGATGAATCATCCAGCGTGAGACACCACCCGGCTGGATGGTGAGAATGGCTGAAGAGATCACAGGGTCAGGTGTGCTGAGATATAGCAGCGGTTCGCCTGCGGTGGTCGTGGTGAGATCGGGAAGTGGGGCAACGGTTTCGGCACCGCCCTCCTGGGCGGACTGTGTCGACTGTGCGGACCGGGCGGTCGATGATTCGCGCGTATTCATACTGTCTCCTTTTCATCGGTGGGGGTGTTGTCGGTCNCTTCTCCGAGGCGACGAGATGACTCCGGATCACTGCGAAGAAAAATCGTCATGATCAGCTAATTCCTCGTTCTCGCTCCGACGGGATACTAGATGCCATCAAACTGAAGGCAACTCTATTCGACGATGGTAGCGACTCAACGGCCGCACAGCGATTTGGCCGGGCCGAGAGTTTGACGGTATCGACCACCACCAAGGTGGAATGGATCTCGCCCGTACGCCCGTGGCTGATTGTATTTGGGAATCTATCGAAATCCCGTCAGCCGGTTCGGCACTCGCCCCCGCGATTGACCGAGCCGATCGTGTGAAGCATCCAAGAGGACCGACGACCATGACACCCAGCACTGCCTACTCGCCCAAAATAGTGTCGCGTGATGATAGATCTGCCGCCGCCCGCGCGGCCGACGTGCTATGCCTTGCGGCAGCACCGAGCTTCGCAATCATGACGCTGCTCACCATTCTTGGCGGCGGCGCACATGAAATCTGGTGCTGTATGGAGTCACATAGGGCACTGCCGACTGGAATGATCCCGATGTACTTCCTGATGAGTCTCTTCCATTCGCCACCTTGGTTGAAGCTGATCTCCATCCGAAGAGAGCGCGCCCGCAGCGCTGGCCGCGCGCTCAATCCCAGTATCTAGTCCATACATTCGTTGGCAGTCCAGGAAACGACCCTTTGGCGTGCGTGGTCCCAGCCAGAGGTCGCGACCGCGACCTAAGTGGTATGGATGCTCGCTCTTAGTGCGACGATGCTTCTCCCAGACGAAATGTACATTTGAATTCAAGTCACCAGCCAACAGGAGAATCTCATGCCGACTTTTAATTGTTTTACTGCCCCCGGAAAATTGGCCCCCGCGCAAAAGAAGGAAATCGCGCGTGTTTTCACTGACGTATACCGGGAGGAATTTGGTCTCGCGCGCTATTTCACGCAGGTGATCTTCTACGAGATTGCAGAGGAGGACCGGTATATCGGCGGCGAGCCGGCGCCGTCTGACGTAGTATGGATTCGATGCGACGTACGAGAAGGGCGGAATGAGGATATGAAAAGCAGGCTCCTTCACCGAGTCCAGAAGGGCGTTGCGAAGGTTGCCAAGGTACCGGAGGAAGATATCTGGTTCTATCTCTGTGATCTTCCATCGATGAACATCATGGAGTGGGGGCACAACATGCCGCCTCTCCGAGCAATGCCGGATGATGACGCCGTGTTCACGTCGTTGTCGGCTCCTTTGCAAAAAACTCTGCGAGCACTAGCCTAGCGGCGGCGGCAATGTCCACCGAGGCGGACTAACGGCCCTTTCGGTCCCGTCATCAGGTCTGCGCGCACTCGTGAAGTCTTGTTTAGCACACGCTTTTGAGCGGCTCTTTGAGACACGGGTGCACTCGCTGCCTGATGACGGGTCGACGCCAAAGGTGCGGTGGACGGCAATGGACGCAGAAAAAGCGAGGCTCATCCTCTCTCATTGCGAGTGAACGTATGGCTGCGCGCGACTTAGGTTATACCGTCGACAACTCGCTCGGCACCAAGCTGCTGCCAGGGGTACTCAGCGTCGTGGCGGGGTCGGTCGATGTCAACAGCTTTCTAGGGTTGGGCGGGCTTTTCACCGCGCACATCACCGGCAATCTGGTGGTTCTGGCGGCGCATATCGTCACCGGGAGAAACATGCCACTCGCGCCTATCCTTGCCGTCCCGGTGTTCATTGCGGTACTGGGTTTGAGCAGGCTAGCGGCCGCCGGTCTGGAGGACATCCGCCGCCCCACGTTGCGGCCCCTGCTGGCGCTGCAATTGGTCCTGCTCGTGAGTTATCTGGCAGTCAGCGTCGCGTCGGGTCCTTTCCACGATCCCGCTGCGCCGATCGCCGTTGTGGCGGGCATGCTCGGCGTCGCCGCGATGGCCGTGCAGAACGCACTCGTGCAGATTTCATTAGTCGGGGCACCGGCGACCGCGGTGATGACGACCGACATTACGAAATTCATGATGGATCTCGGCGCGATATTGTTTCGGCGCGAGCCTGACGAAGTAGCCGAGGCTAGCAGTCGCGCAAGGCACACCTGGCCAGCGATCCTCGGTTTCACCGTCGGCTGTAGCCTCGGCGCGATACTCGAGGCCGCGATCGGGCCGTGGTCATTGGCGCTGCCGACCGCCCTGGGCGGGGTTGCGTTGGCGCTGGGCTTTGGGTCACTTCGATGCGGGCGGGTGTTCGGTGGTAGAAGTCTCCCGACCGCTTAACCGACGCTACCGCCTGCAGTTGTGCACCAACCTCGAGACTATGCCGATCGAGGACGCTTCAGTGATCTGGCCGGAAACCGAGAGTCCGTTTCTATCTGTCGCGCGACTACGCATGCCGGCACGGAACGCTTGGACGCGCGGACCGAATCGCGCTGCTCGACGATCGGATGTCCTTCTCCCCTTGGCACGCGCTCGCATCGCACCGCCCCCTCGGCGGAATCATGCGGGCTCGGCAATCGGTCTATGCGGCCGCCGCCCGGTTCCGTATGGACTACAACCATTAGACTCTCGTGGAACCGCGCAGCGTCGCCGATCTTCCTTGCCTCTGATGCGCGCGCCACTGTGGATGTCACTAGATAATGCCCACAATGTCATCAAATAATGTCCATTCCTAGACACGCGCAAATCCCGCAAAACAAGCTTTCCATCCTCGCTTGTAGATCGAACTTGTCTAAACGCGTCGCTGTCTAGCTTCGTCGCGTTTGCGCCATTCGGGCTGTTATTCGTGTCCTAAATCGGACGCGCTAAAATCCTGGAACCTCGTAAATTGCAGGCTCGCATAGTACTGAATCCGATTCAGGA
>JGI12635J15846_10002632_pt1 | contig 15689 bp, 13 predicted proteins | sample BlaSpr_A8_OM2_M2_FD_15846 | JGI IMG/M metagenome (IMG submission 15846) | reverse complement strand
CCGCCAGGTGACGGTCGCGGCGACGCAGTTCGCCTGCGGCTGGGAGCTGCCCGCGAACCTCGATCGCGCTGAGCGNCTGGTGCGCGATGCTCATGCCCGCGGCGCCCAAATCATCCTGCTGCAGGAGCTGTTCGCCACCCCGTATTTCTGCATCGAACAGGATGCACGGTACCTGCANCTCGCCGAGAGTGCCGACGACAGCCCCTTGCTGCGGCGCTTCGGCGCCCTGGCGGCGCAACTCGAGGTGGTATTGCCGGTCAGCTTCTTTGAGCGNGCGGGCAATGTCTATTTCAATTCGCTGGCGATGTTCGATGCCGATGGCCGGCGGCTCGGCATCTACCGCAAGTCGCATATCCCGAACGGCCCGGGCTACCAGGAGAAGTTCTATTTCACCCCCGGTGATACCGGCTTTCGGGTATTCGATACCCGCCATGGGCGGATCGGTGCCGCCATCTGCTGGGATCAGTGGTTTCCCGAGAGCGCGCGCATCATGGCGCTGATGGGCGCGGAGCTGCTGCTGTATCCGACCGCGATCGGCAGCGAGCCGCCGCCGGCGCCGCCGGTGGATTCGCGACTGCACTGGCAGCGCACGCAACAGGGCCATGCCGCCGCCAACCTGATGCCGCTGATCGCCAGCAACCGCATCGGCACCGAGTATTCGATGCACAATCCGCAGGGGCTGCACATTCGTTTTTACGGCTCATCGTTCATTGCCGATGCCGGTGGCGCCCTGGTGGCGGAGGCTGCCGAGGACGTCGAGGCGGTGATTACGGCGAGCTTCGACCTCGATCAACTGCGCCAGGCGCGCGACAACTGGTTCGTGTTTCGCGATCGCCGGCCGGACCTGTATGCGCCGCTGGGCAGTTTCAGTACTCGCTGAGGGCCCGGGACGCCGCTCACGCTGCCGGCGGCACGGCGCGCACCGCAATAAATGCGATATGTAGCAGTGCCTATCCATTTGCGGTACGAACAGTAATGAAAATATACTACACGCGTTTGGGCCGAAGCAGCGTCCTCGCTTCAGTTTTGGGGGTGTCCTAGTGGAACAGACGGGCAGTAACGGCGCACGGGTGCGCGATAAGCGGCCTGCCGCCTCCAGGCGCGAGCGTGCGGCCGGCGCCAAGGTGGATCTGGGGCCGTTGCCGAAGCTGCTGGGCTACAACCTGCGGCGCGCCAACCAGGCCTCATGGCGCACTTACGTGAGCTTCATCGGCGAGAACAAGATCCGTCCCGGCCTGTTCAGTCTGCTGTGCCTGGTGCGCGCCAATCCCGGCATCGCGCAGATAGAGCTCGGCACCCATCTTGGGGTGGACAAGGCGAGCATCGTGGCGCTGCTGGATCGGCTCGAGCGCGCCGGGCTCATCGAGCGGCGCCGCTCGACGCGCGATCGGCGCCGCCAGGGCATTTCACTGACGGAATCCGGCACCGGGGAGCTCGAAGCGCTGATGAGCCAGGTGCGCCAGCTCGAGCGGCACATGGCCAGCCGCTTCAACAAGGCGGAGCTCGACCAGTTCCTGGGCTTCTTGCAGCGTATGTATTCGACCTGAGCCGCGGCCAGCGACACCCTATAGCCCGCTATCCCCAGCGGGCCGGATGCTGCTCTCGGCGAGTAGGTCGGACAGGGACGCGGTAAGAGGCTTCATGAACCAGGCACTCTCCGGCATGGCGTTGACGACCACGCCGTAGGACGCCAGCGTATCGCTCACCACCGGTCCGACCGCGGCGACGTGGGTCGCGGCCAGCGCCGCTCGTACCCGCTCGGCAGGCGCGGCGCGAAACAGCCGCTCGACCTGGGCCTTGCTGGTGAAAGCAATGGCGTCAATCGCGCCGGCAGCCATGCGTTCGAGCAACTCCTGTACCGCCGACTCGGCGGCACCCTCGGCGTACAGATAGGGGGCGACCGTGGCTACCNGCGCCCCGGCGCCGGTGAGGAATNCGATCAACGGCAAATTCGCCTCACCGCCGTACAACTGCACACCCACGCGCCGCCGCTGCAGATCAATTCCGCGCAGNGCCTCGATCACTCCGGCAGTGGTCGGCACCGCGGCCGGCAGATCGCTGCTCAAGCCGAGCTCGCGCAGNGCGCGCGCCGGCTTGGGACCGCGCGTGATCTTGCGCATCTGCTTGAGCGCAGCCAGGAACGGCGTGCGCAGCGCCGGCTGGTGCTGATCGATGCAGCTCATCATGCGCCGCAGGCCTTCGCCGGTCAGCAGGATCAGATCGTCGCAGCCGCCGTCGGCGGCGCCGCGAAGGAAGGCAAGCACCGGCGCCGGATCGGGCGCATCGATGATCCTGACCAGCGGATAGCGCAGCACCCGTGCACCGCGGCGCTCGAGCAGCGCCGCAAACACGTCGAGCTCGCGTGCCTCGGCGATGGCGATGACGCGGTTGGCGAGCGGCTCGCTCATGGCACCGGCCCGGAGCGCTCCCAATCGAACCTTGGCAGCGCGCGGAAGGCCTGCGTGAGCTTTTCATTCCAGCGCCGGCAAACACTGCGCAGCAGCGGTGAGTCGGCCTCCAGTGACAGGTGCTGGGAAAACTTCATCGCGCCTTGGGGATAGATCGCGAGCTCCAGCGGCGGGCCGACCGAGAGGTTGGATTTCATGGCGGCATCGAACGAGATCAGGGCCAGGCGTGCGGCATCGTCGAGCGACAGGTCGGGACCGGCAAGGCGCGACAGGATCGGCTTGCCGTATTTGAATTCCCCGAGCTGCAGATACGGCGTCTCCCAGGTCGCGGCGACGTAGTTGCCCTCCGGATAGACCATATAGATTTCCGGTGGGCGGTCGCCGATCTGGCCGCCGACGATCAGCGTGGCGCGCAAATCCGCCACGCTGCTACCCAGCGTTGACGCGTAATGCTGCACAACGGTGCACAGCACGTTGCCGACGTAGCGCGCCGCTTCGAAAACGTACGACACCGTGGCCAGATTCTCGGTGGCTTGCGCCGCGGCCAGATCGCGCCGCAGATTGTCGAGCACCTCCTGGGTAGTGGCTAGGTTGCCGGAGGTCAGTACCACGATCAGCCGGTCGCCGGAGGGCTGAAAGACATGCATTTTCCGATAGGTGCTGATGTAGTCGACGCCGGCCGTGGTGCGCGAGTCGGAGGCGAACACGAGGCCGTCACGGAGTTTCAGTGCGAGGCAGTAGGTCATTGCAGGTCCATCGCTCCAGCCCTGGTGCACCAGGAACGGGCGTCAGTCTAGCGAATTGGTACATTTTTCACGCCGGCGCCGACCGGTGTTCATTCGCCAGCCGCGCCCTGCTACTGTAGCTCCAAGACAGCCAAACAGGGCCTGGCAAATCACATGCGGATTGCCTGGGAAGATTATCCGGCATCGGCGAGCTTTGACGAGCTGATCGGGCCTGGTGGTGCGCCGCGGCCTGCGGCCACCGCGCTGATCGAATTTCTCTCGGCGCTCGGTTCCGAAGAACTCGCGACGCGGCAGAAGGCCGCCGATGTAGCCATCCGCAGCATGGGCATCACCTTTACCGTCTACCACGAGGAGGGCGGCTCGATCGATCGCGCCTGGCCGCTCGACATCATTCCGCGCGTGATCGCGCTCGATGAGTGGCGACGCATCGAGGCCGGACTGCAGCAGCGTGCCCAGGCGCTGAACATGTTCATCGACGACATCTATCACGAGCAGCGCATCGTGTGCGACGGCGTGTTTCCACGCGGCTACCTGGCCGATTCGGCCAACTTCCGCTCGCAGTGCGTCGGCATCCATCCGGCGCAGCACATCTGGGCGCACGTCTGCGGTTCGGACCTGGTGCGCGGCGCCGACGGCACAGTGTACGTGCTGGAAGACAATCTGCGCGTGCCCTCCGGTGTGTCGTACATGCTCGAGAATAGGCAGGTCGTCAAACGGGTGTTTCCCGAGGTGTTCGAGGGCGCGGCTATCCTGCCGGTCGATGACTATCCATCGCAATTGTTCGACATGCTGCGCGCGCTGGCGCCCGCCGGCGTGGATCAGCCCGAGGTGGTGGTACTGACGCCGGGGATTTACAACTCCGCCTATTTCGAACACTCGTATCTGGCGCATCAGATGGGCTGTGAACTGGTGGAAGGGCGCGACCTGGTGGTCGGGGACGACGACATTGTCTACATGCGCACCATCGTCGGCTGGCAGCGCGTCGACGTGATCTACCGGCGCGTGGACGATCTGTTTCTCGACCCGGATGTGTTCCGCTCGGATTCCACGCTCGGCGTGCGCGGTCTGATGCGCGCCTGGCGTGCCGGCAATGTGGCGCTGGCGAATGCGCCTGGGGCCGGGGTGGCGGATGACAAGCTGGTATATACGTTCGTGCCGGCGATGATCCGCTACTACCTCGATCAGGACGCCATACTGCCGAATGTGCCGTCATTTCTATGCGCCGACGGTGCGCAATGCGCGCATGTGCTGGCGAATCTGGCCACGCTGGTGGTCAAGCCGGCCAATGAATCGGGCGGCTACGGCATGCTGATGGGCCCGAAATCCACCGCCGCCGAGCGCAAGCAGTTCACCGAGCTGATCCGGGTCAATCCGCGCAATTACATCGCCCAGCCGGTGATCAGCCTGTCGACCACACCGACGCTGGTCGAAGGCGGGATCGAACCGCGGCATCTGGATCTGCGGCCGTTCATTCTGTCCGGCCGCGAAGTGCAGGTAACCACGGGCGGACTGACGCGCGTCGCGATGCGCAAGGGCTCGCTGGTAGTCAATTCCTCCCAGGGCGGCGGCAGCAAGGACACCTGGATAGTCGATACCTCGGCCGACCATGCTTTCGCGCGTAGCTGACAACCTCTACTGGATGGCGCGCTACCTTGAGCGCACCGAGAATCTGGCCCGTCTGGTGAACGTCAGCGCCGGCCTGATGCTCGATCTGCCGCAGCGGCTGAGTCCGGGCTGGCANCCGGTGGTCAAGATCACCGGCAACGACAGCCTGTACACTGAACACGAACGCGATTACAGCGAGAAAACCGCGGTCAAGTTCATCGTTGCCAACGCGAAGAACCCGGGTTCGATGATGACCTCGATCGCACGTGCGCGCGAGATCGCGCGCAGCGTACGCGACATCCTGCCGCGCGAGGTCTGGGAACAGATCAACGAGCTGTATCTCTATGTCGGCGAGCATGCCGCCGAAGCCTCGGCCCGGCGCACCCGCTATGGCTTCCTCGGCCGCGTCACCANNGCGACTCATGCCCTGACCGGCATGTTCGAGGGTATCTTCAACGAAGGCGATGCGCTGTCGTTCCTGACGCTCGGCCGCAATATCGAACGCGCTGANATGACCAGCCGCATCGTCGATGTGCGCGCGGCCGCGATGATGACCGGGCCGAGCGCGGCGGAACTGGGACCGTTCGAGACGGTGCTGTGGATGGGCGTGTTGCGCTCACTGTCGGGCTACCAGATGTACCGCCTGAAGACGCGCGAGCGCGTCTACGGCGCNGGCGTGGTGCGCTTCCTGCTGGCCGACGAGCAGTTTCCGCGCGCCTGCGTCTGCTGCCTGCGTCGCGCCGAAGAAGTACTGCACCGGCTGCCGAACAGCGAGCCGCTGCTGCGGCGCGTATCGCGCATGCGGCGCGCGATTCACCACACGCGCTTTGAAGCGCTGGAGCAGGGCGAGCTGCACGAATTCATCGACCGGCTGCAAGTCTCCCTCGCCCGCACCAACGACGAACTGGCGCGCATCTATTTCATCGGTCACAGCACGCCGCTGGCCGATATCGCGCCGATAATGGCCTATCAGAATCAGAACCAGAATAAGCAGATAACGGCGTAAGGAACACCGAGAATATAGAATGGCGCGTTTTCCGCGAGGGGGGGCGACGCCCGTCTGATGTCCAAGTTATCGCATCTGTCGCGGCTGGAGGCCGAGAGCATCCACATCCTGCGCGAGGTGGTCGCCGAGTGCGAGCGGCCGGTGATGCTGTACTCGATCGGCAAGGACAGTTCGGTGATGCTGCACCTGGCGCTCAAGGCGTTTTTTCCGGCAAAGCCGCCGTTTCCGCTGCTGCACGTCGATACCACCTGGAAGTTCCGGCAGATGATCGAGTTCCGTGATCTGACCGCGCGCCGGCTCGGCATGGATCTGATCGTGCACGTCAATCCGGACGGCGTCGCGATGGGCATCAATCCATTCGTGCACGGCTCGGCGCTTCACACCGACATCATGAAGACCCAGGGGCTGCGCCAGGCGCTGGACCGTTACGGCTTTGACGCCGCCTTCGGCGGCGCACGGCGCGACGAGGAAAAATCGCGCGCCAAGGAGCGGGTGTTCTCGATCCGCTCGGCGCAGCACCGCTGGGATCCCAAGCGTCAGCGGCCGGAACTGTGGCGGCTCTATAACACGCGCAAGGCCAAGGGCGAGAGCCTGCGGGTGTTCCCGCTGTCGAACTGGACCGAACTGGACATCTGGCTGTACATCCATCAGGAGCACATCCCGATCGTGCCGCTGTATTTCGCCGCCGAACGGCCGGTGGTCGAGCGCGATGGCGCGCTGATCCTGGTGGACGACGAGCGCATGCCGCTCGCGCCCGGCGAGCAGCCGCAGCTGCGCAAGGTGCGCTTTCGCACGCTCGGCTGCTACCCGCTCACCGGCGCGATCGAAAGCAGTGCCGACTCGCTGTCGGCGATCATCGGCGAGATGCTGACGGCCCGCACCTCCGAGCGCCAGGGCCGGGTGATCGATCGCGACGGCGCCGCGTCGATGGAAAAGAAGAAGCAGGAAGGCTATTTCTGATGAACGCCGAGATAGCATCGCCGGCCGCCGACATCAGCGCCTGGCTGCAGGCCCAGAGCGGCAAGGATCTGCTGCGCTTCATCACCTGCGGCAGCGTCGACGANGGCAAGAGCACGCTGATCGGCCGCCTGCTGTACGAATCGCAGTTGCTGCTGGAGGACCAGCTCGAGGCGCTCGAGAGTGACTCGCGCAAGCTCGGCACGCAGGGCGCCGATCTGGATTTCGCGCTGCTGGTGGATGGGCTGGCCGCCGAGCGCGAGCAGGGCATCACCATCGACGTCGCCTACCGCTTCTTCGCCACCGAGCGGCGCAAGTACATCGTCGCCGACACGCCCGGGCACGAGCAGTACACGCGCAACATGGTCACCGGTGCATCGACCGCGGACCTGGCGATCATCCTGATCGATGCGCGCAAGGGGGTGCTGACGCAGACCCGGCGGCACAGCTACCTGGTGTCGCTGCTGGGGATCCGGCGGATCGTGCTCGCGATCAACAAGATGGACCTGGTCGCCTACTCGGCGCAGGTATTCGAGGAGGTCGAGCGCGCCTACCGGGAATTCGCGGCCCGGATCGGGCTGACCGAGATTGTTGCGATTCCGGTGTCGGCACTGCGCGGGGACAACATCATCGAGCCCGGCGCCAGCATGCCCTGGTATCGCGGCCCGACACTGCTGCAGCACCTCGAGACCGTGCCGATCCAGGACGAGGTCGGCGCGCAGCCGTTTCGCATGCCGGTGCAATGGGTCAACCGGCCGAATCAGAACTTTCGAGGCTTCGCCGGCTTGATCGTCGGCGGCAGCGTGCGCCCCGGCGATGCCCTGCGGGTATTGCCCTCCGGATTCACCAGCCGCGTCGCCCGTATCGTGACCGCGGATGGTGATCTGCAGCAGGCGCAGGCCGGCCAGTCGGTCACACTGACCTTCGAGGATGAGATCGACATAAGCCGCGGCGATCTGCTGGCCGCGGCCGCTGCGCCGGCCGGTGTCTCCGATAAATTCGAAGCGACCCTGGTGTGGATGAGCGACGAGCCGATGCTGCCCGGCAGACCCTATCTGCTCAGGTGCGGCACGCGTACCGTGACTGCGGCGGTGGCGCCGCTCAAGTACAAGATCAATGTCAATACGCTGGAAGAACTCGCGGCGCGCCAGCTCGAGCTCAACGAAATCGGGCTGGTGAATCTGAATCTCGATCAGCCGCTGGCCTTCGATCCGTACACTCGAAATCGCGACACCGGCGGCTTCATCCTGATCGACCGCATCAACAACAATACGGTCGGCGCCGGCATGCTGCAGGCGGCGCTGCGGCCGGCGCAGAACGTGCATTGGCAGGCGCTGGACGTCGACCGCGGCAACCGTTCGGTGCAGAAGAGCCAGAGGGCCTGCGTGCTGTGGTTCACCGGACTGTCGGGCGCGGGCAAATCAACCATTGCCAATCTGGTGGAAAAGAAGCTGTTCGGTATGGGGCGCCATACCTATCTGCTCGACGGCGACAACATCCGCCACGGGCTCAACCGCGATCTGGGTTTCACCGACGCCGACCGGGTGGAGAATATCCGCCGCGTGGGCGAGGTGGCGCGGCTGATGACCGACGCTGGACTGATCGTGCTGGTGTCATTCATTTCGCCGTTCCGCTCGGAGCGGCGGCTGGCGCGCTCGCTGCTCGGGCCCGGGGAATTCTTCGAGATTTATATCGATACGCCACTCGAAATAGCCGAAGCACGTGATCCAAAGGGCCTGTACCGCGAGGCGCGCGCCGGCAAGATCCGCAACTTCACCGGCATCGATTCGCCGTACGAGGCGCCGGAGAATCCCGAGATGCACATCGACACCGGCCGCGTGAGCGCCGAGCAGGCGGCCGAGCAGGTGATCGGCCACCTGCGCCTCGCCGGCATGATCGACCGCGATTGGGTGTTTATCCCATAGCGGACTGTGTGAATATGCGTCCGAGGTGACACCAATAATGCAACAGCGGAACTGTCGTGGCTAGGATCTACGCCGGTCTATCGACCTCGCACGTGCCGGCGATCGGCGCCGCGCTGGACAACGGCAAGGCACAGGACCCGTACTGGCGGCCGCTGTTCCAGGGCTACGAATTTGCCAGGCAGTGGATCCGCGACAATCCGCCCGATGTCGTGATCCTGGTCTACAACGATCATGCCACGGCCTTCTCACTCGAGATCATCCCGACCTTCGCCCTCGGCTGCGCCGAGGAGTTCGCGCCGGCCGATGAGGGCTGGGGTCCGCGCCCGGTGCCGGTGGTCAAGGGCGATTCGCGGTTCGCGGCGCACATCGCGCAGGCGGTGATCCTGGATGAATTCGACCTGACGATAGTCAACAAGATGGATGTGGACCACGGCCTGACCGTGCCGCTGTCGCTGGTGTTCGGTACGCCTCAAGCGTGGCCGTGCCGGGTGATTCCGCTGGCGGTGAACGTGGTGCAGTACCCGGCGCCCACGGGCAACCGCTGCTTCAACCTCGGCGCCGCGATCCGCCGCGCGGTCGAATCCTATCCACAGGATCTGCGGGTGATGGTCTGGGGCACCGGCGGCATGTCGCACCAGCTCCAGGGGCCGCGCGCCGGGCTGATCAACCAGCCCTGGGACAATCGATTTCTGGATAACATCGGCCCCGACCCGCAGTCGCTGGTGCGCATCGGGCACCTGGAATATCTGCGCGAGGCCGGCTCCGAGGGTATCGAACTGGTGATGTGGTTGATCATGCGCGGCGCACTGGATGAAAATGTCCGCACCGTGCGGCGCTTCTATCACGTGCCGGCCTCCAATACCGCGGTCGGCCATCTGATACTCGAGAATCTGTAGATCTGATTGGATGCCTGGTAGTACATGAAAGTCATTCTGGTGGGTGCCGGAGCGTTCGGCATCAAACACCTCGAGGCGATGTCGAAGATCGACGGCATTGAAGTGCTGTCGCTGGTCAGCCGCGACCCGGTGTCCACGGCCGAGGTCGCCAAGAAATGGAAGATCCCGCATTGCACGACCGATCTGGCACAGGCGCTGGCGCAGCCCGGCGTGCAAGCGGCATTGCTGTGCTCGCCGACGCAGCTGCATGCGCAGCAGGCGCTGCAGTGCCTGCGCGCCGGCAAGCACGTCATGATCGAGATTCCGATCGCCGATTCCCTTGCCGGTGCGGAGCGGGTGGTCAAGGCGCAGCAGGAGACTGGCCTTACGGTCATGGGCGGGCACACGCGCCGCTTCAATCCGAGCCACCAGTGGATCCACCGGCGCATCCAGGCCGGCGGGCTCAAGGTACTGCAGATGGACGTGCAGACCTACTTTTTCCGCCGCACCAACATGAATGCGCTCGGCCAGCCGCGCAGCTGGACCGATCATCTGCTCTGGCACCACGCCTGCCACACGGTCGATCTGTTCCAGTATCAGACTGGCCAGCAGGCCTCGCAGTGCTACGCGCTGCAGGGGCCGATGCATCCTACGCTCGGCATCGCGATGGACATGAGCATCGGCATGCGGGTGCCGTCCGGCGCCATCTGCACCCTGTCACTATCGTTCAACAATGACGGACCGTTCGGATCCTTCTTCCGCTACATCTGCGACCAGGGCACCTATATCTGCCGTTACGACGATCTGTTCGACGGCAACAACAGCCCGATCGATGTTTCGAAAGTCGACGTGTCGATGAACGGCATCGAGCTGCAGGATCGCGAGTTCTTCGCCGCCATCAAGCAGCAGCGCGAACCCAACGCCAGCGTCGCACAGTGCCTGCCGGCGATGCAGACGCTCGCTAAGCTGGAGAACATGCTGCAGAAAAATAATGAACAAGCGAACCGATGATCATCGATTGCCACGGCCACTACACCACCGCGCCCGCAGAGCTGCACACCTTTCGTGATGCGCAGCTCGCGGCACTAAAGAGTCCGCTCGCCGCCGCGGTCGAGATGGGCCGCATCAGCGACGAGCAGATCCGCGACAGTCTGGAGAAGGCGCAGCTCAAGCTGCAGCGCGAGCGCGGCAGCGACCTGACGATCTTCTCGCCGCGCGCCTCGGCCATGGGACACCACTTGGGCAACGAAGCGACCAGCCTGCAGTGGGCGCGCGTGTGCAACGATCTGATCTATCGCGTGTGCCAGCTCTATCCGGACAACTTCGTCGGCGCCTGTCAGCTGCCGCAGTCACCCGGCGCCGCACCGTCCAATAGCGCCGCGGAGCTCGAGCGCTGCGTGCGCGAGCTCGGCTTCGTCGGCTGCAATCTGAATCCGGACCCTTCGGGTGGCCACTGGAATTCCCCGCCGCTGACCGACCGGCACTGGTACCCGCTCTATCAGAAGATGGTCGAGCTCGACGTGCCGGCCATGGTGCACGTGAGCGCCTCCTGCAACCCCAACTTTCATGCTACCGGTGCGCACTATCTGAATGCCGATACCACGGCTTTCATGCAGTTCCTGAGCTCGGATCTGTTCAAGGATTTTCCAACGCTGCGCTTCATCATCCCGCACGGCGGCGGTGCCGTGCCGTATCACTGGGGCCGATATCGCGGCCTGGCGCAGGACCTCAAGCGCCCGCCGCTCGAGGAGTTGCTGCGTAACGTCTATTTCGACACCTGCGTCTACCACCTGCCGGGCATCGAACTGCTGTTCAAGGTGGTGCCGCACGACAATATTCTGTTCGGATCGGAAATGGTTGGCGCCGTGCGCGGCATCGATGTGCGCACCGGGCAGTACTACGACGACACCAAGCGCTATGTCGATGCGCTGCAGCTCAGCGAAGCCGACCAGCGACGCGTCTATTCGGCGAATGCGCGGCGCGTATTTCCAAGGCTTGATGCGCTGCTGAAGAAAATGGGCCGGTAGAAAACCGGCTGCGGACCCGCTAGCGCCCGTCCCAGATCGACTGCGGCACCAGCACCTCGCCCTGCATCAGCGCACGCGCGGTGCGCAGGATGCCGCAGCGGCCGACGGTGAAGTTCTCGCCCGCCCCCGACACCTGCAGCGTGACCGTGAATTCACCACTGGGGTGCTCGACCGACAGCACGCACGGCGAGCCGTGCGCACTGCTGGCGATACCTTCGGCCACCGAGCCGGGCATGACACAGGCGGTGGCGACACTGACGGCGCCGAGCACACCGATCGCGCTGTGACAGCGCTGCGGAATGAAGCTGCGTGTGCACACCTGACCGCCGGCCTGCGGCGGGGCGATCAGCGCCATCTTGGGCACGACCTTGTGACTGACGTCGCCCAGGCCCATCAATATCCCGGCGGCCAGCCGCAGTTTCTCCAGTCGGGCCTTGAAATCCCGATCCGCGTCGAGCTCCCGCGGCGCCTCATAGCCGGTCTTGCCCAGCGAGCCCGCCGGCACTACGACCACCGGCATGCCGTTATCAATGCAGGTGACGTCGATGCCGTCGATGCGGTCGCGCGCGCGCCCGGTCGGCAGCAGCGATTCGCAGACCGAGCCCGCGGTGTCGAGGAAGTCGATGTTGATCGCTGCCGCCGTGCCCGGCACGCCGGCGATCGCCGTCGCGCCGTCGTAGCGTACTTCGCCGCCCGGCGTCTGCACGGTCGCGACGGCAAGATTGCCGGTGTTTAACATGTAGATCGATACCCGCGTCGCCGGATCGGAAGGCACAACCAGACCGCGTTCGATCGCGAACGGACCGACGCCGGCCAGCATATTGCCGCAGTTGGGGCTGACGTCGACCAGCGGCTGGTCGATCAGCACCTGCGCGAACAGAAAATCGACATCGCTGCCTGCGCGCTGCGACTTCGAAATGATGGCAACTTTGCTGGTCAGAGGCTCGGCACCCCCGAGGCCGTCGATCTGCCGAGCGTCGGGCGAGCCCATGATCGCCAGCAGCACGCGGTCGCGCGCCGCCGGGTCGGCCGGCAGGTCGGTGGCCAAAAAAAACGGACCCTTCGAAGTGCCGCCGCGCATGAGCGTGCACGGAATCGCTGTCTGTCGGCCTGGCATCCGGTTTGCGCCCGCGGCTTTCAGCGGTATTCGAGCCCCAGTGCCTTGAGCCGCTCGCGCATCTGATAGATGTCAAGCCCCAATTCGCCCGCCATCAATCGCTTGCGCTTTTCCTCTTCGTTCGCGATGCGCAGACCNGCNGCCTTGGCGACTTCGCCGGCCTGCGCGCGNCGGANCACGACCACGCCGTCGTCATCGGCGACGATCGCATCGCCGGGTTTAACGCGTGCGCCNGCGCAGATGACCGGCACGTTGACCGCGCCCAGGCTNGCTTTGACGGTACCCTGGGCGAAGATGGCCTTGGACCAGGCCGGAAAGCGCATCNGCGTCAGGATGGCGACNTCGCGCACGCCGGCATCGATGATGAGCCCCTTGACGCCACGCGCCACGCACGAGGTGGCGAGCAGGTCGCCGAAATAGCCGTCNTCGCAGGGCGAGNTGGTCGCCACCACCAGCACATCNCCGGGGCAACACACTTCGATCGCCACGTGCAGCATCCAGTTATCCCCGGGAGGCACCAGCACGGTGACCGCGCTGCCGAAGAGGTTGGCAGGGCGGTAGATCGGACGCAGGTAGGACGCCATCAGGCCGGTGCGGCCCTGGGCTTCATGTACCGTGGCGACGCCGTACTCGCCCAACAGTTTGAGATCGGCCGGTCGCGGGCGCGAAATCTCACGGACGACTACGTTCTTGCCAATGGCGGCGCTCCCGGTTCGGCCCCGCAGCGCGGTGGCTGGCACTGAAGATTAAGCGCGATGACGACAACCGGGGAATTATATCGGGCGCGATCGGACCTCGCCATGGCGCTTCTGACTGCTCGGCGCCGGGCTGCCCGGGCTAGCGGCGAGCATTCAGCGCTTCGCCCCTTGGCGCGGCTTCGGGTTCGATCGTCGCCGCGGTGCCGTGGCGCCGTCCTCGGCCGGCGACCACGCCCGTCCGGTGCGTTCTTCGATATAGCGCCGGATCAGGCGCCGCACCACCTGCGAGGGGGTCGCGTCTTCCTCCGCGCACAGGCGCACAAATGCCGCTTTCTTGCGCGGATCGACCAGGATCGTCAGACGAGCGGTGCGCAATTCCAGACTCATAGTGACATGGGATGATAATACAAGGGACATTGAAGTAACATTACCGCAGTCGCTATCCCTGACAAGTTCGGGCCGGAGAGCTTCGCTTCGTGACCGCCGCGCTGCCCGCGCTCCATTCACCGCTCGCGCTGTGCCTCGGCCTGCTTGGGGCCTGGGTGCTCATCGGGCTGATCGGGATGCTGCGGCCGGGCAGCGTCGGTCTGACGTGCGGCCTGCTCTATCCGGCCGGCGCCGTGGTCGGCGCTGCACTGGCAGTGGTGGCGGCGGCAAGTGTGGCGATGCCGGTCGAGCAGCGGGTGCTTGCACTCGGGCTGCCGGATCTGCCGTTGCACCTGCGGCGCGATGCGCTCGCGAGCGTGTTCCTGTTTCTGCTCGGCGCCGCCTCGGTCGGCTGCTCATTGTTTGCGGCCGGCTATTTTCGGCGTCAGCAGGGCGCGCCGCCGGGACTGATCGGTCTGCAATACCAGCTGTTTCTCGCCAGCATGGGTTTCGTGCTGCTGGCGGATGATGCCTACGGTTTCATGGTGGCCTGGGAGACGATGGCGCTGTCGTCGTATTTTCTGGTCACCACCGATCACCGGCAGGCGCCGATCCGCGAGGCCGGATTCATCTATCTGTTGATCGCGCACGTCGGCGCGCTGGCCATTCTGCTGAGTTTCGGTGTGCTGCAGGGCGGCAGCTGGCAGTTCACTTTCGACGCCATGCGCGCCGCCAGGCTCGCGCCGGGCTGGTCGGCCGCCGCCTTCCTGCTGGCGATGTTTGGCTTCGGTGCCAAGGCCGGCCTGGTACCGCTGCACGTGTGGCTGCCCGAGGCCCATCCGGCTGCGCCCTCGCCGGTATCGGCGTTGATGAGCGGCATCATGTTGAAGACCGCGCTCTATGGAATACTGCGGGTCACGTTCGATCTGATCGGCACTTCGCCGTGGTGGTGGGGCCTGGTGCCGCTGGCCATGGGCCTGTTTACCGCCGTCTACGGCGCCGTGTTCGCCGCGGTCCAGAGCGATATGAAACGGCTGCTGGCGTACTCGTCGATCGAGAATATCGGCGTTTTGTTCAGCGGTCTGGGCCTGGCGCTGGTGTTCCAGGGTGTCGGCATGACGGCGGTGGCCGGGCTGGCACTGCTGGCGGTGCTGTATCACGCGCTCAATCACGCCTTTATGAAAAGCCTGCTGTTCCTCGGCACCGGCGCGGTGCTGCATGCCACCGGCAAGCGCCACATGGGGCAACTGGGCGGCCTGATCCATCGAATGCCATGGGTAGCCTGGACGGTGCTGGTCGGCGCGCTGGCGCTCGCGGGCCTGCCGCCCCTGAACGGCTTCGTTTCCGAGTGGCTGCTGCTGCAGGCCTTCCTGTTCACGCCGCAGGTGCCGCGCACATTCGTCAATATGCTGCTGCCGATGGGGGCCGCACTGCTGGTGCTGTCGGCAGCGCTCGCCGCCTATGTGATGGTGAAGTTCTACGGCGTCGTATTCCTGGGCACGCCGCGCGCGGCGGGGTTGCGCGAGGCGCGGGACGCGGGTGCGATGCAACGTCTGGGACTGCTCTGGCTCGCGGCTGGATGCGTGCTGCTCGGACTGCTGCCGGCGCAGATCCTGCCGTGGCTGCGCCAGGTCACCGCGTCGTTGCATCTGGGCGATGTCGGCGCGCCGCCCGCCGCCTGGTGGAGTCTGGTGCCACTGGCCGATCGCCAGGCCTCCTACGCGCCGCTGGTGTTCCTGGCCGCTATCGCCGGGGTCGTCGGGCTGACCATTTTCGTGGTGCGCAGCTTCTATCACCAGCGCATCCGGCGAGCGGCGGCCTGGGATTGCGGCGCCGGATCGCTGAGCGCTCGCATGCAGGACTCGGCCGAAGGCTTCGGCCAGCCGATACGCCACATCTTCCAGCCGTTCTTCGCGCTGCAGCGCGAGCTGCCGACAGCGTTCGATCTGGCGCCCCGCT
>JGI12635J15846_10002631_pt1 | contig 15694 bp, 16 predicted proteins | sample BlaSpr_A8_OM2_M2_FD_15846 | JGI IMG/M metagenome (IMG submission 15846) | reverse complement strand
ATTGGTCGCCGCAGGAGAAGGCGATGGCGAGCCATATGTTGGCGGTTTCGGCGGTGGGGTCGCCGGAGACGGTGCTGCGAGGGTTGCAAAATTTTGTGGATGTGATGCGGCCGGATGAATTGATCATGACGGCGCATCTTTATGATCATCGGGCGCGGTTGGAGTCGTTTGAGAGGGTGGCGGAGTTGCGGGAGCGGGTGACGGTGGATGAAGGGAAGGAAGTTGCGGCGCGGAGTTGAGGCTGGGCCAGCAGATGCGATTGAGAAGGGGCTGGGGCTGAGATCCTTCGGCGACCTTCGGTCGCCTCAGGATGACAAACTTCTTACTTAGGATTAAGAACCGAAGAATTGCCAAGAATTTGTGAACGTGCCGAGATGGGGCGCAGCGGTGCTGCGCCCTCACATGTTTTGGGTTGCGATTCGAAGTTTTGAGCTACAATCCCCGGCGTTTGTTTGCGAGAGCCGGAGATTGGCCGATGCGATTTAAACTTTTCATTGTGGTTGCTGCGATTTTGCTCCTTCCTGCGACGCGAGTTGTTGCGCAGAATTCCGATAAAGATAAAGACGCGAAGAGCGAGAAGCCGGCGGAGAAGTGCGACGCGGCGGCGACGAAGGAAGAAGTGTCGACGACGGATCACACGATTCGGATCGGCGGGCAGAACATTCCGTATAAGGCAACGGCGAGCACGACGCTGCTGAAGAACGACAAGGGCGACGCGACGGGATTGTTGTATTCGGTCGCTTATACGCGCAGCGATGTGAAGGACTTGTCGATGCGGCCGATTTCGTTTTTGTATAACGGCGGACCAGGGTCGGCGACGATGTGGCTGCACATGGGCGCGTTTGGGCCGCGGCGCGTACAAACGGTAGACGGGCAATTCACGCCGCCGGCCCCTTACAAGCTGGTGGACAACATGGAGAGTTTGCTCGACAAGACCGATTTGGTTTTTATCGACGCGATGGGGACGGGTTACAGCCACGCGGTTTGCAAAGCGCAGGACAAGGATTTTTACGGGATCGATGAGGACGTCGAGGCGTTCGCGCAATTTATCGTGACGTATTTGAGCCGAAACAGCCGATGGAATTCGCCGAAGTTTTTGATTGGCGAGAGCTATGGAACATTTCGGTCGGCGGCGCTGGGAAATTATTTGCAGAATCACGACACGGTGCATTTGAACGGGATCGTGTTGATTTCGTCGGTGCTGGATTTAGCGACGCTGACGTTCGCGCCGGGAGATGACCGGCCGTACATTTTTTATTTGCCGAGTTATGCGGCGGTGGCCTGGTATCACAAGGCGTTGAAGGATCGGCCGGCGGATTTGCCGGGATTTATTGATGAGGCGAGGAAGTATGCGCAGGGGGATTATGCGGCTGCGCTTTACAAGGGCGCGGATCTTTCAGCGGAGGAAAAGGTGGCGGTGGCGAAGAAGCTGTCGCGCTTCACGGGATTGAGCGAAGACTATTTGATCAAGGCGGATTTGCGCGTGACGCTGAGTCAGTTTCGTGTTGAGTTGCAGCGGAGTTCGCGACTGACGACGGGTCGCATCGACGCGCGATTTACGGGGTATACGTACGATTTGCTGGAAGAGAATGCGCAGGGCGATCCGGAGGGACCGGCGGTGGGCGGGGCTTACACGGCGCTGATCAATACGTACAACCAGGAGGAGCTGAAGTTTGGACGCGACAAGATTTATCACAATACGAGCGGCGGGAATGTCGATTGGAAGTGGACGCGGCAGCAGAATGGTCCGCGGCGGTTTTTCCCGGGGGCGCCGAATGTCGAGGGCGATTTAGCGCAGGCGATGATTACGAATCCGCGGCTGCTGGTGCAGGTGGAGAACGGATATTTCGATTTCGCGACGCCGTTTTTTGCGACGGAGTACACGATGACGCATCTCGGATTGCCGGATGCGCTGCAGAAAAATATCAAAGAGGATTACTACTCGGCGGGGCACATGATGTATTTGCATGATGAGGATCGCGTGGCGCTGCATGGGCAGATTGCGGGATTCATTGATCGGGCGACGAAGCAGTAGAGAGGCGGAAATTGGAAAAGGGAAATTGGAAAATGGGACCTGCGGCCGATAGCGTGCGCACGAGGAAGCGGTTTGCATTGACGGTATGGCTGAGATCCTTCGCCGTCCTTCGGACGGCTGAGGATGACAGCTCTGACTAAAAGAGGCGCATGAAGAGCAAGCGCTCGCACCCACGTTGATTCAAGGCTTCGGGCGGAAATAATTCGACATTACTTCGGTGGACCAGGTGGGCTGGCGGGTGGGCTCACGTGGCGAACTCTGCGATATAGAGTTTTACATCGAGAATGGGAGAGCCATCGATGGCGTCGAGCTCACGGACGAAAATATGGAGGCCGTCGATGCGCTCGATTTTGCAGCTGGTGACGCCGATGCGATTGGGGCGGTCTTTCGCGCGCTGGGCGAAGATGCCGACGAGCGGATAGTCGGCGCGGTCGCGCGGGTGACGCGAAGAGGTGAAGACTTTTTCGGGAGCGACGCGGTCAAAAACGAAGACGACTTCCAGGTGAGAGAAGTCGTCGAGGCCACGAGTGCTTTCAGGAGTGAATTGGGTGGGGTCGAGGACGATTTCGCTGACGAGGTTGGCTCAGCAATCGTCGGCGGGAGTTTTGATTTCGGATTTGACGACGCCGATCTGACGGACCGTGAATTCGGGCGGCGATGACGACACGAGTTCTCCTTTCGTGCCGAGACACGAAAAATGAAAATCGGGATGTCGGTTGGCTGAAGCTCAGCCCATCGAGCTGATTTTTTGCGGTTCGATCTTGTAGAGGACGCGGACTTCGCCGGGCTGGCGAAACGGATAGACGGGATTTCCCAAGTATTTGTCGGAGAGGCTGTTGATGTGGTCGTCGGCGCCTTTTTCGGTGATCTCGACGACCTTGCCGCGAATTTCCATGTAGCGATACGGATTTTCGGGATCGACGATCGCGAGCGCGACGCGGGGGTCGCGGCGGATGTTGTTGTCTTTGACGCGGCCGCGCGCGGAATTTACACGGACGTGCTTGCCGTCGTAGTCGCACCAAACCGGCGTGACCTGCGGGCTGCCGTCCTTCATCAGCGTGCTGAGATTTGCGAAAGCTTTCTTTTTGAAGAGATCGGAATATTTTTCGAGAGCTTGGTCGGCCATGCGGACCTCCGGGGAGCAGAGTCAGATTCAGGCTGTTCACCAAGACTGTATCACTTCTGTTGAGGTCAGTGGAGCGGGGAGGAATTTGTGGTGGCGGGTCGAGTGGGTTGCATCCAGGATTTGAGGATGGATGTGGTGTCTACGCCAGTGGCTTGGCGAAAAATTTCGGGGAGCTCGTCGGTGCGAAAGGCGCGACGATTTTTCGCGGTCCAAGCCATGAGATAGCGTAGTGCGTCGCGCAGCGATTCTTGGTTGGAGGTTTGCGCGCGGATTCGGTCGTCCATTTCGGCGGCCATGAGCGCGCCACGAGAGAAGAGATTCATGCCGACGCGAAAATCATCGCCGTAGAGGAACGAACCTTCGCGCGAGAGTTCGTCGAGCGACATACGTTGCAGGAAATCGGGAGCGCTGGCGACGATGGAGCGAAGGCGATCGAGGCGCGCGGTGCGATATTTGGCAGCTTCTTCTTTCGGGAGAGCGTCGGCTAAAGCGGCGATTGCGGCGTAGCGGCCGAAACCTTCATTGAACCAGATTGTGTCGATGACGGGCGTCATCTCCCAGTTGAAGGGAATGTAGCCGGCGCCGTAGCAACGCTTGGGAATCCAAGAATGGGCGATGTGGTGGGCGTAGTTGAAGCGATTGCTTTCCTTTTGAGACGCGGGGCTGGAGGCTGTGATGATGTGATCGATGTCCAGGAAGAAGGTGCCGCTGTCGAGATGCTCCATGCTGAAGTTGTATTCGTGAGGCGGGGGGAGGGGCTTGAGATATTCGATGACGGCGGTGTAGTGGGAAAAAGGCGCGGAGCCGAAGTAGGTGGTGACTTTGTCGAGCGCGTCACGTGCAAGCGAGGCTTCGAGGGAGATGTCGGCGTCGCGTTCGGTGTAGAGGGAGACGAAGAGCGTTGCGGCGTCGGGGGAGTCGGGTGCGCGCTTTGTGAGTTGAAGTTTGGGGCCGAGTGTGATTTGAGAGTCGGCGAGCGCGTAGTAGTCGGCGGCTTGCGCGGTAAATGTGGTCGTTGCGGCGGGGACTTGCGGCGCGAGCGTCGAGAAGACCGGCCAAGTGGCGGGCGCTTGGATTTCGAGTTGAATCGGGAGATGTTCTTGGCCTTCGAGGAAGGCGAAGATGGTGTAGCCGAGTAGGCCGACGTAGCCTTCACGGATTTTGGAGGTGTCGGACGAGAAGAGAATGTCGTGTTCCATTTTGGCGACGTCGACGTCGTAGTCGATGCGTGTTATCGCGGCGGATGATGGATTGCTTTTGCCGATGATCCAGCGGGGGCCGAGTTCGTCGCGCTCGACGGAGACGACATCGCTTTTGGACGCGTGAGGCGCGGCTTCGGAGAAGGCTTTGACGTTGGAGATGAAAGGATCGTACGGGCGCTGCGCGTAGTTGCCAGGGACGGAGCGGGGGACGATAAGTATGAGTGGCGGTGTTGCCGCAAACTGCGGAAGATGGATCGAAATGTGGACGAGATTGGGGGTTTCGAGGGAGTAGGTTAGGTGATAGGTGAGTTTCAGTTGGTCTGCTGTTTCCGCTGTGACGCGACTGGACGTCAGCGTGAGAACACTGAGGCAAACGGCGAGTCCGAACAAGAGTCGTGGTGAGATTCGGATTCGATACATCGCGCGCATTTTATTTGAGGCGCATCTCGGGCGGCGTTCCAGTCAAGTTTAGCTTTGCGCCGGTGAGTTCCTGGACTTCGGCGGCGGTCCATTGCGGAGCGACTTCGCGGAGTGAGAGGCCGCTTGACGTGACGTCGATCACGGCGAGATCGGTGACGATCGTGGTGACGCAGCGCAATCCGGTGAGCGGATAGGTGCATTCGCGCACGATTTTTGGCGCGCCATCGCGCGTTGTGTGTTCCATGCAGACGACGACTGTTTTTGTGCCGCTGGCAATGTCCATTGCACCGCCGATGCCACCCGAGCCCTTCGCTCCGGGAATTTTCCAGTTGGCGAGATCGCCTTTTTCCGAGACCTGAAAGCCGCCGAGCACAGCGACGTCGAGATGGCCGCCGCGCGTCATCAGATGCGCGTCCGCTTGATTGAAAAATGAAGCGCCGGGAACGAGCGTGACCGGAACTTTCATCGCGTCAACAAGGTCGAAATCTTCTTCGCCGGGGCGGGCGCGGCGGCCCATGCCGAGGATTCCATTTTCGCTGTGAAAGAAAACGGTAATGCCGGCGGGAAGATAGTCGGAGATGAGATTGGGAATTCCCCAGCCGAGATTGACGTAAGCGCCGTCGGGAAGTTCGAGCGCCGCGCGTTGCGCGATTTGTTCGCGAGTGAGGCGCGGCTTATCCGGCATAGCGGATTCCTTTCGCCTGCACGATGCGGTGCACGAAAATCGCGGGCGTCATCACGTTCTCGGGATCGATCGAGCCGGTGGGAACGATTTCTTCGACTTCGACGATCGTGGTTTTTGCGGCCATCGCCATGATCGGATTGAAATTCTGCGCGGCGAGGCGATAGGTGAGATTGCCGANCTCGTCGGCCTTTTCGGCTTTGATGAAGGCGAAATCGGCGTGAATGGGCATTTCGAGAATGCAGCGCTTGCCGCCGATGATGCGCTCTTCTTTGCCGGCGGCGACTTCGGTGCCGACGCCGACCTCGGTGTAAAAACCGAGCAATCCCGCGGCTGCGGAGCGCATGCGTTCGCAGAGAATTCCTTGCGGCACGAGCTCGATCGTGACTTCTTTTGCGGTGAGGCGTTCCTGAAAATGATTCGAGTGCGGGCCGGGGAAGGAAGCGATGATGTGGCGAATGCGATTGAGCTTGAAGAGGATGCCCAGTTCACCGTCGCGGGTGCCGCAGTTGTTGCTGATGGCGAAGATGTCCTTCGTGCTTTTGCGGGCGAGCGCTTGGATCAAATTGTTGGGGAAGCCAGCGCCGCCGAAACCGCCAAACATCATGCGCGCGCCGTCGGGAACGTCGGCGATGGCGGCGTCGATGTCGGAGAAGATTTTTTGTTTCATTCAGGGCTCGTGAGTTGTCGCGGTGGCTCGGAGGTATTGTAAGCCGAGTAGTTCAGCCCTGCGAAGCGGTGCGAGCGGATTGGTGTTGTCGCGCAGCGAGCAGTTTCTGAACGACGCCCGATTCGTTGAGGAACGCGCCGGTGTGAGTACCGGTGAGATCGTGTTGCAGTAGCGCGCGCAGATCAGATTCGTCATCGACATCCATCTCGAGATGCGCGTTGCGGCGATGGTGAATCTGCGCGTGAGCAGCGTCGGCTTCGGCGCAATGCTTGGCGAAGCTGCCGGAGCCGAATTGAGAAGGGAAGAGCGTCGGCGGAGTGCGGAGGATGGCGTTGGTGCCGGTGCCGTCTCGCGAAGGCACAATGACGACGCCAGGCGCGGAGCATTCAACGGCTAGGAGTTCGTCGATGTCGTGCGACTGCATCAGCGGCAGATCGAGTGGGATGCGTAGCACGGCGCTGAATCCGAGCGATTCGATGCGGCTCGAAGCGTCGTCAACGGAGACGCTTTCCGAGATTTGGCGCTCTTCGGCCAGGATCTCCCACCCGTTTTCGCGCGCGGCTTGCATCGCGGGTTCGTAAGTCGTCACCACAAAGATTTTGTCGGCGCGTCGCGCGCCGCGCATTGCGCGAACTGTGTCCGCGAGCATCGCGTGAGCGAGAGCGAAGCGTTCCTCGGAAGAGAGGATGCCGGCCAATCGCTGTTTGGCGTTGCGGAGATCTTTTACGGGGAGAAGCAGAGCGCGCATTGAAGTTCAGTACGCGCTTTCGCCGTGCGTGATGTGATGAGATTGATTCGCATCATCACCGGTATTCAACAAAGGGAGCAGAGAATCTCCGTTGTTCGGCGTCGACTCTGATTCCGGCGTCGCGTCAAATATGCGGCGGATTTTGTAGCTTGTCGTGCGCTCTGCAGGAGTACGTCCAATCGAGCGAATCATCCGTCGAAATTCGGCCGGCTCGACAAACTCACCAAAATTTGCGCCAGCCGCTTTGGAAATGCTTTCTTCCATAAGCGTGCCGCTGAAATCGTTCGCCCCTGCATTGAGGCAGTCGAGCGAAAGCTGAAATCCGAGTTTCACCCACGACACCTGAATATTCTTGATCGCGCCATGCAGCAATACGCGCGACAACGCATGCACGCGCAGATGATCGTCGCGTTCCGCCCCTGCGCGAGCGCCGCCATGCTGAAAAAGCCGCGTCTTTTCGTGAATGAAGCCGAGCGGCACAAATTCCGTGAAGCCGCCGGTCTTCTTCTGAATCGAGCGTAGCAGCAAAATGTGCCGCACCCAGTCGGCGGGTTCTTCGACGTGGCCGTACATCATCGTCGAGGTCGATGGAATGCCGAGCTCGTGCGCCGCGGTGACGATTTCGATCCACTGTGCGACGGGCAGCTTGTTCGGGCTCAGCCGGCGACGAATCCGATCGTCGAGAATTTCCGCAGCCGTGCCGGGAATGCTGCCGAGTCCCTCGTCTTTCAGCATCTGCAAGTAGTCGCGTAGCGGCATTCCGGTTTTCTCGACGCCGTAGGAAATCTCCATCGGCGAAAACGCATGAACGTGCATATCGGGAATCGCGCTTTTGATCGCGCGCAAGATATCGCGGTAGAAAAATCCGTCGAGATCGCGTGGCAAGCCGCCCTGAATGCAGACTTCGGTCGCGCCGCGATCCCAAGCTTCCTGCGCTTTTCGCACGACGTGTTCGGCGCCGTGCGAGTAAGCGTCGGGCGCTCCCGGGCCGCGCGCAAAACCGCAAAAGCTGCAGCCAACGAAGCAGACATTCGTAAAATTGATGTTGCGATTGACGACGTAGGTGATCGCGTCGCCGACGGTCTCGCGCCGCAGCGAATCGGCCGTGGCAATCAGCGCTTGCAGCGCCGGACCGGTCACCGTAGCCAGTCGCAGTCCCTGCCGGAACGTCAGTTCAGAGCCGTCGCATGCGGCCGCGAGAATCCCTTTGACGTCGGGCGGGCAGATGTCCATCAATGCGGACGTTTCGATTTGTGAGGAGTTTGAAGTCATAATCGCAACGGCATTAGAAGGGTATCCGGCCCAGGATCCTGCCCACGACGTATCGTATCAGAGCGTCGAGAAGTTCGCCCCCGTAATGCCTAGGAAAACAGACGGGGCAGAGAGGCTTAGAACCGAGTGGCACGTTTAACGAATCGTTGACAGCAGCGGTTGTAACCTTAAGGCAGACTCTGCGTCACTTCGTTAGGGGCCGATCATCTTATTGAGAGTATGAAACGCGGACACCTTTTTCTTATCGTGGCTATTTTAGTGGTTGGCATAGCTATCGCCCTCGGCGCTTCGATTCTGCACAACGGTTTAAGCGCCCGGGCAACGCCGACTGCTTTGGAGGCATTTTTCGCGCAGCACGCGCATCGGCTTTCGATTCCGTCGGATGCGCGCAAAATGCATAATCCGATTCCGGCGTCGGATGAAAACCTGAAAGATGCGCGTGCCCATTTCGCCGATCATTGCTCATCATGTCACGGCAACGACGGAAGCGGCGACACGATGTACGGCAAAGGGCTGTACCCGAAGCCGCCCGACCTGCGGCAGTCGGAAACGCAAAATCTTACCGACGGCGAGCTTTTCTGGATCATCGAAAACGGCGTTCGCTTCACAGGCATGCCGGCGTTCGGCGGTGGGCATGGATCGCAAGACGACACCTGGAAACTCGTTCTGTTTATTCGGCATTTGACGCAGCTCTCGGATCAGGAGCGTGTCGATATGAATCGCATGAATCCGAAAGGACCGGACGACCGCGACGAAGAGAAAGACGAACAGGACTTTTTGGGTGGTGAGCGGGTGCAACAAAAGGCTCCGGCAAAGCATCATTAAATATAAGCGAAAGATTGACTTAGAATTGCGGGGCGCGTTGTGACCGAGAGCCCGGACGGCTCGCGAGCTCCGCAAAAGGGAGATCCTGGAATGAAGCTGAAAGTGATTTCGCTGATTGGAATGCTGGCGTTGACGGCTGCCGTGATGTTCGCTCACGGCGACAAGAAGCATGTGATGGGCACACTCGAGAAAATTAACGCGGACTCTGTTGTCGTGAAGCAGGCGGATGGCAAAGAAGTCGAAGTGAAACTCGTTGCGAACACGATGTACGTGACGCGCGACGGCAAAGCGGCGAAGGTTTCAGATCTAGCCGTCGGAGATCGCGTAGTGATTCACGCGACGCCGAATGGCGAGACATTGTCGGCGGACGAGGTGAAGTTTTCTGTCCCGCCTGCGACGGGCGCTTCGCAGTAGCTAGCGCCTGTCAGCGCGGTCGCGTTTATCCAGCCGGCGAGATGTTTTCGGCCTGATCTACCACCCTTCCATTCTTCAGAAACACCATGGGGCCGTCTAATGTGGCCGCTTCTTCGTGACTGTGTGTGACGTAGAGAATTGGAATCTTCCGGCGGTTATTCCACGCCAAGAGATCGTGCGTAATCGACCTCTCGAGTTCGGCGTCGAGGCCGGTCATAGGCTCATCGAGCAGTAAGAGGCGTGGTTGCGTGACCAGCGCACGCGCCAAGGCGACGCGCTGTTGCTCGCCGCCAGATAACTCGCGGGGTTTGCGCGAGCGCAATGATNCGATGCCGAAAGCGGAGAGAATTTCGTCGGCACGTTGGTTTCGTTCCGCGGGTGACAATTCCGCCAGTCCATACATCACGTTGTCTTGCGCCGTCATGTTCGGAAACAACGCGAGCGACTGAAATACGTAGCCGATGTGGCGGTGCTCGGGCCGAACATCAATGCCGGCCTCGGTGTCGAAGAGCGTTTCGCCCTGCCCGGCGATTCTGCCTTGCTGAGGTTTGAGCAATCCTGCAATGCAATCGAGCAAAGTCGATTTGCCGGCGCCCGATGGACCGAAAATGACGGTGACGCCGGGATCGAATTCCATCGTGACATCCAATACAAATTTCGAATCGGATCGCGGCGAACGATCGAAGTGAACGCGAACGCTGAGCGCCGGCTTTGTCATTTCGCCGGCCATGGCGACCAGACGCGGCGACCGAGATGACGATTCACGCCGTAGACGATCGAGAGCACAACAAACGAAAAGAGAAGCAGGCCGAGCGCGACTCGATTCGCTGCGGCGTAGTCCATCGACTGCACGCGATCGTAGATTTCGATAGAAACGGTGCGGGTTGCGCCGGCAAGATTGCCACCGACCATGAGCACAACGCCAAATTCGCCGAGTGTGTGGGCGAAAGTCAGAACGATCGCGGAGATCACGCCGGGAATCGAGAGCGGCAGAATGACGCGGAGAAACGTGCGAAGACGTCCTGCGCCGAGAACGGAAGACGCATCGAGAAGCTTGCGATCGACGCTTTCAAACGATGTCGCGAGTGGTTGCACTGCAAAGGGCAAACTGTAGAGCACCGACGCGATGACAAGGCCCGTGAATGTGAACGCCAAGCCGTGACCGAAGGCGGCTTGCCAGAATCGGCCTAGCGGTCCTTGCGAACCCATCGCGATCAGAAGATAGAAGCCGAGCACGGTAGGCGGCAGCACCAGTGGCAGCGCTACGATTGCTTCGACGAGGAACTTTCCACGCCAGCGCGAAAATGTCAGCCAATAGGCCAGCGGAACACCGATGGTGAAGAGAATTGCAGAGACCGTGAGTGAGAGCCGAATCGATAGCAGGAGTGCTTGCATAGAATTGAATGCGATTACTTAGGCTGCGCTGCACTGTTTGGAATCGCAAAGCCATAACTTTCCAAAGTGCGCTGCCCGAAGTCGCTTGAAACGAAAGCGAGAAAGGCCCGCGCGGTTTCTTTGTCTTTCGCCGTCTTCAGAATGACGGCGGCTTGTTCGATCGGCGCATATTGATCGACGGGGACGCCCCACCGCTGACCGGTCTTCATCGCGGGCGAAACGGCGAGCGACAGCGCGATGATTCCGGCCTGCGCGTTACCCGACTGCACAAATTGCGCTGCTTGCGAGATATTTTCACCGTACACGAGTTTCGGTTGCACTTTGTTATAGACGCCGGCGCGTTTCAGCGCTTCGACTGCGGCGCGGCCGTAAGGTGCGTGCTCCGGATTGGCGATCGCGATCTTTTGAACTGAGGGATCGAGCAATACGTCCCATCTCCGTTCGATCAAGTTTATTTTCGAGTCGGCTGGAACCCAAATGACAAGTCGGCCGATGGCGTATTTCAGCAGACTGTTCGGCTCGGTCAGATTGGATTGCTGCAAACGCGTCGGATAGTCGATGTCGGCAGAGAAAAAGACGTCGAATGGTGCGCCATTCTGTACCTGAGAGAAAAAATTTCCACTCGATCCAAACGTGATTTCGACTGCGTGTCCCGTCTGGTGTTCGAACTGGTTCGCAATGTCTTTCAGCGCAAACTGCAGGTCGGCAGCTGCCGCCACGCGTAATGAGTTCTGGTTTTGCTGCGCGCAAAGTCCCGANCTGATCGCTAGCAGGAATACTGCGACCGCGAGAAGCGAAAAATTCCGTCGACTGTGTCTGAGAGATTTCATGTCGGACGTTTATGGTAGTGACGCTCGATCAGACGCGCAGAATCATCACTTCGGTTGATTTGATCAGCGCCGTAGCGCGGTCGCCGACTTTCAGCCGCAACTCTCTCGCAGCGTCAGCGGTAATGATCGAGGTGATGTGCTGTTCGCCGATGCCGAGCGTCACTTGCGCAAGCAAACCATCAAACTTTAATTCGAGCACGCGACCCATCAACTGATTGCGGCCGCTGATCTTGCGGAAATTCCCGCGCCGCGTCTCAATCTCTNCGCGCTGAAGGCTTTTCGGAATCAGCCGGTCAATTTCGCTCTCGGGAACNCGATGATGCCCGCCGGGAGTTTTTACGGTTTTGAGTTTGTTGCGGTAGATCCACTGCTTCAGCGTCGGGTAGCTGATGCCGAGAATGTTCGCCGCTTCGCGTGGTGCGAGCAATCGCTGCATCCGTTGGGGTGCCTCCGCAGAAGTGGAGAGTATCCCGCCTCAAACCCCAACTTCAATACGTTTTAATGCGTATTTATGCGAAACCGAGTGAAGTGAGCTGGCTAGTTTCGCAGCGGTTTGCCAGTCTTCAGAGTATGCGCGATGCGCTCCTGCGTTTTTCGTTCGCCGCACAGAGAAACGAAGGCCTCGCGTTCGAGGTCGAGCACGTACTGCTCGCTGACGAATTGCGGTGCGCTCAATGCTCCGCCCGCGAGAATGTTCGCGAGCTTTCGAGCGACAACCGCATCATGTTCTGTGGCGTAACCGCCGCGCAGCAGGAGATGGATCGCCATCTTCGCAGTCGCCAGGAATTGCTCGCCTAGNACTTTGATCTGCGTCGTTAGCGCGCCTTCCTGCCAACTCGCGGCAGGCGGCTTGTAGCCGCCGCGAACAAGAGCCAGCGCCGCTTCCTTCGCGTCGGCGACGAGACGTTCGCGATTCATCGACACTCCGTCTTCGCGACGCAAAAATCCAAAAGCGCGGCATTCTTCCGCGCTCGTTCCGACTTTGGCCATCGCGAGCGTCTCGAAAATCGGCCGCAGCGCGTGAAACAAATCGAGATCGTCGCCACCCGCGGCGTGCTCGTTTGCCCGAATCAACATTTCTTTCGAACCACCGCCGCCGGGAATTAGTCCGACTCCCGCTTCGACCAATCCCATGTAGGCTTCCGCCGCAGCCTGGATGCGCGCGCCGTGCAGGCTGATTTCGCACCCGCCACCCAGCGCCATTCCTTGAGGCGCAACGACGACTGGTTTCGGCGCGTACTTGATTGCGAGATTCACATTCTGAAACTGCTTCACCGCGAGATGCAGCTCATCCCACTCCTGCTCCTGCGCACCAACCAGCACGAGCATCAGATTCGCGCCGACCGAAAAGTTCACCGCCTGATTGGCGACCACCATCGCGTCGAAATCGCTGTCGAGCCGCTTGATCCCTTTGTGAATCATCGCGATCAAGTCGGAACCGATTGAATTCATCTTCGAGTGAAATTCGCAGCACACAACACCATCGCCAAGATCGATCAAGCTCGCGCCCGAATTGCGCTCGACCTCACGCCCCGCATCTTTCAGCGGCTTCAGCACGATAACGCCGGCTGGTTCCTCGACAGTTTCCTGCGCACCCGTCGCCGGTGAAAATACAGATTTCGCGCCACGATTCGATTCGTAGAACGACGTCCGCCCGTTCGCCAGCAATTTGTCGATCACCGGCGGCAGCGCCCGTCCCTCTTTTCGCACGCCATCGGCGAATGCTTTGACACCGATCGCGTCCATCAACTCAAACGGACCGAGCTCCCACGCAAATCCCCACCGCATTGCGCGATCGACGTCGGCAATGTGATCCGAAATCTCCGGCACACGCCGCGCCGCGTAAAGACAGTTCTCCGACAGCAGCACCCACAAAAACTGCTGTGCCTTATCCGCTTTTTGCCCTTCGAGCACAGGCCCGATCAGTCCGCGTAACCGCTCCGTCGTATCCTCAATTCCTTTCGCCGATTCCAGCGATGCGAACCGCGCCTTCTGCCGTGCGCGATATTCCATCGTGTTCACATCGAGTGTCAGAATTTCTTTTCCGCCGTCGCCTTCACCCTTCACGCGCTTGTAAAAACCCTGCCCGGTTTTGTCGCCCAGCCAACCTCGCCGCGCCATCTCTTCGACCAGCGCCGGTACGCGAAACATTTCGCGCGACTCATCATTCGGCACGGTCTCATAAACATTTTTCACAACATGCACCAGCACATCGAGCCCGACGATGTCGGCCGTGCGAAACGTAGCCGACTTCGGCTGTCCAATCACCGGCCCTGTGCATGCGTCAACTTCTTCGACCGTCATCCCAAGGCTGCCCATCAATCGCAACGCATTCAGAATCGAAAACGTCCCGATGCGATTCGCGATGAAATTCGGTGTGTCTTTTGCGACGACGACACCCTTGCCCAGCCGCCGATCGCAAAAATCGCGCAGCGTCTCGATCACATCCGGCAAAGTCTTCGGTCCAGGGATCAGCTCAACCAGTTTCAAATATCGCGGCGGATTAAAAAAATGTGTTCCAGCCCAATGTTGTTGGAATTCTTCAGGCAGGCCTTCCGCAATCAGATGGACGGGCAATCCAGAAGTGTTCGTCGTGACAATCGCGCCAGGTTTCCGAAATTTCGCCACCCGCGCCAGCAGATTTCTCTTAATCTCCAGATTTTCCGCGACGACTTCGATAATCCAATCCGCCTCAGCGCACCGCGCCAGGTCATCATCAAAATTTCCGACAGCAATCCGCTCCGCCAGCGCCGCCGTAAAAAATGCCGCCGGCTTCGATTTTCGAGCGCCCTCCAGGCCCGCACGCACAATCTTGTTCCGCGCTTCCGAAGGCGCGTCCGCCGCCACTCCCGGCGGCGCAATGTCCAGCAAAACGCACGGCAACCCCGCATTCGCGAAGTGCGCAGCGATCCGCGCCCCCATCGTTCCCGCTCCCAGCACGACGGCCTTCTCGATTCGACGTTTCATCGGGAGCCTCTTCCGCTAGCACTCAGGCAAACTCGTCCAAAAACTGACATGGCGGACAGGTTACAAAACCAGCATTCCGCGGTCAAACAACCTCGCTTCAACAGGCAACAGCAATAGACTGTAATCAGAATGGCCGACCAGCAAGACAACCGCGACCCGCAGGCCAAGGTCACTTTCGCCAAAGAGTGGCTGCGCCACGCCACCGACCGCGTGCAGTCCCTCGCCCTCGGTGAGCCCCGCCCCACCGGCGACCGCCCCCGCGTCGGACTCGCCCTCGCCGGCGGCTTCGCCCGCGGCATCGCCCACGTCGGCGTAATTCGCGCGCTCCTCAATTCCGGCATCCCCATCGATTGCGTCGCCGGCACCAGCGTCGGCGCGCTGATCGGCGCCGTCTACTGCGCCGGTGTTCCGCTCAACGACATGCAGCGCATCGCCGCGCTCACTACCTTCGCCGATTTCGGCCGCTGGACGCCGTCTTGGCTCGGCCTGGCCAACAATCTCCGCCTCGAGCGCTACCTCCAGCGCTTCACTCCGTGCAAAACCTTCGAACAGCTCACCACGCCCTTCGCCATCGCCGCCACCGACATCAACGCCGGCGTCACCGTCTATTACACCCGCGGCCTGATCGGCCCGCCTTTGCGCGGCTCCTGCGCTTATCCCGGCCTCTTCGTCCCCATCCAGTTCGAAGGCCGCACTCTAGTTGACGGCTTCCTCACCGCCCCCGTTCCCGTCGAAGGAGCGTGCCTCCTCGGTGCCGACATCACCATTGCCGTCTATCTCGAAGCCGGCAGCTTCACCGCCCCGCGCACCGCCGCCGACGTCATCAGCCGCTCGTTCTCCATCATCCAGCGCCACGCCGACCTTGCCTGGCGCACGCAAGCCGACGTCATCATCGAACCCGATGTTAAACCGTTTGTTTGGGATGACTTCACGCGTACCGACGAATTGATCGCCGTAGGAGAAGCCGCCGCCCAAGCCGCCATCCCCGAAATCCTGAAAGCCATCGCCGCCGACAAAAACCGCCCCGGCCTCACCTAGCTAAACCTGATTCCGCGTAACCTCCACCTGGACTGGCTGCCCTTCGCCCTTTCCCCGCTGCGTCAGCCAT
>JGI12635J15846_10002630_pt1 | contig 15702 bp, 5 predicted proteins | sample BlaSpr_A8_OM2_M2_FD_15846 | JGI IMG/M metagenome (IMG submission 15846) | reverse complement strand
ACCGGCAACAATGACGATGGCAAAGGGCCTTTGCGTATCCGATCCGATGCCAGTGGATAGGGCCGCAGGCAACAATCCCAGGCAGGCGACAAGAGCCGTCATCATGATCGGGCGGAGACGAAGCAACGAGGCTTGCCGTGTGGCGGCGCGAATGCCCATTCCCTCCTGGCGTAACTTGTTGATGTAGGAAACAAGAATGACGGCGGTCTCCACGGAAACCCCAAGCAAAGCCAAAAGACCCAGCACCGAGGAAACGCTGAACGGTGTGTGCGTGAGTTTCAGCGCAACCAGCGCTCCCACCGGTTCCGTCATAACGACCCCCAGGGCGATGGTCACCGGGAATTTGAAATTTCCGTAGAGCGCGAACAGGATCATGAAAATCAGCACTAATGCGAGCGGACCAATAAAGTACATCTGCGATTTGGCCTCGAGAAACTGGCTGTATTCGCCGCCCCACGACATTGTGTAACCAGGCGCCAGGGTCACGGCCTTCTTCACCGCCGCCTGACCGTCTCGGACCGCGCGCTCTAAGTCGCGCCCTTCGATACTGTACTGCACGCCGACGTAGCGGGAGTTATTTTCGCGATAAATAAAAGATGCGCCGTTCCCCTGCGTAATATTGGCCAACTGGCTGAGCGGGATCTGCTGCCCATCGGGTGTGCCCACCAATAAATTTCCAATCTCATGTGCGCTGCTGCGGAATTGGGGCTGCATTCGCACTACCAGATCGAACAGCTTTTCTCCTTGAATCACCTGGGTGACCGCCTGGCCGCCGACTGCGGCCGAGATCACAGCTTCTACGTCTGCAACATTGATCCCGTAGCGCGCGATCCTGCCCCGGTCCACATCGACCAGCAGGCTGGGCTGGCCCAGTTCGCGCACCACAGTGAGGTCGGTGAAACCGGGCACATTGGACAGCGCATTCTTGATCTGGATCGCTTTATCCTGGAGCACGTTCAAGTCTTCACCATAGATCTTTACCGCCAAGGAACTCTTGAGGCCGGTGAGCGCTTCGTCCACGGCATCTTCCGCGGGCTGGGTGTAGTTGAAAATGATTCCGGGAAACGCAGTGAGTTTCTGGTTGATCGATGCAATCAGCTGTTTCTTGTCACTGACCTTGCCGGTCCACGATTTGTCTTTATATGGCTTCAGACCAACGTAGAACTCGCAGTTAAAAAAACCCGTGGGATCAGTGCCATCGTCGGGTCGTCCCAGCTCTGAACCCACCACGGTAACTTGCGGATAAGCCATCAGAATGTCGCGTATCTGCGGAGCAATGTTACTGGCTTCCTCAAAGGATATGGTGTAAGGCATCGTGGCCCGGACCCAGAGCGCGCCTTCGTCGAGGTGAGGCATGAACTCTCCACCGATGAAAGGAACGAGCAGCAGGGTCGCTCCGAAGATCAGGGTCGCGATCAGCATGGTTGTCCTAGGCCGTTTGAGCGACCAATCCAGCTGAACCGCGTATTTCCGCTTCATCCATTCAAAGGCGCGATTCGGCTTCTCCTGCACACCCTTCTTGAACCAGTAGGAGGCGAGCACGGGTATCAACGTGAGCGTCAGGATGAGCGCGCCGATCAGGGCAAACGACATGGTCTCAGCCATGGGGTGGAACAGTTTACCCGCGGGCCCGGTCAGCGCGTAAATCGGCAGATAGCCGGCGAGGATGACGGCCACGGAATAGAAAATCGGGCGATCCACATCTTTCGCAGCGGCAAGAATGACTTGGTTTAGCTTGTATTGCTGTCCTGCGCGCAGTGCCAGCTCGCGGTAGATGTTTTCCACCATGACCACGGTGCCATCGATGACAATGCCAAAATCAATCGCGCCGATGGAGAGCAAATTCGCGGCCACGTCGTGGGCATGAAGCACGATGAAAGCAAAAAGAAGCGATAGCGGAATGGTGAGCGCAACAATAATCGCAGCCCGGAAACTGACCAGGAAGAAGATCAGCACAACGAGAACCAGCACCATGCCGCGAAGCAGGTTTGCTTCCACCGTGTCGGTGGTCAGGTCTACCAGTTCACTGCGGTCATAATAAGGATGAACTTTAACGTCAGGCGGCAGAATCTGGCGGTTCAGTTCCTCCGTTTTCGCTTCCACCGCTTTCAGGACGTTTTGTGTCTGCTCGCCACGCAGCATCAGAATGACGCCCTCGACCGCATCGTCATTTTTCTGGAAACCGAATTCGCCAAGGCGTGGCGCGTGCCCGATCGTCACATCTCCTATATCGCGCACTCGGATCGGCACACCCTTGTTGGCGCCGACCACGATGTTTCCAATGTCATCCGTGGTGCGTACCAGTCCGATGCCGCGGACGTAGTAGAACTGTCCGCCCTGGGAATAGAATCCGCCGCCGGCATTCGCGTTATTGGCCGAGAGCGCTGTTACCACTTGCGGAATGGTGAGGTGATATCCGTAGATGCGGGCCGGGTCGAGGAGCACCTGATATTGCATCACGGTTCCGCCGAAGCCCGAGTCGTCGGCTACACCATGCACAGATCGATAGGCCCGTTCCACTACCCAATCCTCAAACGTCTTTAATTCCTGCGGTGTGCGGTCGGGACTTTCCAGCACATAGCGATACACCAGCCCACTGGGGCTAAACAGGGGCGCCAGACTCGGGGTTACTCCCGTCGGCAAGGTGGCTTGAGCGAGCCTTTCAAAGACGATTTGCCGCGCAAAGTAATCGTCTGTGCTGTCCTCGAAGGTTAGGATGAGATCGGAGAGACCGTAGAGGGAGATGGAACGCATCACCACCATGTGTGGAACGCCATTCATCTCCAATTCCAGCGGAAGGGTGACCAACCGTTCGACCTCTTCCGCGGCGTGGTCCGGCCACTGCGTGATGATTTCAACCTGCGGAGGCGAGAGGTCCGGATAGGCGTCCACGGGCATCCGCTCAAAAGAGAGGATGCCCCCGACCGTCATAAAAGCGGTCAGCATCAGCACTAGGAACCTTTGACGCAGCGCCGCTTGGACGATTCGGTGGATCATTCGCGGTTGGACACTATCCTTGCCTTGGGCATCATGGTTGCCGGAGTTGTTGCAAGTTCAAAAGCTGACGCGATTCCCTTAGCGCTGCAGCGAGTTTGCAAACTGCAGGAACAAGCTGCCATTTCCGATGACTTGGTCGCCAGCTTTCAGACCACTGGTAATCTCTGTCTGTCCATTCAGGCTTTCTCCGAGCGTAACCGAGCGTCTGCCAAACTGGTTCACCGCCGCCGCGGCATAAACAAAAGGCTGATTCTCGGTATCGCGCAGGACAGCGGCGTCCGGGAGCGCAATGGCATTTGGAATCGTGCCCGCGTTTACGGTCGCAACCACGTACATATCTTTTTTCAGCTTCTCGCCGGGATTGTTCGTCTCGATGCGCGCCTGCAGCGTACGCGTGTTCGGATCGAGCGAGGGCGCGACGTACGCAATACGCCCGCGGAAAACCTCTGGATAAGTATCCGTCTGAATTGTGACAGCATCGCCAACGCGCACGTGGGGGAGATCCTTCTGATAGATATTGACCAGCACCCAGACGCTGCCGGTATCGGAAATCATGAAACATTGCGTGGTGCCGGGTTGAATGAGCTGCCCGCCGGACACATCCTGTTCGACAACCTCGCCGTCGATCGGCGCTCTCACCGGGACTTCAAAAGACGGAGGAGCTTGCACGAGCGCGTCTGGATCGGTGATTCCCATCACTTTCAATGCGGCTTGCGACGATGCCAGGTCACCGCTCGCCTGCACTTCGGCCGACTGCGCCTGCTCCAGGTTTTGTTCGGCAATCGCTTTGTGCTCATACAAGTCACGGGCGCGAGCGTAGGCCTTTTGTGCCAGGGCGTAGGCATCCTTGGCCTTCAAATAGTTGGTGCGAAGTTGCGAATAGTCCGGACTCGCCACGTACAACATGGGCTCGCCCTTCTGTACTTTCTGACCGGGCACGACCACTACTCGGCTGACCGGTCCGCTCACTTGAGTGATGACGGGCGTGGTTCGAAAACTGTTGTAAGCCACAGCCCCCGTCAGCCGCAGGGTTCGAGGCAACATTGTGGGGTGCACCGTCAGCACCTGCACATGCGCCATCTGCTCCTGGGGGATCGTGAACAGTTCCGCATTGTCGGAGCTCTTCGCTCTACTCGAATCCGCGGAGGCGTTCGACCCGGATCCCTGGCAGCCGACAAATACAAGGATGATCGCCGAAGCAGCAGCGAGTGCAGCCGTCCACCGACAGCGATCGGTGCGAACATTCATGCGAGTTTCCTCATGGCGAGTTCCTCGTACCTTCCGCTTCCTTCAATTGCTCGAGCGCTGTCAAATAAGACGCCAACGCCTGCCGATAAGCCAGCTGCACCGAGCGGTAGCTGCGCTCGGCATCCAGATAATCCAAGAGACTAGCAGCGCCCCGCTTGTAAGCATACTCACTGATGTCGCGCGAGTCCTGCGCTTGCTTGAGGTAGCCAGAGGTATAAAGTTGCACCACCTCTTCGTTGCTCCGGACGGCCTCATAGGCATTGGCAACATCGGAAAGAACGGTATCGCTCGAAGATTGCTGCTGCTCCTGTGCCTGCGTCAATGCATAGCCGGTGCGTGCGATCTCCCCTTGATTGCGGTTGAAGATCGGCAACTCAAAATTAGCGAACAGAGAAGCGGTATTCTCGCCGGAAACGTGAGTGAAATCATAGGTGCCGTTGACATCGACCTTGGCGTTCGCTTTGGCCAGCAAGATTTGGCTCTGCGCCGCAGTGATCCCCAATTCAGCGGCGCGGAAATCAGGTCGCTCGCGCAGTGCCCGCGCCTGCAAGTCTTCCAGATTCCCTTTGAGCGGTTGAAACTCGAGTTCGCCGACCACGTCGAAGTCGGCCGTTACCGCGTTGTAGCCCAGGAACTCACGCAGGCCGACCAGCGCCTGCACTTTTGCCAAGCGAGCGGAAGAGACGTCGGTCTGAAACTGCAGGAGCTGCAGCTTGATCTTCAGATAATCGCCTTCACCAATGTATCCCGCTTTGAGCTGCGCTTCGCTGATATCGACCGTCTGCTGAAATCCTTTGAGATCGTCGAGCGCAAACGCGAGCGTCGATTCCGCGAGCAAAACGCTGACGAACTGCTGGCCCACGTTGAACGCCAGTGTGCGCTCGGCATCGGCCACCTGGGCGCGTGTAACGGCAGTCGTATCACGAGCAGCCTGAAGACGCCGCTGCCGCTTGTGACCGCGTTCGAAGAGGTAACTGATCCCAACGTCGAACTGCTGAGTTTCGTTCAGATTCTCTCCGGAGAAGTCTTGCGGACTAAAAAATGGAACGAACTGGGTATCCGCTCCAAATGTTGGATTTGGGCGCAGGTTCGCAGTGATCTCTTGGGCCTGATTCTGAAGAATCAGGGTGCGCGTGGCTCTGAGCGAATGGTTGTGCGCCAGCGCTAGATCAATGGCCTGATCAAGAGTGACTCGAGTCGTATTCTGCCCACTGCCTGCTCCCATCAGCAGGAGAAACATCGCCGCCGCGGCGAACATCCGAGAAAACCTGGAGCGCATAAAGGTTGCGATCAAAACGCACTGGCTGTGGCGCAACAGATCCCGCAGGCATGCTCGAATTTAACGAGCGCTACGCCGCGGCTCCGCCGTCCGCATCATCCTAATTTGTCTATGACTGCGACGGAAAGCTCAATGGATGCATTGTAATTCACCGTATTCATCATCGCATCGTACGAACTCCTTCGATCTTGGGGGTTGAGGAGGCACTTTCGATGGCACGGAGATCTTCAGGTGTAAGTTCGACCTGCACGGCTCCGAGGTTTTCTTCTCGGCGATGCAGCTTGGTGGTGCCCGGAATCGGAACGCTTCACGGCTTCTCGGCAAGCAGCCAAGCAAGTGCCAGCTGAGCTGGTGGTGGGTGAGAGGCGGAATTTTCAAGGGGGGATGGAGTGCCTGCGGTCGCTCGGAGTGCAGGTGGCTGATTTGGATTCTTCGGAGTGCGCTTCGCTGTGGGCGGAATATATTCGTCGGAATCCGGCGCTATGGAATGAGGACATTGGGGAAGAGTAACGATCTACTCGCCGATCAGCGCGAGTTTTCAGGGCTGGGGAAACGCCCCTCCCTCGTTTGCTTAGAACGCCAGATGTAGGGTCATCTGGATTTGGCGCGGGCTGCCTATGGCTTTGTTGACTATGCCCAGGCCGGAGGGCGGATTGTAGAGAGGCTGACCTTCCACCGGGAAGTTATTGTAGAACTGGTTCTGAGAAACATCGTCGATGGGGATGTCGAAGCTGGTGGTGTTGGTTAGGTTGAAAATGTCGAAGGTGTATTTCAAAGAATAGCGTTCGCTAAGCTGGGTCAGTTTGACGAAAGAGATGTCGGCGCGGCGCTGCCAGGACTGACGGAAAATGTTGCGCTGGCCGTTGGTGAAATTTGTTTCGAAAGTGTCGTTTGCCGGGATTGCGCCATTGAGATCTCCCGGTTGGAGCAAGGGCAGGGTGAAGCAGGAGGCTTTGAGAGCTGCGTCTCCGTTTCCGAAAGCGCCCACAGAACCGGTGACCGCGTTCTTGGCGGTGCAGCCGGGGGCTAGCGGAACTACCGGATTCGTGATGCCGTCGAAGACGCTGAAGTAGATGCTGCCGACGGCGCCGGTGTAGTCGATGATGCTATAGGGCTGGCCGCTCTGGAGCACGGTGATGCCCTGGATCGACCAGCCATCCGCTACCTTGCCTTTCAGCGTGGATACAGGGAAAAACTTCGGGAGTTCGTAGACGTAGCTGAAATTGAAAACGTGGGTGCGATCGAAGTCGGACGATCCGTACCCGGAGCGCAGGTTGAGCGGGTTATTGCCGTTGTAGAAGAGGCCCATGCCGCTTTGTTCATCGGTGGCGTGAGAGTAGGTGTAGGAGAAGCCGACTTGCAATCCGTGACTCATGCGCTTTTCGATGTGCGTCTGGAGCGCGTTGTAAGCGGAGATGCCGGCTGCGGTGTAGCTTTCTGATTCGGCCGAATAGCCAATATAGGGAACGCGCAGGTCGACGTTGCCACCTTCGAAATTTGCCTGAAAGGGCTGACCATTGGGCAGCAAAATGGGGTTGAAGGTATTCGGGTCGAGTACGGTGTATCCGTACGTGTATTGCTGCGGGTTTTGCGAGTTGGGGTGCGCTGGGTTAGTCGGGGTGGCGATTGTGGGCTGGTTGAAGGGGATGGGAATGACTTCGTGGCGTCCGAGGTTGCCAACGTATCCGACCTCGACCGCCAGATCGTTCCGCGGCTGCCATTGAATGTCTAGGGTGTAATTGATGGTGTAGGGCAGTTTGTTGGCGCGGTTATAAGTGGCAAAGGAGAAGAGCGATGAGCCGTTGATGATGGCCGCCTGGTTGGGTAGGTACGAGTCGATGCTGGCTGGATTGCCGGAGGGAGCGGGTCCGAGGGTTGGTCCCCAGGGATTGGTGAATGGGTCGTTGGCGTTGTTGTAGGGCGGGGCGGATGCGGGGCAAGTGGGAATGTAATCCAAGTACAAGTTCGAATATGCGTTCGCACACTCGGTGTAGTTGACGAAGGGCGGCGTCTGGTTGACGCCGAAGGGGCCACCATCGATTACGCCTTCGGCGTAGCCGGGTGAGAGATAGGAGAAGAGTTCGCCGCGATCGTAGTAGATACCGGTTCCGGAGCGGACTACGATCTTGTCGTTGAAACGTTTGGGACTCCAGGCGACGCCCAGGCGTGGGGCGAGTCCCCATTGGCGGCCGGTGAGGGTGGTGTTGCTGACACCCTTGCTCGGGAAAAGTTTGTTGTTGCCGGCGATGACGATTCCGTTGAGGCCGGTGCCAGAGGGATCGATGGTATCGGTGGCGTCGTCGTAGGTGTAGCGCGAGGGATCGAAATTGAAGATGCGGCCGTATTTTTCGGTGAGGCCGCCATCCCAATCCCAACGCAGGCCGGCGGTAAAGGTTAAGTTTGTGCGGAACTGGAATTTGTCTTGAATGTAGGCTCCCGACTGGCCGGCGCGGTAGTAGCGGTCGGCGTTGCCTTGCAGGAATTTGGTGGTGGTGAAGTCGTCGTTGATGTTGACGAATCCCTGAATGAATTGGGAAAAGTCGGCGCTCGAAATGATGCCCTGGCCGGTTCTTGTGTCGCGGGCATTGAGTTGGGTATAGGCATAGCTGCCGCCGAAATTTAAGGTGTGCTTGCCCTTGATCCAAATGGCGTTGGCGGACGGCATGATGCGATTCTGGAAGACCCCGGTGAAAGCTCCTTGAGAGGCAGAGCCCTGGCCGATGACCAGAGGCTGCTGGTTGGTGATGGGGCAGGGATTGGCGGCGTTGCAGGTTGGGCCGACGCCGGTGTTCGCCGCGCCGTCTACGCCGAAGGGATCGACGATGCTGATGCCTGGGAAAAACGTAGATCCGAAAGTGTTGATGGGGGCCGTTCCGGTTTGGCCGGCAAAAGATTGAGGCGAGAAGGGCTGGGCGATGGTGCTGTACACCTTCTCGCGAAGGATGCCAAGGACTTCGGTGACGCTTAGATTGGGCCGTAGGGTCTGAGTGTTGGTGAGGGATGCGACTTGGCTGCCGGCATCGAGATACTGGGGAAATCCGGCGACGTTGGAGTAGGCGTAGGGAGCGACGGTCGGGTCGTGCTGGTAATAGTATTTTGCGGAAATTGTGTCTTTGGTACTGCGATTCCAATCGAGATTGGCGACGGCTTGGTCGGCCTTGAAGTAGGCGGTGCCGGGGCTGATGGCGTTCTCAGGGAAAGTGGCATCAGCGGTCTGGCCGTCCCACGAGGGGATGAGATATTGGCCATTGGGCAATTTGTATTGGAAGAGGGCAACGGCGGTCGGGCTGACGGCGGCGGGCCCGGCTGCCACGAGGTTCGTGCCCCAGTATGTGTCGGAGAGCGTCTCGAGGGCTGTCACGGATCGGTCATCGGTCAGCCCTTGCGGCACGATTAAGCGGGAGAGGCCGATATCCTGATCGGAATCGTGAAGGTGTTGATAGCTGATAAAGCCGAAGAGCTTGTCTTTGATGATGGGGCCGCCTACGGTGCCGCCTACGGTCTCGCGATGCAGTTCGGGATTTTTGTCGTAGGCAGGAATGTTGGGGTCTTCTTTGTTGAAGAAGGGAGCGGCGTTGAGCCAATCCGTGCCGCGGTGCCAGTAGGCCTGGCCGTGAAACGCGTTGGTCCCTGACCTGGTGCTCATGTCGATGTGAGCGCCGCTGGTGGCACCTTGTTGCGCGTCGTACATGGAGGCGTTGACGCGCAATTCCTGGACACTTTCCGGCGCGGGAGTGGGCAAGGCCTGGCCGACGGCAAGATAAACCGAAGCGGTGCTCTGGACGGGCGCGGCGGTGGTGCTGTTGGGATTGGCGACTCCAGTGTTATTGACGATGCGGGCGGAGGCAACCTGGCTGGTGCTCTTGCCATTGAACAGGTTGCTGGCGTCGACCCCGTTGAGGAGGAAGCTGTTGCTGGTATCACGCTGGCCGTTGGCCCAGATGGGCTGATTGCCGAGGCCGCTGTTGACGCCGGTGCCGCCGGGGAGTTCGGCGTTGACTCCGGGAGTAAGAATGGCGAGGCCGGTGAAGCTACCAGTGGGCAGTGGGACGTCCTGAATCTGCTGATCGTCGAGCACGTAGCCGTTGGTGGTGTCGACGGCATTCATCAGGGGATCGGCTTGAACTTCGACTACGGTTCCGACCTGGCCGACGGGCAGGACAGCGTTGACGGTGGCGGTGCGATTCGCCTGCACGGTGATGGAGGGAATCTTTTGGGTTTCGAAGCCCTCATGGGTGAAGGTGAGGGTGTAGGTACCGATGGGCAGGTTGACGAAATCGTAGACGCCGCTGGCATTGGTTTTCTGAGTGCGGGTGAGTTTGGTCTGATCGCCGACAATGGTGGCCGTGGTGTCGGGCAGAACGCCGCCGGTTTTGTCGGCGACGGCGCCGGTGATTCCGCCGAGAGTCTGCTGCGCGTGGGCGGATGGTGTAAGGGCGATGGGGATGAGCAGCGACCATGCCGCGAGGAGGACGGATAGTCTGATTTTCTTGAGCATCAATTGCCTCGTATGTGTTGCTGAGTAAACACACTGCGACAGCACCGTTTGTCCGCGGGTCGAGCTCACTTCTGAAGTTATAAAAACGGTACTTGCGGCAAGGCTGGGTTGCGCGCGTTTCGACGCAAAAAAGGACGGAGTAAATTTACGCGAGTTGGGAGCGGAAGGAAAGCGTTGGCTGTAGTGAAAATTCCTTTGGCAGAGATCAGATATTTTTATGGTGGCAGAAGATCTCAGCCCCGAGGTGGAGTTTCTTTTCGTCGGCCGTGGAGCGCGAACCACAACAAACCTGCTGACAGATAGGCGAGATAAATATAGGGCAGCTTGCCGTAGGGGCCATCAGGGACTGGATATAGATTTCCTGCCAGCGCGAGAAGCATGGCGGTGGCGGCGAGCCAGGGCACGATCTGCGCCCCGGCGCGGAAGACGCCGTGGTCGCGTAAGTAGCGTGGAAGGGCGACGCAGACCAATGCGTAGGCCACGATAAAGCCGTAAGTTGCGAGCGAGCCTAGCCATCCATAGACATCGAGACCGCTGGCCCCGCGAGCGGCGAGGACGACGACTGGCGCGAGGGCAGCCACGCCGGTGATGACGACGGCGCGGCTGGGAGTTTGATTTCGGGCATGGGTTTTTTTTAGCGAATCGTGGGCCAGGCCGTGGTGAGCCATGAGCAGGAGCACGCGGGCCGCGGCGGTGATGCAGGCGAGGGTTCCGGCAAAGAGACTGACAAGCGCGCCGATATCGATGAGCAGGCCAAGCACCGGAACGCCGCCGACTTGCGCGAGCACATGCATGGGAGCCTGGCTGGTGCCCAAGTCCTGACCGGCGGTGTGGAAGCCCAAGATTTCGGCGTAGGAGCAGACAATGAAGAACACACCGGCTAAAAGGGCGCTAAGGGTGACCGCGCGCGGAATCGTCCGAAGCGGGTTGTGCGCCTCGGAACCCAGTGTCGTGGCGCTTTCGAATCCTACGAAACTGAAAAGCGCGAGCACCAGGCCGAGGCGCAGGCCGCTACCGGTCATGCCGTGGAGGTGTAGTTGTTCACGATCCAAATGCCAGCCCTGGCGAAAAAGCACCAGTGCGACAACGATCACAATTACAGTGACCGATGCGGCCTCGGTCCACAGCATCAGGCGCGCGGAGATTTTGACATCGCGGTAGGCAATCCAGAGTGAAACCGCAGTAACGAGCGTGGCGAGCAACGCGCTGGAGTAAACATGGCCGGTGGCGTCGCGCAGGAGCAGGTTGGCGTAGTGGTAGAAGCCGCCGATGACGCTTGAGCCGGTGGCCACGTAGGCTAGCAAGAGGCTCCAAGCAACGGTAGCGCTGAGCCACGGCGGGAGCGTCATCGACGCGTACGTGTAGAGCGATCCGGGCGAAGCGGAATGACGGGCATAGCGACTGATGCAGAGCGCGACGAGCAGCACGGCCGCGGTAGCGAGCGCGTACGCCAACCATGTGCCATTGCCGGCGAGGGCACAGACCAGCGGGATGGTTGCCGCGGGCGTGGTTGTGGGAGCGATGGTGGAAACGGATTGCGCCAGCGTTTCCATTGGCGAGAGAATCTCGCGGCGCAGGCCATAGGCTGTTCCCGGCGAAGCCACGATCGATGTTTGCGCGGAGCTGGGCAGCGCTCGGTTGAGTTGCATTGGGGTGGGATTGTACAACAGGCGCCACGCATGGGTCGGAGGCGGACAATCTGAGGGGCGAGTCGCTGCATTATCTGGCAACGATTTGCCTGCTATAGACTAGGGCGAGAAGAGAGCCGTTGATGAACTTTGATAAACAGCGATTGCAGAGTCTTCCGAAAGTGCTATTGCACGAGCGTCTGGATGGTGTGCTGCGGCCGCGCGCGGTGGTCGAGTTGGCAAAAGATGCGGGATAGACGGCGCTTACTACTGGCGATCTTCAGCTGTTTTGAAGGGTCTCGAACGAGGGCGCAAGGATTATGCTGATTTCGCGGGGATCCTAGCGACGAATCTCAGCGATAGAATCACCACGGGGGGCCCCGTTCAATATTCCCATAAGCCGTGTCTGGATTCCCGGTTAGCCAACGATCCTCCCGCAATCGTTTGGCACGCCAGCAAATGGTTCAGATCGGATGCTGTGCGTCTATCGAGACGCCAGCATTCGTCCGCAGACGATCTCCTTTGTTCCTTCGTCGCCCTCCGAGTCGGGCAGCTCTGCCTGAAGCGTCCCTTTGGGAGCAGAATCTTTTGTCTCGGATTGTTAGGCTTTTTCAACGCTCCGGTCATCAAAAGGAAGACTTCAGTGACTCGCACAGGCGATTGCGAGTTCCCGATTGACCGATCTCTATCCATTCCGATGGATTGGAAAGGAAGTGTAATGACATTGTCCCGCTGGATCAAGATTGGCGGATGGTTGGCTGTACTTGTGATCGGCGGCGCCGCTGTTTTTATGGCTAGCCACTGGCCGTTCACGCGAGGAAGCGTCGTCAAGGCGCTGCAGGAAAAGTTCTCCAGCACCGTGGAAGTGAAAGTATTTCACGGGACGTATTTCCCGCCGGGGTGCGTGGCCGAAGGAGTGACTTTCCGCCGCAACGGTGACGGAAATACTCCGCCGATCGCCTCCATCGAAAAGCTTACCATCCAGGGGGCTTACTGGGAGTTTTTCAGCATTCCGAAGCGGGTTCGAAATGTGAGGATCGACGGTCTGCGCATGTTCGTGTCGCCGGGCAGTGAAAGCACCGGCGAGGTAGTGCGACCTACCGGCGGCGCGCCGCAACCCACGTTCATTGTCGACGAGATCGTCGCCGACGGTGCCGTCGTGGAGTTTGCTTCCGGAGCACCCGCAAGAGATCCACTGAAGTACGAGATTCAGAAATTGACCCTGAACTCCGTGGCTGACGACCGGCCACTGTCGTTCCACGCTGAGCTGCTGGATGCGGAGCCTCCGGGACAAATTCGCACGGACGGGCACTGGGGCCCCTTGCGGCCTCAGAATGTCGGACAAACCGCTCTGTCCGGATCCTATGTGTTTCAACGCGCGGACCTGGGGGCATTTTCGGGCATCGAAGGAACACTATCTTCCGCCGGCAAATTTAATGGCGTGCTCGAACACATCGAGATTGAAGGCAGCACGGATACGCCGGATTTCAAGGTGACGAGGAGCGATCATGCGGTACACCTGAAAACGCAATTCTCCGGGATGGTGAACGGGATGGACGGAGACGTTTCGCTATCCTCGGTCCGGGCGCAATTTGGGCGGACGGCTCTGGTATCGCAAATCGCAGTGGCAGGCAAGGCGCCCTCGGAGGGTAAGACCGTCTCGCTGACCGCGACGGAACAGCAGGGCCGGATACAGGACTGGTTACTCCTGGTCGCTCACGCGGAGACTCCTGCTTTGACCGGAGCGATGAACTTCAGGGCACAAGTCACGGTTCCCCCTGGAAAGCAATCTTTCATCGAAAGGGTGAGCTTGCGGGGAGACTTTGGAGTGGATGCGGCGAGTTTCGTTCGCGCCACGACGCAGCACGAGGTAGACAATCTCAGTCTGGTGGGGGAGGGCGAGAAAGAGAACGACAATCCGGCAAGCATCGTGGAAAACCTGAAGGGACATGTCGTGCTCGACCATGCTATCGCGACGTTCTCAGATCTCACCTTCAGCGTTCCGGGAGCGCGGGCTCGTCTGCATGGCACATATGAATTGCTGACGCAGAACATCAATCTTCACGGAGGCTTGCAACTCGATCACAAGCTTTCGAAGGGAACGAAGGGGATGAAATCCGTTCTGCTTAAATCAGTGGAGCCACTCCTAAAAAAGAATAAAGCGGGAGAGATCGTGCCCATCAAGGTCGGCGGAACCTTCAGCCACCCATCTTATGGACTGGATGTGCTCCCGTAGACAACAGAGAACACGAGTGCCACGCCGTTCCTCCCGAACGACGGGCAAACCGAAACTTATATTCCTGGCCAGAACTCGCGAGGAGATCACCCCACTGCTGTCCGCGAAACCCGCTGGTGGATAGTTTCGGGATTGCCGACGAATCGACCAGAGGCACCGAAAGCCTTTTTGCACCATGTGCTTCGGTTTAGGGCTCATCCCTCCGAACGGCTGTCGACCCGGTGAATGCCCCAGCCACAGATCGGACCCAAGCTCTCCAGGCTGCCGATTGTTCCCTTCCTTGAGTCCCTGAGTTTCTGCTAGCTGGTGCGGAGCGCGCGTATGGGATCGGCGGAGGAGGCGCGGCGAGCTGGCAGTGCAGAGGCTGCGAGGGCAAGCAGGATCATGATCACTACGCTCGTTGCATACATCCAAGGCTCGGTTGCGCTGACATCAAAAAGGAGTGAGGCGACAAGACGGATGGCGCCCATCGAGCCTATTACTCCAAGCGCACATCCCACCAGCGCGATGCGAGCTCCCGACCCCAGGATGAGGCGCGCGATTGACGCGCGCTGCGCGCCGAGCGCCATGCGAATTGCGATTTCCTGCGTGCGCAGTGACACGCTGAATGCCATGACGGCATAGATACCCATAACCGCAAGCAGCAGGGCGCTGACCGCGAAGACGGCGATCAGGCGCGTGTTAAAGCGCCGAGGGGCCTCGACGTTCGAGAGAGCGTCCGCCATCGATCGCACCGGATCAAGGGCGAGTTGCGGATCGATCCCCGCGACCACAGAGCGCAATGTATGAATCATTTGATCGGGCGGAAGCGTCGAGCGCAGGGTGATGAAGCCACTGGAAAGCGGGGGCGCGTCCCCGGAAGATCCAGTGCCATTGATAATGACGGGCTGCGCGAGCGGGAAATAAAACTGATCCGGCGCGGGTTGATCGGGAGCGCCGATCCTGGTGTCGGCGACGACGCCCACCACAGCGGCCCATGGTAGCGGCGCGTTAGGATTCCCGAGGTGCATGCGTTTGCCAATTGGATTCTCGCCTGGCCATGAATGCCGGGCCATGGACTGATTTACAACGATCACAAGAGGTGTCTCTGCTCGATCGTGAATCGTAAACGTGCGACCGGTGAGGAGAGCAATCCCCATCGCGCGGAAATAATCGCCATGGGTTTCCACAAACGGCGCGAAACGCATTTTCCAGGCAAGAGACGCTCCCTCGACGGTGTAGTCGGCTTCCCCAGCTCTGCCATTGGCAGGCAGAGCATTACTGAGCCCGACGGCTGTAACTGAAGCCTGGCTGGTGAGACGTTCGACCACTTCGCGATTGAAGGCGTCCACTGTGGCGGTGGTCTTATACTGGCTGTTCGGCAGTTCGTAGCCGGCGACGAGGACATGTTCGGGGCGAAAACCGGGATCGACAGCGAGCATTTTCTGATAGCTGCGCAGGAAGGCCAGCGAAACCGTGAGCAGGATCAGGGCAACGGCGATCTCCACCACCACCAGAGTCGATCGCAGCCAGCCATGATGTACGTTTCCAGTGCTGGTGCGGGCATCGTCCCTGAGCCCTTCGAGCAGGTTCGTGTGGATCGCCGCCCATGCGGGCGCAAGACTGCAGCACGCACCTGTAGCAACGGCGAGCAGAAGCGCGAAGAGCGCAACCCTCGGGTCAAGCGAAACGGAATCGATACGCGGAAGGGAATCAGGCAGCAGTCTGGCCGCAGCTCGGATTACTGCGGCGGCAAATGCCAGGCCCAGCAGACCGCCTGTGAGGTTCAGCAACAGGCCCTCACACAGGGATTCACTGAGGATACTTCCGGCACTTG
>JGI12635J15846_10002629_pt1 | contig 15703 bp, 12 predicted proteins | sample BlaSpr_A8_OM2_M2_FD_15846 | JGI IMG/M metagenome (IMG submission 15846) | reverse complement strand
GCAAAAGACGGTCGGCGGGCCGGACAATTGAAAACCCCTGTTTTCAGCCATTTCTTGCGGGGGAGAGAACTGGCGAGGGAATTGCTTGCAAATACAAGTTAGTCTAGTATGGTTATAGGAATTATCGTGTAACCCCACAACACCCGGGAGTTTTTCAGGAAGCGATCGACAAGAAAGTTTTCGCAGCAGCTGCAAACCGCACGAAAGTCAAAAACTGAGACGCAAGCTGCGCGCACTCGGGCCATTCCGCCGGAGCCGCAGATTTTCGAAAAAGGAGAAAAAATGAAAGCGGTTATCAAGCTAAGTGTTGTCCTGCTGTTGGCGTCTGTGCTGCACGCCCAGACCGCCATACCCAAGAAGAAGGTGAGTAAGCCCAAACCCGTGAACGCGGACGTGCAAGCTTTGAAGGACGCGGTAGCGGCGCAACAGGAACAGATTCAGGCCCTGTCGCAACAGCTGCAGCAGACCAACCAGCAACTGCAGGTAACCAACCAGCAGTTCCAGCAAACGCAACAGCAACTGCAGCAGGCGCAGCAGGCCGCAGCCGACGCTCAGCAAAAGGCAAACGCAGTTGCGGACTCGGCCGCCCCGAAGGATGCCGTCGACAGGCTCAACTCGGAATATGCCGATGTGCGAACCACGCTGACCAATAACGCGCTTACCGAGCAGGACCAGCAGAAGCGCTTCTCTGGCCTCGAAGAGACCCTCGGCCGTTTTCGCTGGAACGGCGATATACGGGTGCGCGGTGAGAATTTCTTCCAGAAGTACAGCGGATGCACACTCTGCAATGACCGCAACCGCGTTCGCGTTCGCGTTCGTTTCGGATTCGAGGGCAAGCTGAACGATGACTTCACCGCAGGTATTGGTCTCGCGACGGGAACGCTCGGCGATCCCACGACCACCAATGAGACCCTGACCAACAACTTCGACCGAAAGACGATTGGGCTGGATCGCGGCTACCTCACCTACAACCCAGTGGCTCACAAATGGCTGTCGTTGACCGGCGGCAAATTTGCTTTCACCTGGGCTCGCACCTCCGTAACCTTCGACCCGGATGTCAGCCCCGAGGGTTTTGTGGAAAAGTTCTCGAAGGATTTCGAGAGCGTGCCTATCGTCAAGAACGTCAACCTGCAATTCATGCAGCTGCTGTACAACGAAGTCACCGGCACCAGTTCCAAGTCCCTGGGACTGTTCGGTGGTGGACATGATTCCTTCGCTGTGGGCGGGCAGATCGGCGGCCGTCTGCAGCCGCTGAAGTTCTGGACGCTGACGCCGTCGTTTACCATCCTGAATTTCCGTGGTGAGGACGAACTCCTGAATTCCAGCGCGTTCGCGGTGCAGGCCACCTCGGCGGGCGTGGTGATTCCTCCGGCCACAACGCCGACTTCGTTTCCGGTGCCCGGCGAGGGCCCTGGCTGCGCGACAATCAAGGGGGGAACCGGCGTTCCGCTACCGGCGACAACCACTCTGGTGGGTGGATGCGCGTTTGCTGCCAATGGCATGACGAACTCGACCTTCCTCGACGCCAACGGCAACGCGCATTTCCTGTCGCGTTTCCTCTACGCCGACCTGATCCTGAACAACCAGTTCAAGACCGGGCTGGCCCGTCTGCCTCTCAATCTGATGCTTGAATATGAAAACAACCTGAACGCCGCGGCTCATCCGTATGACTACACGGCCACTGGTCTGCAGTCCACTTCGACGCCAAACACTTCTCTCGGCAAGCAGTCGCACGCCTACATGGCTGACATCAGCCTCGGCCAGCAAAAGAAGAAGAACGATGTCCAGTTTGGATACGCGTTCTTGCGCGAAGAGCAGGACGCGGCGATTGCGTCCTGGGGTGAGAGCGATCAGCGGGCACCGACGAACGTGCTGCAGCATCGTTTTTACGGTCTGTGGCGAGTTGCACCGAACACCACCGCGTCGTTCACCTGGTGGCATGGTCGCACTTTGGATCCGTTCCTGGAGAATGCCGTTCTGGCTCCCGGAATGAAAGTATCGACCATACCGGGGACGGGCGTGCTCGTGCCCGGCACCGGCGCAACCGAACCTTGGCTCAACCGCTTGCAGTTTGACTTGATCTACACCTTCTAAACGCACGCGCGAATCGCACTCTCGGTGCGGCTCCGAGGTCTCGATCATAGGGCGCCGGTTACAAACCGGCGCCCTATTCCTATCTTGGTATACTATTTTTGGTCCGATGCCTTGTAGAGTCTTGGTTGCGTTGGTGTTGTTCCTGGGGTTGGGAGCGAGCACCTTTGCGGTCGAGAGCACTGATTTCCCACTCACGATCGTCCGGGCCGAGCTTAAGACGCGTGATCGGGTCGTATACTGGGTAGTAAACACTCCCCTTTACCATGAAGATCCGTATTTTGAAGTTGCGGTCCGAGCGGCCGGAACCGTGGTCGTAGGCGAGCGCGAGCCTCGGAACGCACAGGAAGTGCTGCCGGAGGACTGGAAGCCCGGTGCGAGGGTTCAGGGGCGTGTGGATAAGCATCATCTGTTCTTGCGGCGGCCCAACGGGACCGAAGTGCGGTTCATCATTACGCGCCGCACCAAGACACCTCCTGAATAACGCCTGAGAGGGTGCTGAAAAAGTCGACGGTTGATGGGCCCCGAAAGGGGCATATGATTTCTGAGCGTTTGGCATCGCGAAAGCCGATGCCCTGATACGAAGCCTTAGTGCCCTGGTACGAAGACCCTAATGTCTCCAGCAGCTCGATAGACATTTCCACCGTATCGAACGTTCCAGCTTTAACGATCTTAACGATTTGGTTCGACAAACATATTCGGCAAAACATAGTTGATTAAAGATGGTCCGGCAAACTCTGAGCAATCGCGCCACCCTCCTCAACCGCGAAGAATCGTGGCTGAAATTTAATTGGCGCGTGCTCGAAGAAGCCGGGGATCTTCGCAATCCGCTGCTCGAACGCGTGAAATTTCTGGCTATCTCCGCCAGCAATCTGGACGAATTTTTTGAGATCCGGGTGGGCGGCCTGCTGCAACAACTCGAGGACGGCCACAACTCCACAACTCCCGACGGCCTCACCATGGTGGAGGAGCGGGAACTGATCAAAGACGCGACTCGCGAATTCGTCGAGGAGCAGTATTCCTGTTGGAACGAGCGCCTGCGGCCGGAACTGGCGGAGCAGGGAATTCGCGTCCTCGCAATCGACGAACTGGATGAGGCGGCGCTCGCCTTTGTGGACGACTACTGCGAACGGGAGCTTGATCCGCTGCTCACCCCAGTGACCGTGGATCCGGCACATCCGTTTCCTCGTGTCATCAACAAGGCGCTATGCGTTGCCTTGTTGCTGCGGCGCCGCCGTCGCTCGTCGCTGACTTATACCGGAGTTGTAACCGTTCCACGGGCGCTTCCGCGACTCGTCCGCTTGCCATCGGAAGGAACCATCGATTTCATTTTTCTTGCCGACCTGGTCGTGTATCATGCCGCGCGGATGTACAAGGGCTACGACATCGTCTCTTCCGCCGCCTTCCGCGTCACCCGCAATAGCAACCTCTATCTGCAGGAAGAAGAATCGCGCAATCTGCTGGAATCGGTGCGCGCGGAATTGCACAACCGCCGCAAGGGAGACGCGGTGCGAATGGAGATCGAGTCCACAGCCGACCCCGAGATCATCGAGCGCCTGGGCACGGTGTTTGAACTTGACCGGTGGCAAATTTTTCCGGTCAATGGCCCGGTAAATCTTTCGCGGCTGTTCAATATTTACGACGAAGCGGCGCGGCCGGATTTGAAGTTTCGCACGTTTGTGCCGCGGGAATTGCGGCTGACCGCGAAGTCCCACGATCTGTTTGAAGAGTTGCGCCGCCATGACATCCTGCTGCACCATCCCTACGATTCTTTCGATGCAGTTATATCTTTCATTCAGTCGGCCGCGGAAGACGAGCGCGTGCTCTCCATCAAGCAGACCCTTTACCGGACGAGCGAGCATTCGCTGATTGTTCCGTCTCTAATGGCCGCCGCGGCACACAAGGAAGTCACCGCGGTCGTGGAGCTGAAAGCGCGCTTCGACGAGGCGTCGAACATCCGCTGGGCGCGCGATCTGGAAGATGCGGGCGTGCAGGTCTTCCATGGACTAGTCGGTCTGAAGACGCACTGCAAGCTTTCCCTGCTGGTGCGCCGGGATCCCGATGGCGTGACCCGCCAATATGCGCACCTGGGGACCGGCAACTACAACGCGGCGACGGCCAAAATTTATACCGATCTCAGCCTGCTCACGGCCGAGCCGGAAATTACCAGTGCGGTTCACGATGTTTTCAGTTTTCTGACTGCCTACGCCGAGCACCCGAACTACGGGCCGCTGCTGGTAGCGCCTTTGGATTTGGCGGAAAAGTGTATGACCCTGATTGAGCGGGAAGCCGAGCATGCCCGCATTGGGCGTCCGGCGCGCATGATTGTCAAAGTCAACTCCCTGGTCGATACAGATATTATCCAGTCTCTGTACCGCGCTTCGCAGGCAGGAGTGGACATCGATTTGCTCGTGCGTGGCATATGCTCGCTGCGGCCGGGGATTCGTGGCATCAGCGACCGCATCCACGTCCGCAGTATCGTGGGCCGGTTCCTCGAGCACAGCCGAATCTTTTACTTCGAGAACGGCGGCGAGCCTGAGGTCTACCTGGGCAGCGCTGATTGGATGTCTCGCAATCTGCACGAGCGCGTGGAAGTCCTGTTCCCGCTTAAGAACCCGTTGCTGCGCGATCGCGTGGTGCACGAGATTCTGGCTGCATACCTCGCCGACAATGTGAAAGCAAGATTTTTGCAAAAGGACGGCCGCTACCTGCGCGCCTGGCAATCGCCGCGCGGACGGAGGAAGAGTCCTCCTCGAGGCTCTGCCGCCTTCAGCGCCCAGGATTTTCTGATTGGACTTGCGGAGGGCGTCAAGATGCCTGAGGAGATTCCAGTTTCCGTTCCACGGCGCATTTCTGCCAATCGAGCTTTCATTGGCCGAGCGTGATCCCGAGGATGACTGGACAAGCTAGGATGGGAAAGGAATCGTAACTCTGAAATGTTTCTCTATTTCTTGCGTCACGCCAGTGCCGGGCAACAGTTGAGCAGCGCGAAGAAGGACGAAAAGCGCGGCCTCGATAAAGACGGCATCGAGCAATGCGGATATATCGGCCGAGCCCTGGCCGCGCTGGGTGTGCAGGTGGAAATCATCGTCTCTAGTCCGCTAAAACGAGCCACGCAAACCGCAGCTTTGGTGGGAAACGAAATGGGGCACGAGGGCAAACTGGTTACCGAGAGCGCGTTACGCCCCCAGGCGAACTTCTCGGAGTTCCAGAAGATGCTGGAAAAGTATGCGCGCCAGGACTCCATACTGCTGGTGGGGCACAATCCGAACCTGCGCGAATTTCTCGGACGGGTGATCAGCGACAGTGGATGCGAAGCCGTGGTTGAACTTAAGAAAGGAGCCGTGGCCAAAGTCGAAATGCGGCGCAATTCCGGGTCCCTGAGTTGGTGCATCACGCCGCGGATCCTACGCACACTTCACGCGGCGGCTACAGAAAGCTCGCGCCCGAAGACCTCGCGGAAATAAGATCGGTCTTTCTCAATCGCCCATACTTCCAGATCCACACTCGCCTTCGCGCGTGGAGTCAGTTTCATGGAGACCTTGCCGCTGCGCGCCGAGACTCCAACCTTGCCCACGGATTGGCTCCTCCCCATATTCAAAGCTCTCGCGATGCGAAGCAGCACTGACGCTTTCGCCGCATTCTCCTGCTCGTCGGGGCTCAAGGCACTCATCGGGCCGTCTCCCGGTGTGGGGCGCGACTTTCCGAGGTAGCGCGCGATCGAGCCAATGATTCGCCGCTGTTGTGGCGTGTACCCCAGAATTTCAGAGTTCGCGATGATGTAGTAAGTGTGGCGGTGGTGTCCGTTGCGGTTCACGTAGTCGCCCACCTCGTACAGCATGGCGGCGGCCGACAGCCATTCGCGATATTCCGCCGGAAGCTGGTGTACGGACTTCAACGACGAAAATAGCAGCAATGCCGACTCGCGAACTTGTAAGGCATGATGGAGGTCGACCCGGTAATGTTCGACAGCGCGCTTGATCGACTCCCAGCGTTCCGATTCAATTGCCCGGCCTGATCTCGTGCTGCGATCGTATTCCGCCGCCATCTGGGCCAGGATGCCATCGCGCAGCCCCAGCGCCGAATAACGAAAACCCGGGAGATGGCATCGCTCCAGCAATTCCGCATACACGACCGCTCCGGCACAAATGATTTCAGCGCGGCGCGGACCGATCCCGGGAACCTTCCGTCGCTGCTCCAACGTTAAGTGCGTAATTTGTTTGGCGATGCGGCGTATCATCTCGCGGGTGGCGTACGTCGCCGGCCGGCGCTTTTTTGGGCGGGCCAGGTGGCTGGCGGCGCCCACCAGTGCGGCTGCTGTGCCGGAGGTAGCGATCACTGCTCCGACCCGTGCGGACTTGATGCGATCTTGAATGCGCGTAATCTCGCGCGCCACGAATCCAGAGAGCCGCTTCAATTCGCTCTTGCGCGGCGGATCGTGCTGCAGGAATTCGCCGGTCAGGCGCACCGCCCCGAGCGGCAGGCTCACTGTATCCCGGATTTGTCCCTCGCGCGAAAGCGTGAGCTCGCAACTGCCGCCGCCCAGGTCCAGCATGAGGACGCTGTGTACGCCCAGGCGGGCAGTCGAAACAATGCCCAGGTGAATGAGGCGGGCCTCTTCTAGCCCGGAAATGATTTCGATCGTCCAACCCGTCGTCGACCGAACCCATTCCAGAAATGTGCGTGAATTGCGGGCATCGCGCAGCGCCGCCGTTGCCACCACCTTTACCGAATCCGTGCCGCATTCCTGCGTGGCGCGATGGAAGCGGCGCAACACGCGCACCGTTTCCGACATTGCCTCGGGCGAAAGCAGCCCTCCACTGAAGACGCCTTCACCCAGGCGAGTGACTTCGCGGTCCTCGTGGACTTCTTTCAGGCGCCCAGCTTGCAGGCGGGCAATTTTCAGACGAACGGAATTCGATCCGATGTCGATGGCGGCAAAGGTGGGCATAGGGGTGACTATGTGACGATCGAATGTTGACGATCAGTCTTCTCACAACCGGGGCGGGTCGCGCAAGCGCAGCCGGGAGCCTTCGGGTCGCGAGCTTCGGGCGAATCAGCTCTTAGCACTTACCTTTTAGCCGCTAGCCAAATCTTTTGGGGTTCAGCTGAAGGCTATGTGCGAACGGCTGATTTGCACACTTTTTAACCGATTTGTAACAAGCCTCTGGTACCCTCAGCACGGATGTCCAATCAAGCTCTGCCCCGGCCGCGTTTCAATGCTCCCGAACCGGAGCGGGGTTCGAAGGCCGACCTGAAAATCGAAGCTCGAGCGACGCCGCTGTTGCAGGGGAAAGTCAGCGAAATCCCCGACGCTTTCTTTGGCTGGGCGATGCGCCTGTGCGGCTTGGCAGTGGTCGCGCTGCTCGGCTTGATCGTTTACCAGTTGGTGGTGGGTTCGCAGCTCTCCTGGCATGCTTTCGGCTGGAAGTTCTTTGGTCAATCGGACTGGAATCCGGTGTCGGATCAGTACGGCGCGCTGCCGTTCATGTATGGCACAATCGTGTCCTCGCTGCTTTCGCTGGTCATCGCCGTGCCGCTGTCTATCGGCGTAGCTGTGTTCATTACCGAGATGTGCCCGACCGGGCTGCGCGGAACTCTTTCCTTTACCACCGAGCTTTTGGCCGCCATCCCCAGCGTTGTTTACGGACTTTGGGCAATCTTCGTTCTGGTGCCGATACTTCGCGCATATGTCCAGCCGTTTCTCGCCAGGACGCTCGGCTGGACGGGACTGTTCAGCGGACCGCCCTACGGCATCGGGATGCTGGCCGCGGGCGTGATTCTGGCGATCATGATCATTCCCATCATCTCGTCGATCACGCGCGAAGTGCTCACCGTCATTCCACAACACCAGCGCGAAGCGGTATTGGCGTTGGGCGCAACGCGCTGGGAAATGATCCGCATGGGGGTACTGCGCAATGCGCGGGCCGGAATCGTGGGCGCCATCATTTTGGGCCTGGGCCGCGCGCTCGGCGAAACCATGGCGGTCACCATGGTGATCGGCAACCGTCCCGAAATTGCCAAGTCGCTGTTTGCTCCCGGATACACCATGGCCAGCGTGCTCGCCAACGAATTCACCGAAGCGACCGGCAATCTGTATCTTTCTGCTTTGATCGAGATCGGCTTGGCCCTATTCTTTGTCACCATCGTAGTCAACGCGCTGGCACGGCTCATGGTGTGGAGCGTGACTCGAGGGCAACCGGCGAGAAGCATAGCTTGATGACATGTCGGATACGAACTCCAGTACGGCAGCGGTCTTGATTCCGCACATCAGTATTCCGCCCATCACCCTGTGGCGGCGTGTGGTCGACCACGCCATGACCGGCGTTGCCGCGCTCACCGTCGTTGTCGTGCTGGTGCCGCTGTTCGCCATCTTTGCCTATCTGGTTTATAAGGGCATCGGCTCGATCAATGTTGCATTCCTGACCCAGACTCCGAAGCCGGTGGGCGAGGCCGGCGGCGGCATGGCGAACGCCATCGTCGGCTCGATGGTCATTCTTGCGATCGCGAGTCTGCTCGGCGTGCCGCTCGGAATCGGCGCGGGCATTTTTCTTTCCGAGTACGGGCGAAACCGCTATGGCGATATTGTGCGCTTTGTCTCCGATGTCCTGAACGGTGTGCCCTCCATTGTGATCGGCATTGTGGCCTACGGACTCGTCGTGCTTCCTCAGAAGCACTTCTCCGCGCTGGCCGGTGGCGTCGCGCTGGCCATCATGATGATTCCGACCATTGCGCGCACCACCGAGCAGATGCTGCTTCTGGTTCCACAGGCCATCCGCGAAGCCGCGTACGGTTTGGGCGTTTCCCGCTGGCGCACCACGCTCTCGATTACGCTGCGCACGGCCACCTCTGGAGTCATCACCGGAGTCATGCTGGCCTTCGCGCGCGTGGCAGGAGAAACCGCGCCGCTGCTCTTCACCGCATTCGGGAACCAGTACTGGAATTGGAAGACGGACCAGCCGACGGCGGCGCTGTCGCTGCAAATCTTTACCTATGCCATCTCGCCCTTCGACGAATGGCACCGGCAGGCATGGGCGGGTGCGTTGGTTTTGATTGTCCTGATCGTCGCNGCGGTTGCGGCGGTCCGCATCGCTGTAAAGCACGGAACATTNGCGGGGGCTTAGGGGCAGGAGCTTNACGATCTATGGGCGTCGGAATTACAGTCGAGCACCTGAATGCGTTTTACGGNAAGAATCAGGCCTTGTTCGACGTCAACATCACCGTGCTCGCCAATCACGCGACCGCGCTGATCGGCCCGTCAGGCTGCGGGAAAACCACGTTCATTCGCTGTCTGAATCGCTTGCACGAAACCATTCCCGAGGCGCGGGTCGAGGGCAAAGTGAACATCGGCGATCTCAGCGTTTATAACGGAACCTCAGCCACTCAGCTGCGGCGCCGCGTCGGCATGGTATTTCAGAAGCCGAATCCGTTCCCGACCATGTCCATCTACGATAACGTCGCCGCCGGGCTCAAGCTGAACGGCTTCAGCAATCGCAAACAACTGGACGAGGTCGTCGAGAAGTCTCTGAACAACGCCGCATTGTGGGACGAGGTAAAAGACTCTCTCCACAAGCAATCCGGGGCCGGCCTCTCCGGCGGCCAGCAGCAGCGCTTGTGCATCGCCCGCGCTCTCGCCGTCCAACCGGAAGTTTTGCTCATGGATGAACCCTGCTCGGCGCTCGACCCGATCTCGACCGGCAAGATCGAAGAGCTGATTTTTCAATTAAAAGAGCAATACACGATCGTGATTGTCACGCATAATATGCAACAGGCNGCCCGGGTGGCGGAATTCACCGGGTTTTTCCTGCTGGGCAAGATGATCGAGTTCGGCAAGACTGAAAAGATATTCACCAATCCTTCCGACAAACGGACGGAAGACTACGTTACNGGCAGATTCGGGTAGGAATGAGGTCATTTGAGGTTANAGGTCAGATTGCAGAGGTTAAGAGCCAATCGCATAAATGGTGGTTGCGGTCTCGGGATTTTCACCTCTGCAATCTGACCTCTNACCTCTGACCTTACGAAAGAGGTTCGGATAATGCGCACGCGTTTTCAGCATCAGATGGAGGAGCTCCGGGGGAAACTGCTTCGCATGGGCGGTCTCGCGGAACTGGCGGTGGATCGCGCCTGCCAGGCATACACCGAACGCGATCTCACTCGCTGCCAGCTCGTTCTCGAAAACGAGAGCCTCATCAACGCCGCCGAGCGCGAGATCGATGAACTCGCCTTCGACATCCTCGCCACGCAGCAGCCGGCGGCCACGGATCTCCGCTTCATTCTCGCGGTGACCAAGATTAACGCCGACCTCGAGCGCGTGGGNGATCAGGCTGTAAACATCGCCGAGCGCGTCATGGACATGATCGAATTGCCGGCGGTCGAGTTGCCNGTCGATATCGGTCGCATGGCGACTGCGGTAAGCGCCATGGTGCGGCGTGCGCTGGAGTCGTTCGTCGAAGGCAAAGCCGAACTCGCGCAGGCTGTTCTCGAAATGGATCATGTCGTCGACCGGATGAAGAATGAAGCTTTTATAGTGCTCGTGCGAAAGATGAACGAAGAGCCGCAAGTAACTCAGCAAGCAATAGATGCGCTTTTGGTGGCCCGCAACCTGGAGCGCGTCGCGGACCACGCTACCAACATTTCCGAGGATGTCATCTTCTGGGTTCTGGGAGCGGATGTGCGTCATCATGCGCAGGCAGCGTCGCTGGCTCCGCGACCGGAACGACGCGAACAGTAGACGCAGATCCCAAAGAATTAAAATCAGGATCAAGGTTTTTCCTCTGTGAACCCCGGTGACCTCTGCGGTTGAGAAGAAATCTTTACCCCAGAGGACACAGGGATTCACAGGGCAGATCTTTCCTTCGTCCGCATCAAGCCCTGCGATACACTGTTCGAGCCCCATGAGCCAGAGAACCCGCGTTTTTGCCACCTCCGACATCGGAGATGCCCTCAACATTCTTCGCCAGAAGGGATACGACGTGGAAGTCTATCCCCGGCCTGAAGCTCCGCCGAAAAGCTTGATTGTTGAAAAGGTGAAGTCCGGCGTGGATGGCCTGATCACCACTCTGCGCGATCCGATCGACGCCGAGGTCTTCGCTGCCGGGACAGGCACGCTCAAAGTGGTCGCACAGATCGCCGTTGGCTTTGACAACATCAATCGCGCCGATGCCAACAAGTACAAAGTCCCGTTCACTCATACCGCCGACGTCCTGACCGAAGCGACAGCCGAGTTTGCCTTCTTTCTGATGGGCGCGCTCGCCCGCAAACTCTGGCCCGCCGAACATCTCACGCGCGAAAATCGTTGGGGATATTGGCATCCCTATCTGCCATTTCTAGGAGACGAAGTCACCGGAAAAACCATAGCCATCATCGGCACCGGACGCATCGGGCTCGCCATGATCAAGAAATGCGCCGGGTTCGATATGAACATCCTGTGCTTCGATCCGGCCTACGAGAACCGCGACTACATCCAGGCCATCCAGGAGNTGATGGATCTAAGCCTCCAGCGCGGGATCAGCCGCGAGAAGACTTCGATTCGTTACACCACGTTGCACGAGGCGTTGAGTGCCGCGGATTTTATCAGCCTGCACGTACCTCTGCTGCGCGAAGGCGAGAGCACCACGCCGACCTATCACCTAATTAACGAAACTACGCTGCGCATGATGAAGCCGACCGCGATGGTCGTNAACACGTCGCGTGGCCCGGTGATTGACGAGACCGCCCTGGCCCGCGCGTTACGTGAGAACTGGATTGGTGGCGCCGCTCTCGATGTTTACGAGCAAGAGCCTTTGCCCGCCGATTCGCCGTTGCGCGATCCGGCAATCGCCGACCGCTGTCGCCTGCTGCCGCACTTCGCCAGCGCCGCGCGCATCACGCGGCTGTCGCCCGATCCGAATAAGGGCATGGCTGGACGCTGCGTGCAGGGGTTGATTGATGTGCTGGAGGGGAATTACGGGGGGGATGTTTCCAGGATGCCCTATGTGGTGAATAAAGAAGCGTTCGCGAAGTAGCTTGTGTGGGAGCGGTTGTGTGGGGACGGGCGCCCCGCCCGTCCAAGCGGAGCGAAGCTCCGCAGGGTCTATCCGCGGACGTAGGGGGAATGCGGGCGACCACGGGCCTGGAACTTGTCGCGTCCCGATCTCACCTGCTACTCTCGCCATTCACTTGCGCCATGAAAATCACAAGCATGAACATCAAAATATTGATCTCTTTCGCCTGCCTGTCGCTTGCTGTTCACGCCCAGGCCAACGACGCCATCCGCGCGCTCAAGATTCTGCCGGCCCCAAAAGAAGTCCGCATCGCCGAGGGCTGGATCGTGATCAAGCCATCGACCACCATCCTCATCAGCAATCCCGAAGACCGAACGGCAGCCGAATCTCTCCAAAAGGAAATCCACGACCGCACAGGTATGAAGCTGTCGATTGAATCGGTGACCGCTGCGCCGAAAACGACGGGGCACATCTCGCTCGGGCGGCTGACCGACCGTGGCTTGCGGTCTTATCTCGAATCGCAAGGGGTGAAAGTCGGCGATGATCTTGGAAGTCAAGGCTACGTTATTCGCGCGACCGACTCCGGAGTGCTCGTCGCCGGTCGCACCGCGCAAGGCCTCTTCTATGGCGTGCAGACCCTTCGCCAGTTACTGCGCCCGGAAGGCCCGGGAGGAAAGACGCTCGCTATTCCGGCGCTGGTCATCCGCGACTGGCCCAGCATGGAATGGCGGGGCGTGTCGGACGACATCAGCCGCGGCCCCGTCCCTACGCTTGATTATTTGAAGATGCAGATCCGCACGTTGGCCGAGTACAAGATCAACTTGCTCGGCTTCAATATGGAGCACGTTTTCGACTTCCAAACCCAGGCTCTCGTCTCACCGAAAGAAGCCGCGTTAACTCCCGCCGAGATTAAGGAGTTGGTCGAGTACGCCAGCAAGTACTACATCACCCTTCTGCCCGAGCAGCAGGCCTTTGGGCATCTTCATCAATTTCTGAAGTACGAAATCTATTCCGATCTCGCTGAAACGCCCCATGGGCACGTGCTCACGCCGACCAATCCCAAAACTTACGATTTCATTCGCCAGGTTTACGGAGAGGTCGTTCCCTTGTTTCCCGGTCCGTTCTTTCACATCGGCTCGGACGAAACTTTCGAACTTGGCCTCGGCCAGACGAAGGCTCTCGCTGCCCAGCAGGGTCTTGGCCGCGTTTATCTCGAACACCTCCAGAAAGTTTTCGAGATCATGCAGCCCTATCACAAGCAACTCATGTTCTGGGGAGATATCGCGGTCAAATATCCCGAGCTGCTCACCATTCTTCCCAAAGACATGATCGCCGTGCCCTGGGACTACGACCCCAAGCCCAGCTACGAAAACATCATTACCCCTTACACCAGTGCCGGCCTGCGCGTAGTCGTTGCGCCCGGAGCAGGGAACTGGGGCGTGATTTGGCCTAACCTCGAGAGCGCGTTTGTGAACATCCGGAACTTTGTTCGCGACGGGCAAAAGCATCAGGCCATCGGCGCGCTTAACACCACCTGGAACGATGACGGTGAGTCGCTCGTCGACATGGCGTGGCCAGGGTTGGTCTTTGGCGCGGCCGCGAGTTGGCAGCCCAGCGAATCCAGTATCGATGACTTCAAGAGCAGTTATGACTGGGCCTTCTACCGAAATGAAGGTAACACTTTTTCCGGCGTGATCGAGAATCTCGATCGCGCTCATACGCTCCTCGCGGGAGTGAAGCTGGACAAAGCGAGCCACGAGCTCTTCTGGTCCGATCCATTCAGCCAAGCCGGCGCCAACACGGCTGCCGAAGCGCTGCCTATTACCCACGATCTGCGCATCAGCGTTGAGCAGGCCGCAGAAACGCTTATGAGGGATCGAATGAAGGCACACCTTCACGTCGAGACGCTCGATGACATGCTGCTCGCCGCCTGGCATCTTGACACGCTAGGGCTGAAGATCCAGTTCACATCCGAAATCAGCCGGTTCTATTGGGACGCTTATCAGAATCAGACGGACGGGACCCGTGCGCAACAGGATCTCGACGAAATCGTTGACATTAACGGGCGGCTACAAAGCCTGCGGGACGCGATCACGCAGCTGCGCGAAATGTACGCGGGAGGCTGGGCGCGCGAGAACCATCCCTATTGGCTGGACAATGTTCTGGTGCGCTACGACAGTCTGGCGTCGGAGGTTCAGGCGAAGATCGTCGTCGTGCAAGCGGCCCAACGTCAGTATTGGAATACCAAGACTTTGCCGCCTCCGGAGCAGTTGGGATTCTTCTTGAAATAGTGATTCCTGGGGTTTTGGTGGAGCGCCGGGCGTCTCGTGAGCCTGCCCTGAGCGAAGTCGTAAGGGTCCAGGATCGCGGTGGCCGGGCGAGGACGCCCGGCGCTCCACTGGCAAAAGTCATGTTCTCCCAGCGCACAAACTGGCGGCTCAGTCCAAACGCTCTCACGCGCGCGATCGAGGAAGCGCGCGCTTCGGGACAACAAATTCTGGATCTCACGGTATCGAACCCGACCGAAGCCTGTGTCTGCCCCGATGCTGAAACCGTGCTCGCCGCATTCGCGAACCCGGAAGCGATGCATTACGATCCCCAACCTCGGGGACTGCTCGGAGCGCGCCAAGCCGTGTGCCGCTACTATCGTGAGTCGCACGACGTCGATCTCGACCCCGAGCGCCTGATTCTAACCACCAGCACCAGCGAAGCCTACTCGTACGTCTTCCGTCTGCTCTGCAATCCGGGCGACGAGATTCTTGTGCCCAAGCCGGGCTACCCGTTGTTCGAGTTTCTGGCCGATCTCGCCGACGTTAAACTCATTCCGTATTCACTGCTCTACGATCACGGATGGCAGATCGATCTCGATTCGCTCTACAACGCGGCCACCATCCGGCCGCGAGCCGTGATTCTCGTCCATCCCAATAATCCAACCGGCTCCTACGTCTCTGCTGCGGAAACCGCGGCGCTCAACACTTTCTGCCGTGACCGCGATTTGGCTTTGATTGTGGACGAAGTTTTTCTGGATTATTCGCATGATGGCGCGCCACGTCGCAGTTTCGTCCGCAACGCAGACGCGCTCACCTTCACTCTCAGCGGAGTGTCCAAGATTTCCGCGCTCCCGCAGATGAAGCTTGCCTGGGTGGCCACCAGCGGCCCGGAAAAAGAGGTCGCTGAAGCAGGAGCGCGCCTGGAAATCATCGGCGACACCTTTCTCTCCGTGAATACTCCTGTGCAACTTGCCGCTCCGGTGCTGCTCGGTCAGCGCCAAGAGATCCAGCCCATTCTTCGCGATCGTTTGCGCGTGAATCTCGCGGAACTCGATCGCCAACTTGCAAAACATCCCTCCTGCACTCGATTGCTGGTCGAGGGCGGATGGTACGTTGTCCTCCGTGTCCCCGTACTTGGAACTGACGAAGATCTGGCCATCGATCTCTTACGGAAGATCGGTGTCCTCGTGCATCCTGGCCACTTCTACGATTTTCCAAACGAAGGACATCTCGTGGTGAGTCTGATCACCGAGCCGGCCGTTTTTCACGAAGGCGTCGCTCGCGCGCTGGAGGCGGTGGAGTAACGGGCGTCTCGCGAGCCTGTCCTGAGCGGAGTCGAAGGGTTCTGCCGGGTGT
>JGI12635J15846_10002627_pt1 | contig 15715 bp, 17 predicted proteins | sample BlaSpr_A8_OM2_M2_FD_15846 | JGI IMG/M metagenome (IMG submission 15846) | reverse complement strand
TGTTGCTTTCATCATGAACTCCTAAGAATCTAGTCCCATTCAGGCGGGTTTCGCCCGCCGTGAGCTTCCGTGACTACAATCTATAGCGCGTTTCCCGCATCGCTGGTAGATAAATGTCGAGCCCTTATAAGTCGTCTCTCATTGGCCTTCGCTGGCGGATTTGATGGTCAACTCGTAATCGAAGGTGCGTCTCTTGGAAGCTCGCCGAGCGACGCCCAAAGTGGTCAGGTAGATTTTACGAATAAGGAAAATCCGTCTGGATGCCAGCTGGCCGTTGCCGGGTGACCTGTGTCGTTGTGGAATAATGTCCCCTGCAGAGACGCGGGGGATAGAGTGCTGAATTTCCTCGAATGCCGATGTCACGGACCCCGCCAATCAAGGAAGTGATATGAAACTTTTCGTATGTCTGTGCGTGCAGCTTCTTAACTCCGCGATTGTCCTGGCGCAGCCGTTCTCCTCGGTCCCCGGACAGGGCCGGTCCATGGTGGTCACGAAGTTCGGCATCGTCTCAACCCCGCAGTTTCTCGCCTCCCAGGCCGGAGCTCACATCCTCGAAGAAGGCGGGAACGCCATCGATGCCGCCATCGCGGCCAACGCCGTCATGGGCGTCGTTCAGCCTTACGTCAATGGCATAGGTGGCGATCTTTTCATGCTCTACTACGAGTCCAAAACCGGCAAAGTCTACGGACTCAACTCTAGCGGCTGGACACCCAAGGCATTGACCATCGATTACCTCAAATCCAAAGGCGTCACCAAAATGAACCCGATCGGCGTCGAGACCATCGACGTTCCCGGGGCCGTTGCCGGATGGGACGCCATGCGCACCCGCTTTGGAACTCTGCCCTTCAGCCAACTCCTCGCCCCGGCCATCTACTACGCACAAAACGGGTTTCCCCTGGCCGAGCGCAACGCCCGCTACTGGATCGCCAAAAGTCTTCTGGACCAGCCCGGCTATAAAGAGACCTTCGACATCTGGCCCAGTAGTCCGAAGCCTGGTGACCTGTTCAAGAACCCCGCACTGGCCAACTCGCTTGGCCAGATCGCCGAGCATGGCCGCGATGCTTTCTACAACGGCGCCATGACTGAAACGATGGTCAAGTTCCTCGATGCCCACGGTGGCACTCACACCGTCGCAGACTTCCGTGACTTCCAGCCCGAGTGGGTTGAGCCCGTCTCCACTAACTACCGTGGCTGGACCGTCTATGAACTGCCCCCCAACGGCCAGGGGATTGCCGCGCTTTCCATGCTCAATATCATGGAGCACTTCCCCATGTCCCAGTATGGCCATAACTCCCTCGATGCCCTCCACGTCATGATTGAGGCCAAGAAGCTCGCTTACGCCGACATGTACAAATACGTCGGTGATCCGCGCTTCACGCCGATCCCAGTCAGCGAGCTCATCTCCAAGAGTCTCGCCGACAAGCGCGCGAAGCTTATCGACATGAAGAAGGCCGCCTGCCAAGTGCTTCCTTCGGACATCTCGGCGGAACTGGACAAGCACGGCAATTCCACCATCTATCTCTCAACCATCGACAAGGACGGCAACATTGTCTCGCTCATTCAGAGCAACTATGCCGGCTATGGCACTGGTTTTGTCGCCCCAGGACTCGGCTTCTCTTTTCAGAACCGTGGCGACCTCTTTCAGCTCGCTCCCGGCTTGCCTAACTCCCTCGCCGGACATAAGCGTCCTCTCCACACCATCATCCCGGCCTTCATGGAGAAGGGCGAGATCCATATCGGCTTCGGCATCATGGGCGGCTGGAATCAGGCTCAGGCCCACGCACAGTTCGTCGCCAACGTCGTTGACTATGGCATGAACGTCCAGGCCGCACTCGAACAACCCCGTTTCACCAAAGAAACCTTCGAGGGCTGCGATGTCCGGATGGAGGAGACTATCCCTGCCGACATCCGCGCCGGCCTTACGCAACGGGGCCACCAGATCCAACTGCTCGAGCCCTTCTCCTTTTCGGTAGGTCAGGGGGCAGCTGTCGTCCGCGACAGCAACCGCGAGGTCAACTTTGCTGCAGGAGACCCGCGTTCCGACGGCGCAGCTATCCCCCAGGAGCCAGGCACGAATTAGCCCGATGCGGAGTCACCCAGGAAGAGTATTGCGCGGTCTCTTCACTGGGACGAAAGCCCGGAACACGGGTTCGATAGACTTACTTCAAACAGATCGGCGATTTGGAAGCAATACTGCGACGCCGTGGTCTACCCAGATTTCGCAGGAAGTGTCTGCGAGTAGCTTTCTAGACCCACCTGGTACATTCAGCGCGAAGGTTGTATTCGCGATGAGAGGGATGAATATGAAGTTCTTGAAAAACCCCCAGCTTCGTCGTTGTAGTCTCCTTCTTGTTCTGTTGCAACTCGGCTTCGCGCAAGAGGTCAGCTTCCGTATCACACCTCTGCGCCCGGTGGAGGAGTTGCGGGCAAAAGCGCTAAAGGAGCAACCACCACACGAGCAGGGAGCTTTCCTCAAACCTGATCTGCTGGAGTTGGTCAGGCTCGATCCCACCATCAAGCTCGACATCCGCTACGCCACTTCGAACAATTTTCTGGGCACGCCCGTATACACCCAGGCACGGGCGTTCCTGCAGCGGCCAGCGGCGGAAGCATTGCTTCGCGCCCATCGCGAACTCCAGGCGCAGGGATACGGTTTGATCATCCATGATGGCTATCGGCCGTGGTACGTCACGAAAATCTTCTGGGACGCCACGCCCGACGACAAAAAGATTTTTGTCGCTGATCCAGCGGAGGGATCCAAGCATAACCGCGGATGCGCCGTGGACTTGTCCTTATACGATCTGAAAACCGGCAAGGAAGTGAAGATGCCTAGTGGCTACGACGAAATGAGCGATCGCGCCTTTGCCGACTACGCTGGTGGCACGCCCGAGGAGAACGCTCGCCGCGCTCTTCTGCGTCAAGCCATGGAAAAACAGGGCTTCCAGGTTAACCCCAAGGAGTGGTGGCACTTCGACTATGAGGATTGGAAACAGTTCTCCATCCTGAATGTGAAGTTCGAAGGTCTCGGAAAGTAGATCTCGAACAGCCGCGATATTGCAACAGCTCAATGCTGAGGGGCATGGGTCAATTTCGGCAGCATCCCGCGATTGAGCACCCTCTCCTATGTCGGCTCCGGCAGTTGTACCAATAATGGCTCGCTCACCGGATCACGCCACATGAGGAAAGTTTTCAGTTCGGTTTGCGGCATAGCCGTGCATCCATCCGTGCCCTGTTGGTGTTTTACCTAGGACGAAAGTGGCGATTACTTGACATCAGGGACTAGAATTGTTGACATCAGGGACTAGACTTAAAGACAAGCCCAATCGTCCGGAGACGATCGAAGAGCGACCGCACGAATGCTACTTTAAATCACTGATTCTAAAGTTCTAACTCCGCAAAGCGGCCATTAACCCCTTTGCAATGAATACTTTTGGAGTTAAGTACTTTAGGGCGAATGCTTTAGGCGAAATTGTGGTGGGGGGTACTAACCACCCGCCATCTGACCGCCGAAAATTCCTCGAAGCAACATGGATAATCTTCTCCGCTATCGCTCCGAGTTTCCCATCCTCGAGCGCACCAACTACATGATCTCCAATTCCCTTGGAGCCATGCCCCGGGCCGTCTATGACGCGCTCCACGCCTACGCCGATATCTGGGCTACGCGCGGAGTTCGCGCCTGGGAAGAGCGCTGGTGGATGCTAGCTCTCGAGGTCGGCAACGAACTCGGCGCCCTGATGAACGCGCCGAAAGATTCCGTCTCGCTGCATCAGAACGTGACTACGTGCCAGGCGGTCGTCGCCTCCTGTTTCGATTGGGCTGGCGCGCGCAACAAAGTCGTCTACAGCGATATGAACTTTCCTTCCGTCATGTACTTCTGGGAGGCGCAGCGCGCCTACGGCGCACAGGTTCACATGGTCAAGACGGACGACGGAATCACTGTTCCGACGGAGCGCTTGCTCGACGCCATTGATGAGCGCACTCTGATCGTCCCCATCTCGCATGTTATTTTCCGCAGCTCTTATATCAACGACGCGAAAGCCATCATCGACAAAGCCCACAAAGTCGGAGCCCACGTCGTGCTCGACACTTTTCAGTCGCTCGGCACCGTTCCCGTAGACGTGCAATCGCTGAACGTCGAGTTCGCCTGCGGTGGCGTGCTCAAGTGGCTCTGCGGAGGACCCGGCGTCGCCTATCTCTACGTTCGTCCCGACCTCGGCAAGAAACTCGAGCCGAAACTCACCGGTTGGTTCGCGCACGAAAATTCTTTCGCCTTCGCCACCGGCCCAACTCGTTATGCCAATCCGCCCTACCGCTTCATGAATGGAACCTCGCATATCCCCGCGATCGAGGCAGCGCGTCCCGGCATAAAAATTATTCGCGAAGTTGGAGTAGAAAAAATCCGCGAAAAATCCCAACGCCAAACCGCTCGCCTGATCGCCTTCGCCGATCAGCAAGGTTGGCGCGTTAACACCCCGCGCGATCCTGACCAGCGCGGCGGCACGGTCTCGATCGACATGCCCGATTCGCAGCAAGTCAGCCGCGAACTGCTCGCTCGCGACATCCTCGTAGATTGGCGCCCCAAAGCCGGAGTCCGCTTCTCTCCGCATTTCTACAACGCCGACGCCGAAATAGACGCTGCGCTGGAAGCCGTCGCGGAGATTTTGAAATCGCGCGCCCTCACCGCATAAACACTCTCATCGCCTCTGTCATCCTGAGCGAAGCGAAGGACCTATGCATTTGGCGCTCGCAAAAATACTTGGGTCATCTGTTCCGCGAAGGATGACAGGCCGAGAAGTTGCCGTTAGTAACTTAGTAACTGTTACTTACCGACGTAAGCCACTCCCCGCGCTTTCTCCGTGTCGCTTGTGAAATCTCTCCTTATTCTCATGACAGATCGTTCGATCGCATTTCTCCGAGAAAATACTGGAAAGCACTGTGAGCGCCTGCCTATTCGTCCTCCCTCCGATCAACCATCTCGCCATTCTCTCGTTGATCGCGATCGTCGGAGGTTTGTACTTCTTCTTCCAGGGATTCCGGCTGCTCGCCCGCAAACGCACATTGCTCAACACTCCCACTTCGAAGATTCGCAGCGCCGCTCTGGGACTGGTCGAAGTCAACGGCCAAGCCACTGGCCCGCACACAATGTCCGCGCCAATCACAGGCAAGCCTTGCTTTCTCTACCGCACCGTCGCATGGCAACTACGCAATGGCAAGAAGCAGGAATGGGAGAAAGTGGCCGACGAAACTCTAAACCTCCCATTCTTCGTCGACGACTCAACGGGAAAGCTACTCATAGAGCCGCTCGGAGCCGATCTCGATCTGCACCTTGACTTTCGCCAGGAGTATGACGCGTCATTCTTTGTATCCAGCGTCTTATCGAATGGTGATGCCGCCATCTCACCCAGAGTCAGCGTCTTTCTCTCGCGTCACGGCGTTACGCCAGGTCGCCGTTTGCGCATTGAGGAGCATGCGATCAAGCCGAATGACGCCCTCTTTGTGGCCGGAACGCTCAGCGAAAATCCAGGCATTCAGTTGCGCCCCTTCGCGCCACACAACGAGCCGCTGGCCAACGCCGCTCATGCCACCGGTTCCTCTACGAACAGCATGCGCAACAATCCACTCGATCGCTCGGGCGATAGTTTGCAAGAGCCCGCTCCAACGCCGCAAGTCATCCAGCTTTCGAGCGGCGACAGTCCGTCCTCGACGCAAGACATGAGCCAACAGGCGAAGATCTCCGCCGCGCTCGCTCGCGCGGGAATCACCCGGCCAGAAGCCTGGTCTGCGGCCGGAGTTCCTTATCAGTCTCTCGCCTTCGAAGCGAACGGTGAATTTGTCCCGACCGCGCCCGAAGTCGCAGCGGGTCCGAACAGCGGGCATGTAGGCGAACCTCAATCCACATCTGTCGACTTCGATCCCAATCCGCCGGTCGTATTGATGCAAGGCGCAAACGATCCTACGTTCGTTATCTCCTTCCGCAGCCAGAAAGAATTCGTTAGCGCGCTGGGATGGAAATCTGCAGCCATGGTTTGGAGCGGAGCTGCCATCACGCTGCTTGGCATCTACATGCTGATGGTGCAGATGGAGTTGCTGTAGCCCAGTAACCAACTGCTTAACGCCATGCGCGGACGCCTAATTTAGAATGTCTTCTGTGACCGAACCCGTCCGGATCGGGATTCTCGGCGACTTCAATCCCGAGTTCCGTTCCCATCACGCGACCAACGACTCACTGCAGCATGCCGCGCAGAAGCTGCAACTGAAGGTGGAATCGGCGTGGCTTCCGACGCCGTCGCTGCTAGAACCCAGCGCCGCCGCTACGCTCGATTCCTTCGACGGCTTCTGGGCTTCGGCAGGCAGTCCTTTCAAGAGCTTCGACGGGATGCTCAAAGGCATCGAGTTTGCGCGCGTCCACGACCGGCCATTCCTCGGCACCTGCGCGGGCTTCCAATACGCGCTCATCGAATGCGCGCGCAATGTGCTGGGCATCCACGACGCCACCACCGCCGAAGAAGACCCGAACGCCAAGAACATCGTCATCTATCCCGTCGCCTGCGCCGTTCCCAATCGCGATGCGAAGGCGCCCAAGCTTTCGGGCAAGGTCAGCCAGATTCGCCTGCGTCCCGGTTCCTATCTCGCCGCGTTTTACGGAAAAGAAGTGATCGAAGAGGAATTCTTCTGTAACTACGAAATGAATCCCGAGTTCGAATGGATGGCGATGGAAGCAGGCTTTCCTGTTGTAGCCCGCGGCTCGAAAGAAGAATGCCGCGCCATCGAATCGCCTGCCCATTTGTTCTTCATCGCGACCTTGTTTCAACCACAGCTTTCATCGAGCAAAGGCCATCCGCATCCGCTGGTCATGGCATTCGTGCAGCACGTCGCCGACTTCCACCGCAAACGGCTCGACGACTCTATACTCGCGTGAAGGTTGCTCCGCGCGAGATTCTCTGCGCGTTCTGCTTGACCGCAACCTGCCCGCTGCCGTAGCCTCGCCTGCTAAGTCCTGACATTCGTAGTTCGATTGCGCCTTAAGGAGGCTGTCCCATGGTTTCGCTCGCTGCTCTCTGGCTCCCGATTCTGCTCTCGGCGGTGATCGTCTTCATTGCCAGTTCCATCATGCACATGCTGCTGCCCTACCATCGCAGCGACTACGGCCAACTCCCCGATGAGGACAAGACCCTCGCCACGATGCGCGCCTCTGGCCTCAAGCCCGGTCTCTATGTCTTCCCCTACTGCACTCACAAGGATATGAAATCGCCCGCCTTGCTCGAAAAACAAAAGCAAGGGCCGGTCGGGTACATGACGGTCATCCCCAGTGGACCGCCGGTTATGCCGAAGTTCCTGGGCCAGTGGTTTGCCTTTTGCCTGATCGTCGGATTTTCCGTCGCCTATTTAACCGTGCACACGGTTGCGCCCGGCGCAAATTATCGCGTAGTCTTTCGTGTCGTCGGAACCGCCGCCTTCCTCGCCTATGGTCTGGGCAACCTGAGCAACGGCATTTGGAAGGGTCAGCCTTGGTCGGTGACGATCAAGGAAGTTTTCGACGGACTCGTTTACGGCTTGCTCACCGCCGGCACTTTCGGCTGGCTCTGGCCGCGCTAGAATGTGAATGGAATTGCTATGTCTTCCGTCGAGCCCAGGGTAATCGAACCTTGGTTAATCGAGCCTTGGTTGCGTGGCACGGAGGCGGATGTGCCCGCCGTCGCGCGAGCGGTTCTGCACGCACTGCAACTGGCCGATGAAGATCTGCGCAAGTGGTGCGGCAACGTCTCGGATGCTGAAATGAATACGCGGCCAGCGGGAATGGCTCCGGTTGCATATCACATTCGCCATCTCTCCCGCAGCCTGGATCGTCTGCTGACTTATGCCGAGGGACGAACCCTGAGCGAAGAACAGATGTCTTGTCTGCGGGCGGAGCTTGATCCGGGAGCAACGCGCGACGAACTGTTTGCGGAACTCACAACGGCGCTGGCAGATGGAGCAAGGAGGGTGCGAGCGCTGGCTCTAACGAAGACGGATCTGGAAGAGGCGCGAGTCGTGGGTAAGAAACGGCTGCCGACTACGGTGGGAGGATTGCTCGTCCACGTGGCGGACCACACGCAACGACACGTGGGGCAGGCGATCACGACGGCGAAGATAGTGGCGGCAGACCGACAGTTTTTACACGCCCAGGCCGGAACCCAAAAGGCTGAAGAGCAGAACGGCCAGCACAATCAGAGTGAAGACGACGTATAACCGATCGCGTTCGATCACAAATCCGACGACGGAGAAAGAAACTCGCGCGATCGGCGTCGCGATGAGGAGCAACAATCCCAGTTGGATCAAGCCCCGTCCTCGGCCGTGCATGACGCTCTGGATGACGCCGGGAATTGTGCGGAAGTCGGTGGGCTCGCCGCGGAAGACGCGGTAATTCGCAGGCTCGTGCGCGTGTCGCGCGAGGTAAACGCAAGCTCCCGCGAGAACCACTGCCGCTGAAAGCAGGACTCCAGCACGCAGCAGGTTGCCGAGAATCAACTCCAGACGCCGGTCTCTCCACGGCTGCGGTTGAAAAGGGTCCGGTGGGCGCGCCGGCACGCGTAGCGGCGACATCAAATTTTCCCCCAGAATCCCTTGTAAAGCATCTGCAAGCCAAGCACGAGAATCACCACGCTGAAGACAAGGCGCAGCGATTTCGTTTCCGCCTTGACCAGGATACGCGTGCCCACCAGCGATCCGCCGAGCACGCCTAACATCACGGGCATGGCGAGACCGGGATCAACGTATCCGCGGCTTAGGTAGACACCAGCGCTGGCCGCGGCCGTCACACCAATCATGAAATTGCTGGTGGTGGTCGAAACCTTGAACGGAATCCGCATCGCCTGATCCATGGCGAGCACCTTCACCGCGCCGGAGCCAATGCCGAGCAATCCTGAAAGCGCGCCCGCGCCAAACATCAGAGTAAAACCGGTAGGAACGTGCTGCACGTTGTAGTCGCGCTTGCCTTCGAGATCGGGAAAACTCCCATTCAGCCGCAGTTTGGTGGCGAGCGGATCGGGAGGCAGGTTGCGCTGATCGAGCGGCCGCGGCTTACGCGAAAGATACGCGGAATAAAGTAAAACACCGCCGAAGATGATCGCCAACGCGCTCGTCGGAATACGAGTAGCCAGGAAGGCTCCGAGCAACGCGCCGAAGGTAGTCGCGATCTCCAAAAACATTCCAATGCGAATGTTGGAGAATCCTTCTTTGACATATGCTGCCGCCGCGCCCGACGAGGTCGCGATCACGGAGACGAGCGAGGCTCCGATGGCATAGCGAATATCGACATGGAAGAGAATGGTGAGCAGCGGCACGAGCACGACTCCGCCACCAAGGCCGGTGAGCGATCCGAGAAGTCCCGCGGCAAAGGAGACGATCGCGACCACGGCGGTGAATCCCAGGACGGTCATTGAACCTACCTAGGGTAACATTATCTTTTCTGAATAAATTTCAGGAGCGATCGGGTCGGAGGTTCGGGATTGCCTGGGCGGCGGTCTGCTGGAAAGCTTCAGCAAACCGCAGCCCGAAATCGCGCGCGTAGGTAGTGGGCGCCGAGCAGTTACTGATTGATCCAGACAACGCGGGATTTTTTTACCGACGCGTGGTGCTCCCTGAGTTCGCGGGCGGCGGCGCCGAGAGACACGGCTTCCGGCTGCGGGAAGTCGGAGGCAGGCCGTTCTCCCTGCGCAGAGTTATAGCTCGTCGAGGCGAGAATATTCTGCTCTTGCGACATTGCCGCATAGGCGGCGTGTTGCGGATGACTCGAAAAACTATAGGACTGAACTTGGCTGTTGAGGCTGTTCCCACCAATGTTATTCTGCGCAACCGCAGCGCTAGTCAAAGCCAGGCAGAGCACAAACAGGATTTTCTTCATCGTAATCTCCCAGTGTGAAGCGAGGGAATACCCGCCAACCCAGCTTGCGGATATAAGCTTCTCTGGGGTCGATAGGAGCAAGGCCGGTTCCAAACTATAATCCAGTAACATATTGAATTAACATGCTTTATTGGAATTAATGCGGGGTAGGCGAAAAGGTTTGCACACTTGTGAGGTAGCCGTGGAACCGGCGCCGACGCATCGGCTTCATAGTAAGCATGGGCTTTTTCATAGCAAGCATGGTCTTTCGGCGCAAAGTATTCATCCTTCTGTGTTTGGGCCGAATCCCGACGCGGCCCACCGAACCGCCACTTAGGTAACCTCCATCGTAACCCTTCCATCGATTCGCCATTTACAATAGAGGTAGTTCGATCGATAAGGGGTTTAAATAGTGGATAGCGCAACCAGAACTCGTCAGCGCCAGAAGTTGATGGTTGACTTGCTGGAGAGAAAGATACGGCTGCGCGCGCGTCAGCTTTACGATGAGCGCGGGCAGGGGGAAGGCCTGGAACTGGAAGATTGGGTGCAAGCCGAGTCCGAGGTGTTGCAATCGGGCATTCTTGCGCCGATCTGGAATAAGCGTCTGGAGTGCGGAGGGTTGCAAGGGCGGGAATTGTAGAGATCTAGAAACAGCTTTGCAGTGAACGCGCTTTGCATCATCTGCCCGGCGAATCTTCTAATCCAATAATCCAAAGCTCTCTCGCTGCCCTCCGGAAATTCGCAGCAGGGTTAATGCTGATGACAGGCTGAGCAGCGGCCCTGCGCTGCTGAAGGCGCTCTGCCCCAGGCTGATCCGGCCGCCGGCGTTCCTCCAAAGTGGGCGTCTCACACCACTGCCGTTGCGCCGGTCGCGGCGACCGGAGTCAGCCATGATTTCGGGAAGCGCTTCAGATTCGGTATCGCGGTCGGCAACAGCCATAGAAAGATGTAGCAGAGGTTGCGATCCGGCAGCGAGACAGCGAAGTGCTGTTCTCCGCCGCGCTGGAGCGCGGAGCCAAACTGCAATGGACTGCCATAGATTCCTGTGATCGACCAGTGGAGAGCGATCATCGCAGCGACGCTAAGAACCCAACTCGCCAGAATCCACGCAGCGTCCCGCGAAGATCGATAGCGCTTTTCTTTCCCGTTAAGGTGATCGGGTCGGGTCGTCAACCACCACGCGAATGTAATCACGATGCTGAAGGGAATGAACGATTCTTTGGTCAGCGCTCCGAGCACCGCGATCACCGGCAAGAGGGAGAGCTTACGCTCCGAGAGACTCCACCGCAGAGCCAGCAGGAAGAAGCCCTCGCCCGCGTCCACGAATCCAACCAGCCGAAGATTCGGTATGGCGAAGTTGACCATGTAGAGCAAAGCTCCAATCAATCCTGCGGCGGAGTTGCTTAGAGTCTGACTCCCAATAATGACGATGAGAGCGCGGGTTGCGGCGACGAATAGAGAGTCGGCAATAAGCAGTCCAAACAACACTGGATCCCAGCTCGCGGCGCGTCCTCGCGCGAGCGCATAGAAAGGCCTCGCGATCCATGGGAGCAGTACGCGAAAGCGGCGAAAGTGCAGGTCCTCGGCATCGACGATGGTTGTGCCAGTGACCAGCGCGGCGTAAGTTTTGACGTCCGACAAACCGGGCGTCTGGCGCGGGTCGAAGCGATTGCGGATGGGATAGCCGAAGCCGCACGCGATCAGGAAGAATGAAGAATATGGAGAAGAGAGCGGCGACGCCTCCGGGCGCGATCTTCGTGGAATTCTGTAGTTCGATACTTGTAGCGCGTTCATGGCGTTCATGGCGCAGTGCTTGGATTCGCCGACCAAATCTGTTAGCGTCGGCGTGCGCAATTTTTCGCCGAAATCTTTTTGGAGGATGAACGTGGAACCTAAGAAACTTGGGTTGAGTCTGCTTTCTTGTCTGATACTCGTATTCTCGCTGCAGGCGCAATCACCGTCGTCACAGGACGAAGCGACGCGCAAACTCGCGCTCGACATTTTCAAGCAGCTGATCGAAATCAATACTACCGATTCTGTCGGCAGCGTTACCGCCGCGGCGGAAGCTATGGCGCAGCGCTTTCGCGACGCGGGATTCGCCGACAGCGACATTCATGTGCTCGGGCCGAGCTCCAATGACGGCAGCAAAGCCGATCGCAAGAAAAATGTTGTCGTGCGGCTGCATGGATCGGGCGCGCATAAGCCGGTCCTGCTCATCGGCCATCTCGATGTGGTCGAAGCGCGGCGCGAAGATTGGACGACCGATCCATTTCAGTTCATCGAAAAAGACGGCTACTACTATGGCCGTGGCACCAGCGACATGAAGGATGGCGACGCGATCATGTCGGCTACGCTCATCCGCATGAAGAAAGAAGGATATGTGCCCGACCGCGACATTATCCTTGCCATGACGGCCGACGAAGAGGGCGGCGCCTTTAACGGAGTCGATTGGCTGGTCAAGAATCATCGCGAACTGGTCGACGCCGAATTCGTGCTCAACCACGATGGCGGAGGCGTGCTGGCCGATCACGGCAAACCGTTAATGATGGAGGTGAACGCCACCGAAAAACTGTATGGCGATTTCGTGCTGACCACGACCAATCCTGGCGGCCACAGCTCGCTTCCGCGGCCTGATAACGCGATTTATGAGCTGACCGACGCGCTCACACGCATCGAGCATTATCAGTTTCCTTTCGAACTGAATAACATCACACGCGCTTATTACGAGCGGCAGGTGAAAATGTCGACCGGGCAACGCGCGGCCGATTTGCAGGCGATGCTGAAGACTCCTCCTGACTTGGACGCGGTCGCGCGGCTGTCGAAAGATCCGCTGGATAACTCGACCATGCATACAACCTGCGTGGCCACACGCTTAAGCGGAGGCCATGCCAACAACGCGCTGCCGCAGATGGCGCAGGCCAACGTGAATTGCCGCATCGAACCTGGACATTCGCTCGAAGAAATTCGGCTGACGCTGGAAAAGATTGTAGCGGAGCCAAAAAATGCGAATCCGGCGTTTACGCATCCGACAATAAAAGTGCAGTTCCGCGAGAACACCGGCGTGCTGATGGATCACGGCTCCGATCGGCATAGTTATGTGCCGCCTGCTCCGCGCAAAGATGTGTTTGATCCGCTGGAAAAGATCGTGGCGCAAATGTGGCCGGGAATTCCGGTGATTCCTGATATGAGCACGGGCGCGTCGGATGGCGTCTACACCAATGCCGCCGGCATGCCGACTTATTGCATATCCGGCGAACTGTATGATCGCGACGACATTCGCGCTCACGGGAAAGATGAGCGCATCGGAGTCCAATCGTTTGCGCGCGCGGTAGATTTTTATTACGTGTTTCTGAAGGGAGTTACAACGGAGTAAGTCGGCGTGACGTGCAAGAGTCCAAGAGTTAGTTCCGTTTTGTAACTCGGATATGTGCACCAGGGGTACCCCCTCACCCCCTTCTCCCCTCGCTATATTAGAATCAAGACTTTAGCGTGCGGCTCCCGCCAAAGTCTTGAGCGCATGGGAGTTACAAGCGAAGCGGTGAACCGCTGCGCGACCCAATAGCGCGCGCTTCCTGTGTTTGTGAATTTTGTTCTGACTGCTCCATCTTCCATGATTGTGCATTTGACACATCAAGCGGCTAAAATCAAAAGCGCCGTGACAGAGTTTGAATATGCGTTGTAGAGTGGGGTGCGGAGGGGACGGGAGTCGAACCCGTAAGACCTAGTGAGGATCAGCGGTTTTTAAGACCGCTGGGCTTGACCGATGCCCAACCCCTCCGATACTGCACACACAGCCCCGCTGTGAGCGCAGAAACAACGAATCGGAAAGGGGCACGAGTAAGCACGGCCCGAATTGTAGCAAACTCGATTGTGGAAATCTATGCCGAAAAAAAGCCTAAAGGTAGACCGCGATCAGTTCGAGGGAATCGTCAAAACCCTGCTCGCAACCAAACCCGTGAAGCGGGAAGATGTGAAGGTCAGCAAGAAGAAACCGGGAAAGTTAATCCCGCCGCAGAAGCCCGAAAAAAGATGAGCATAGGCGAAAGAGGGATTTGGCATGAGTCTGGGCATTCAGTCGTCGCATTGAGTCTTGGGTCCCCGGCAGCCGACATTTGGTTTAAGAACGGGAATTTTGAAGCAACGCACAATATTGCTCATTACCCTGAAGTCTCGCTGCACCACATCTACGCAGTCCTTGCGGCCGGAGCGGCCTCAGAGAAACTCAAATTCGGCGACTACAACCTTGCAGGATCATCGGCAGACGCGGCCCGCATTTCGGAACTAGGAGGTACCACGATTGAGGACTATCTGCCGGAAGCCACCGAAATACTCGAAGCACATAGGCACGAACTCGAAATGATGGTTGGAGAACTTCGTAGTAAGTACGCCCAAAGTTTCTTGAACGAGCGCCCAAATCCTTTTCGAGTCATGTCGGCAGAAGAAGTGGATGCCATACACAAAGCAGCCACACGGGCCGAAACCAAAACACCATAAGGGCTAGTTTCGCGGGTTTTTCACCCGATGGGGGGAAACGACAAAATGGACGAACAGGCGGCGAGCGAGTTTACACAGGCACTGGCCATTATCTTAGGGGCGTACATAGATGCCTCTAAGAAAGTTACGGCTCTCGAGTCTGCCCTGAAAGAGCACGATCCCGTTTTCTATAATCAATATCGAAATCAATTGGAAAAGGATAAGCAGCAGGATGCGCAGGATACGCTCGGAGCGCAAGCCGCACTTGCTTTAGAGCGCCTGCAAGGGCTCCTGGAGAAATAATTGGGGAAAGCCTCCCAACTAATTTACTGACTCCCGATCTCGGTGATGAAGCAGAGTCTGCCAATCAAGAGTTTTATGTCGTTCTCTACCCGATGAACCTTATCCAAAGTATCCACGATCAGAATCTTTACGGAAGCGCTCATGTCGGTTTTCCCTTCTAGTAAGGCCCTGTCAAAGTCTGGGATGAGAAACCCGACGTAGCCATTCCATGGAATGCCTTGTTGAAGGGGGCGATTAAAAGAGAGAATCGGGTTTTCAAAGATGTCAGCAAGCCTCTTGTTGTTTACAGTGTCGTCCCGGATCGCCAGAGAATGGCTGACGCGCTGCCACATCCCATAGAAGCACGCTTTGCCAATGCACAACTCTAATTTCGTTTCCGGTGCTTTGAACCAAGTAGCTTGGTCATTGTGATTGACGGATTCGATGTAAAACTGCACCAAGCACCCGCGAGGCAGTATGATCCAATCTCCGCCTGTGTTGCTGTCTGAAAAGGTGCGGAGGTCCACATAGCCACGTTTTATGGTGCCTCGAATATCGCCCCCTGTGTGGCGCTGCCTTTCGAGTTCCGCACTGCGTTCCGCAACGTTTAACCTTTCAATGAGTGCGGCGTTTTCTTCTGATCGTTTTCTGTCCAGCAACGGAGGGGCGCGGAACAGGTTCACGATGAATGCTCCAAGAAGCACGATCCCAAACGATCCCGCAATGATTAGAAGATTGATCAACACTTCTGTCCATGTCAGGGTAATTCGATGGAAGTGCCATAGAGCGACGCGCACGATAACAGTCGCACAAGCCACAGCTACACCTGTCATCAGTTTGTGATGAATGAACCGCGCTGTTTCGTCGGATGCTTTTGCAAACAAGCGGCATGTGTAGGATGGATCTGCCATGAACTCTTAACAATCCTTTGCATTGAGGCACACTCCATCTGCTACCATTGGATTGCGCTCTGAGGCGGAATTCGATGGACCTAAAGCACCCTGACTCGAATCAGGGCGTTTTAGTCTTGGAGTGGTCTTTCACTGCCCAGTATATGCCGCATTCTTCGAGCGGCGTCGCCTTGGCTACGGCCTCACA
>JGI12635J15846_10002626_pt1 | contig 15716 bp, 17 predicted proteins | sample BlaSpr_A8_OM2_M2_FD_15846 | JGI IMG/M metagenome (IMG submission 15846) | reverse complement strand
CCAGCAGCACGAGAATCGCGACGATCGCCAGCTCGCGCACGAGGCCGCCCGCCATCCCCGCGGGCCATCGCCAGCTCGAGGTCCGGGCGGGTCTAGCGGGCGCGAGTGAGATGCGTGCGATGATCCGGCGCTCCACGCCACTGGTTGGAGGGAACTCGCGGTCGTATTCGCGGGCATACGAGCGCAGCCGCTCCTCGAGGTCGGTCCTGGTTTCCATCAGATGGCCACCCGGTCGGAGAGGGAGCTCTCCAACAAGTGCCGGCGCAGCTTTCCGAGGGCCCGGTGAACCATCACACGCACGGTTACCTGCCGCGCGCCCATGATGCGGGCGGTTTCCGCGAATGACTGGTCCTCGAAGTAGCGGAGGTAGATGGCCTGGCGCTCGCGCAGCCCAAGGATGTTCAACGCAGCCTTCATCGCCTCGTCGCTCGCGCGTGCCTCGACGAGCTCGAGCGGGTTCACCACCACCGGAACCGGCGCCTCCGCCGTGGAGCGACGAGAGCGCCGGCGGTAGTAGTCATGGGCCAGGTTGGTGATGGTCCTGTAGAGGTAGCGGCGAAATTCGACCTCCGCCGAAGGCGTATTGGGAGACGCCCACAGCCTTGCGAATGCCTCCTGCACGATCTCCTCCGCAAGGTCGAAGTCATGCACGAGCACGTTGGCGAACTTCGTGGCGGGATGCGCCAGGCTCAGGACGATCCCCTCGAACCACTGCCGCTCGTCCGGCTTCATGACGAGAGCAACGTCCATTCAACGTGACGCCTCGGGCGATCCGGCCTGCATGTCGCCCTCACAACGTTGGAGCCCTTGAAAATGTTGCCGGCTAGCCGCCCGGTCGCGCAGCGTCCAGCACGTGGAAGACGATCACCGTGCTGAAGGTCAGGCCGTCCAGCTGGAACGCGTAGCAGCCTGGCGCCTCGATATGAGTCCGGGCGAAGACCAGCCTCCATGAGGTCTGCGGGAAACTCGATTCCGCAGCTGGTAGGTCCAGCTCAGCGTAAAAGGTCATCACCTCGCCGGCGGCTGTCACCGTCGCCACTGCTGGGCCGGGTGGCGGTGCGCCGGCGCCTGAAAAGTTCATGCCGGCGAAGGTGGTTGGTGGTTGGAAGGAAACCACCCCGGCGCCGTTCACCTGGTGGCCGCGAATGAGGACGGGGCCCCTGTAGCTCGCGTCGATCATCCAGATCTCGTTGTCGAAGGCGCCGGGATAGATCTGGACGATGCCGCTGAGGTATGCCGGGCCCGGTCCGAACCCAAAGTTGGGGCCGCCCTTGCCTGAGGCGACAACTGGTTTCACGTCGTGAGACGAGTCGCTGGGGCACGAGCCGTCCGCCGCCAGCGCGGGCTGGTTGAGCGGCCGGTTTCGCAGGTCTGCGAGATTCGACGCCGGCGCGAAAGACGGCTGCGCGGCCTGTGACCCCGGTGTCGGAGTCGGGTGGGCGCCAAGACCCGTCGCGCCGCACCCGGCGGCGACCAGCCCGAGCATTACCGCGAACAGGGTTCGCCTGGCAGAAAGCACCGTCTCCCCTCACAACGACCGGGGCGGCTCGATTGTTACAAGGCGTGGGCCCCGCCTAAGACATGGCCGGGACCCGGGGGAGCTCTTCGATCGCCGCGTCGATCCTGGACTGGGACAGCTCGATGTCCTCAAGCTTGCCGGCGAAGTAGGCGTCGTAGGCCGACATATCGAAGTGCCCATGCCCCGAAAGACCGAAGAGGATCGTCCTGGCTTCGCCGGCCTCGCGCGCGGCAGCCGCTTCCTGGGCCACCGCCCGCAGCGCGTGTGCGGACTCAGGAGCGGGAAGGAAGCCCTCGGATCGAGCAAAGCGCACCGCCTCGGCAAAGCATTCGTTCTGCTTGTAGGCACGAGCCTCGACCACTTTCTTGTCGACGAGCAGGCAGAGGGACGGGGCGTCGCCGTGGTAGCGAAGGCCGCCCGAGTGGATGCGGTCGGGTACGAAGCTGTGGCCGAGCGTGAACATCTTGACGACGGGGCCCAGGCCGACGGCGTCTCCGAAGTCGTACGCGTAAACGCCTCGCGTGAGGGTCGGGCACGCTGCCGGTTCCGCGGCGATGAATCGCGTGGCCGGGTGGCTACCCTTCAGCTTGTCGCCGATGAAGGGATATGTGAGGCCGGCGAAGTTCGAGCCTCCGCCGACGCAGGCGATGACCACGTCGGGATACTCTCCCGCCATCTCCATCTGCTTTTTGGCCTCGAGGCCGATGACGGTCTGGTGGAGCAGTACGTGGTTGACGACCGAGCCCAGCGAGTACTTCGCGTCTTCGTGCGTGGCCGCGTCCTCGACCGCCTCTGAGATGGCGATTCCAAGGCTGCCCGGCGAGTCGGGGTCGTCCGCGAGGATCCCGCGGCCGGCGTTGGTCAGGTTGGTCGGCGACGCGTGGACGGTCGCGCCCCAGGTCTCCATCATCGCCCGGCGATAGGGCTTTTGCTCATACGAGACCTTGACCATGTAAACGGTGACCTCGAGGTTGAACAGCGCGCCGGCGAACGCCAGCGCGGATCCCCACTGCCCGGCCCCCGTCTCGGTGGTCAGGCGTTTGACGCCTTCCTTCGAGTTGTAGTAGGCCTGCGGGACAGCCGTGTTCGGCTTGTGCGAACCGGCCGGAGAGACTCCCTCGTACTTGAAGTAGATGTGGGCCGGTGTGTCGAGCGCCTTCTCGAGCCGGTCGGCGCGGTAGAGCGGGCTCGGCCGCCAGATCTTGTAGATCTCACGCACCTGGTCCGGGATCTCGATCCACGGCTCGGCGGAGACTTCCTGGGCGATGATCGCCTGGGGGAAGATCGGGGCGAGATCGGCTGGTCCCATGGGCAGAAGCGTGCCGGGGTGAAGGTAGGGAAATGGGGACGCCGGGAGGTCGGGAAGGATGTTGTACCAGCGCTCGGGTATGTCGCTCTCGCTGAGCAGGATCTTCTTAGCCATTTCCGCCCTCCCAGAATCGACGTAATTGAGAAGAGAAGGGTACCTGCGAACTAGAGGCGTCGGCCGCGCCTCTAGCCCTTGGGCGAAGGGAAACGCGGCTCGAGGCTCGGGTCACGGCGTCCGCCAAATGACCTCGATCCCCACAACCACATCAAGAGCACCGCAACGCCAAAGCTAACGGTGGCCGCGAGCACCACGACCAGCGACGAAAGGCCCGTCGCGACGGCCACCAGGGCGCCGATGGCGCCCACGATGGCGGCGACGATCACGGACAGCATCCCAGGCAGCGTCTGGAAAACGTGCAGCGCAGACCCCACCCCATGCGCGGCGATGATGTCAATGCCGAGCGTCCGCAGCGCGCCGGGCATGTCGTCGTACGGGCTGGTGATGAAGTTGGCCTCCAACTCAGGGTGCAGCTCGAGGTACGCGTGACGCAGCCTGTTCATGCCGACCACCCATCGGTAGTCGTCCCGATTGAGGTGCATCAGGCGGGCGATGGTCGCGACACCCACGAACAGGACCACGAGGAGGGTTAGGGCCGCGATCGCGATGAAGGTCGCGCCGAAATGGTCGGCCTGTGCCACAAGGGCCAGGGCGATGACGGCCCCGGACAGGATGGCGAGGAAGACGTTCACGCGTCCAAGGGATTCGGTGTAGGTGAGCGAGCGGGTGGCGAGCAGGCTCCAGTGCTCGGTGGCGAGGACCTGCAGCCTACCGGCGGCCGGCTCGGGAGGAGTCTCCACTACTTGAGTTTCGCCGGTACTTGTTCTGGTGTCATTCACCTATACGACGAACTGGTTGCCTCGAAGTCGACACCGTTGAACAAGCGCCGGCTAAAGGGCGAGCCCCCCGACCAGGTGACCAACCGCCGCGGTGACCGCCATTGCCAAACCGCCGCCCACGCCAACCCTGAGAGCCGCCGGAAGCATTGGCGCGCCTCCCGTACGGGCCCCCGCAATCCCCAGCGCCGCCAGAGCGATGAGAGCGCTCACGACCACCGCCGGCGTCCGAGCTCCACTCGGCGTGAGGACACACGCGAGGATCGGCAGAAGCGCTCCAGCCGTGAAGCTGAGCGCAGAGTAGACAGCCGCCTGGACCGGACGAGCCAGGACGGCCGCCAGGCCAAGCTCGTCGCGGGCGTGCGCGCCGAGCGCGTCAGAAGCGGTCAGCGCTTCGGCAACTCTGTTTGCAAGGTCCTTCGATAGCCCGCGGTTGATGTAGATGGTCGCCAATTCCTGCTTTTCAAATTCCGGGTGAGCCTGCAGCTCGCCCCGCTCCTGGTTGAGATCCGCTCGCTCGGTGTCCCGCTGCGAGCTGACTGAGACATACTCGCCGGCGGCCATTGCCATCGCGCCCGCGACTAAAGCGGCGATGGCGGCCGTCAGCACGAAGCTGGTCGATGCGCCGGAGGCAATCACCCCGATGGCAACGCTGGCTACCGAGACAATTCCATCGTTGGCGCCCAGGACGGCGGCTCGCAACCATCCGGCCCGCTGGCTCCTGTGCCGAACCTTGGTGCCCGCGGCGCGCGGTCTGCTCATCGGAGCCAGGATTTCAATCATTCCTTCCACCGTGCTCAGTGTTGGCTGCACCGGACAGGGCGCTGGGCCCCGTCCGGCTTGTGGTGCCTATGCCGAGGCTGTTACGGCAACCTTCGACGTTGTGCCGGCAGAGACTGGAGTGCCGACCAGAACGACCTTCAGAGCGTGAGTCTTGGCCGCGTCCGCGAACACGTCATAGGCTTTCATGGCCTCTTCCATCGAGAAACGATGCGTCGCCAGCACCGTGGGGTCGAGCCTTCCGCCCCCGATCAGTGACAGCAGCTGGGCGATGGTCCGCGTGTCCACCAGGCCTGTGGTGATCGTGACGTCCTTGATCCAGAGCTTCTCCAGGTGAAGGGTCACCGGCTTGCCATGTACCCCCACATTGGCGAGTGCTCCACCGGCTCGGATCAGCTCCGCGGCGAGCTCGAACGTGGCCGGAATGCCGACCGCCTCGATGGCGACGTCGGCACCAAGGCCGCCCGTCAGCTCGAGGACTCGCTTAACCGCATCCTCGCGGCCGTTGTTGATCGTGACGTCAGCGCCGAACTCCTTCGCCTTGGCCAGGCGGGCGTCGTCGAGGTCGATGACGACGATCTGCGCGGGCGTGTAGAGCTTCGCGGTCATGACCGCCGCCAATCCGATCGGACCTGCGCCGACGATGGCCACGGTATCGCCCGGTCGCACGCCGCCGTTCTGGACGCCGACCTCGAACGAAGTCGGAAGAATGTCGGAGAGGAACAGGACCTGCTCGTCAGTGAGTCCTGAAGGGACCTTGTACAGCGAGTTGTCCGCGAATGGGATGCGAGCGTATTCCGCCTGCAGGCCATTGATCAGGTGGCCGAAGATCCAGCCTCCGCCACCGGTGCACTGACCGTAGCGACCCTCTTTGCAGAATCGGCAGCGACCACACGAGGTGATGCACGAGACCAGGACGTGGTCTCCGATCTGGAAGTTGGTGACGGCTGCCCCGGTTTCGACAATGGTGCCGACAGCCTCGTGTCCAAGGATGGTTCCCGGCTTCACGGCCGGCACGTCACCCTTGAGGATGTGCAGGTCGGTGCCACAAATGGTGGCCGTGTCGATCTTGACGATGGCGTCGGTCGGCAGCTGGATGGTGGGGTTGGGAACGTTGTCCCAGGACCGCAACCCTGGACCGTGATAAACGAGTGCTCTCATGGCTGATACCTCTTATGACCTCTGAACGGACTGCGCTGGCGGCGTTTGTCGCCGGCTTTCAGCCTGTGCCCGACGCGAGAGCCATTCGAGGGCCAAAGGTCCCGTTCCTTTTGGGCCACATGGGCGGCGGGATGGCCGCCTAGATGGATCTGAAGACGCGGTCGACCGAAACCGGTTTCACACGAGCGGCGTCGGTGTCGTCCCAGCGGTAGCTGAGGTGATCCACGACTGCGACCACACCGTCAAGCTCCCTCGTCAAGCGGGTCAAGATCTCAACGTCACTCTTCCGACCCACCTCACCCGACAGCGTGGCGACGTTCCAGCTGACCTCGACTTCGACCGCGTCGTCCGCCGATATGAGGACCGCAGGAATCAACTTGCCCGCGATTTCCTCACGCAGGTCGTCGTCGGAGCAAAGGAAGACCTGAAGCAGGTCGCTCCGGCTCACGATGCCGGCGATCCGACCACGTTGATCGACCACCACCAGCCGCCGGACATTCTTTTCATGCATGAGCCGTGCCGCCTCGCCGAGACCCGTGTCGGACGGGATTGTGATCGGGGGGCAGGTCATCAATTCCGATGCGACGGTGCCGCCGGCCTTGGCCCGCTGCACGCGACGCTTATGAGCGTGCAGCAGGTCGTGCGAGGAGTCCAGCTCGGCGCGTCGTTCCTTGAGGAGCAGATCAGACTCTGAAACGATTCCGACCGGAACGCCCTGCTGATCGACGATCGGAATTGCACTGATCCGGTTTTCATCGATCAGTCGCACCAGGAGCTTGAACGGCGCTTGCGGGCCGGCCACGTGCACGCGACTTGTCATTACATCCGCAACGGTCCGGTGCCGAGGAAGTGTGGTCATGCCGGCACCCCATCGGCGACGGGAGCCGGGCGACCCGTCATGTGCAGAAGGTCGAACGACACGGAGCCGAGAAAGAGGCTGCCGATGTCTCCCATGCGGCTCGAGGCGACCACCATAAGGTCGGCGTCAGCCTCCCTGGCGATCTCGGCCACCGCCTTGGTGACGGGACCCGTGTGGGCGACGACGCCCTGAACTTTCACCCCGGCGTCGCCGAGCAGCTTGCTGGCGTGCGCCATCGTCTCGCGGATCTCATCGCCGGATTCGAGGTAGGCGAACCGATGAAGTCCGGAGATGGTCTGGGCGACGTGCACGACCACCACAGACTCATCGGAGCGCCCAATCGCGACCGCCGCCCGCACGCCTGGTTCCAGGTCGTCGCCCGCCGCGATCGCGAGCAGTACCTTCCACTTCGTGATCGAAGGGCCGCTCGCGACGCCGCGAACAATCACCACCGGGCAATCCAAACCGCAAAGCATCTGGTTGGTGTCGCCCTTCACGGTCAACGCCTGCCAGTCCGAGAGGCCTCGCGAACCGATGACTACGAGATCGGCTTCAAACACCCTTGCCGCACACGCTATGGCTGCCGCGACATGTGTGCTGTCGGCACGGCAGATCTCGCGCTCAGCGATCACCCCTGCCCGGAACAGCTGTTCAACCGTCGCATCGACCAGCTTCCCCGCCTCGCCGCGAACTTCGACGTCCCACTGTCCGTGGCGGTGGCGCACTTCGAGGTTCCAGACCTGCGCGACCCTCACCTTCACAGTCGGTGATTTGGCGAGCGCGATTGTTACGTCGACGGCCGCGCGTGACTCCTCGCTGCCGTCGGTGGCCAGCAAGATTCTCTCGAACCGCCTGGAAACGCCCATGCCAACAGCCTCCACGACCAGGCACGGCCTCTATAGGGCCGAATGGCCATCTGTTTGTAGGACCTGCCCTGACCTGGGAGAGGGACGGCAGGCGGCCTGCGTGGGTGGCGGCGGCGCCAATGGGCGTAGATTCGCCACCGATGGGGCGCCCGCCGGACCGGAAGGACGTACTGCTTGAAGCGGGCCTGACCCTCGCATCCGAGCTGTCGTTGCCGATGGTGCTGCAGCGCATTGTGGACCTGGCTGCCCAGGTGGCGGATGCCCGTTATGGCGCGATCGGCGTGATCGGTGATGGCGGCGTGCTGGTGGAGTTCGTCACCACCGGGCTCTCGGCAAGGGAGCATCGGGCCATCGGGTCCCTGCCGCAAGGACGCGGAATCCTCGGGTTGCTCATAAAGGAGCCGCGACCGATCCGCATCGCGAACATCGCCCTCCACGCGAGCTCAGTGGGCTTTCCGAGCCACCACCCTCCTATGGGCTCCTTCCTGGGCGCGCCGGTTCAGGCCATGGGCAAGGTATACGGCAACATCTACCTCACCGAGAAGCGAAGCGCGGCGGAGTTCAGCGAGGAAGACGAGGAATCCCTGGTCATCCTTGCCACTCAGGCCGGAGTGGCGATCGCCAACGCGACGCTGTATGCGCAAACCCGGCAGCGCGAGCGATGGCTGGACGCCCTCAGGGACATTACGGGCAGCATCCTGGCCGGCTCTGACGCCGGCTCACTGCTCGCGTCGATCGCCGAGCACGCACGAGACCTGGCTGACGCTGATTCGGCGACCATCATCACGACCAGCGCGAGGCCAGGCCAGCTTGTGGTGGCCGCCGCGGTCGGGGCCTACGCGGACCAGGTTCTCGGGCAATCCGTTCCGGCTGCGAAGTCCATCTCCGGGGACGTCATGGAGTCCGGCCGGCCGCTTGTCACGGAGGCAGCCGCAGCTCATCGAGACGCCTACCAACCCATCCTCCAGCTCGGGCGCGTAGGGCCCGCCATCTTTGTGCCGCTTCGAGTCAGCGGGCGCGCCACGGGCACCCTGATGGTGGCCAACCTGTTGGGAGGGCGCCGGTTCGACCGGGGCACCGTTGGACTTGTGGAGACATTCGCCGACCAGGCTTCGGTGGCGATCCAGTACGTGCGCGCTCAGACCGATCTGCGGCGCCTTGGACTGATGGACGAACGAGAGCGCATCGCCAAGGAGCTCCACGACGGGATCATCCAATCGCTGTTTGCAGTCGGGATGAACCTGCAGAGCACAGCGCTGATGTCCGGCTCGCCTGAGACCTCGGCCCGTGTCGACCGCGCGGTGGAGGAGCTCGACCGGGTCATCCGCGACCTGCGTAATTACATCTTCGGCTTGAGGCCGGGGATCCTGGCCGACCGGCAGCTGAACCAGGCGCTCGAAGCACTTGGCGAAGAGGTCAGCTCGACGTCACAAATTCCGATTGCGGTCGAGGTGGACGGCGCCCTCTCGGCCACCCTTTCGTTCCGATCTCACGAAATCGTTCAGCTGACGCGCGAAGCCCTCTCCAACATCACCCGCCATTCTCAGGCCAAGCACGCCGCAGTTCGCCTCAGCCGCCGAGGCGGCAACGCGATCCTCGCGATCGAGGACGACGGGACGGGCTTCGATGCCCGTGGATCATCGTCAGGCAACGGATTGCGCAACATGCGCGAGCGTGTGGTCGCCATAGGGGGCACGCTCCGCATCAGCAGCTCGAATGGAAAAGGGACGAAGCTGCGCTTCACGTTCCCGGCCTGAGGCGCGGCCGAAAACCTCGATCCGTCGACGGCCTTTTCGGCCGCGCCTCTAGCCGGCGTGAGACCATAGCGCCCGTGTCGAAAGACAATCTCCGCGTGCTGCTGGTGGATGACCACGAGGTCGTCCGCGACGGCGTGAAGTCACTGATCAACGCGAACGCTGACCTCACGGTCGTGGGTGAGGCCGGGAGCGTGCAGGAGGCCATCGACCAGGCGATGAGGACCAGGCCCGACGTTGTCGTCATGGATGTCAGGCTGGCAGACGGCAGCGGGATCGTGGCCACGCGCGAGATCCGCGCCCGGCTCGAGAACACCCAGGTGCTGATGCTTACGTCGTTCGCCGACGACGAGGCTCTTTTCGCCTCGATCATGGCGGGGGCTGCGGGCTACGTGCTCAAGCAGATCCGTGGCGGCGAATTGATCCGCGCGATCCGTGAAGTCGGCGCCGGGAGGAGCCTTCTCGATCCCGAGGTCACCCGCTCGGTGCTGGAGCGGTTGCGCAAGGGCAAGACGATGCGCGACGAGAAGCTCGCGCGCCTGTCAGCCCAGGAGGAACGCATCCTGACCTTGATTGCGAAGGGAATGACCAACGGGCAGATCGGCAAGGAGCTGAAGCTGGCGGAGAAAACCGTCAAGAACTATGTCTCGACCATCCTGTCGAAGCTGGAGGTCGCCCGTCGCGCCGAGGCGGCGGCCTACCTGGCCCGGCACACCACGACACCGGGATCTCAGTAGGCCAGCTAGTCGGCCAGAGCCAGAACTGCGGCGATCCGACTTGCGATTGACCGTGCGAGGTCGGCGACCGTGGCTTCCGCCACCGTGTGCATGAAAGCATCATCAACCTGCTTGCCGAGCGATCCGAACGGTGGCTCATACATGCCGCAGACCGTCAGCTTCGTCGTCCGAGCGTCAACCGGTGACAACTCCACTTTCCCCGTCATGACCGGAAACAACTTCTCGATGAATGTCGCTTTCCACGTGATGGGAATCGCGATCCAATCGCCCGTGCTCACAAGTGGGCCGACCTCGACCGCGACCTTCTTACGGAGGCCGATGCCGGCGACATGCGGGCCGACCTCGGTCTCGCCCGAGTCATCGAGTTGCGCGAACCATGCGTGAGGACCCGCGGCGAGAACGGCCTTCACCACTTCAACCGGGTGGTCGATGTGGATAGATCGCTCAACGAACACATTTGAAGTGTTCGGCCGGCGGTCCAATGACACACGTGCCANAGGTCCCCGCCCAGTAGGGCCGATCGGCCCCGATGGCCCGCCTAAGCGAAGGGTTTGAGATCGCGCCGGGTTCTCAGTAGGCGGCCAGGCCGGCAGCCTCGGCCGGGGCAGCCGTGGCCCGGGACCAAACAGCAAGGCGGATTCGGTTCGCGATTGCCTGGGCAAGCTCCTTGATCGTGGAGTCGGCAACTCCTTGCATCAGGGTCTTGTTGAGCTCCTTGCCTAGCTTTCCCAGAGGTGGCTCATACATGCCGCTGACCGTGAGCCGGCTCAGGTCCTTGTCGACCGGAGCCAACTCGATCCTTCCCGTCATCGTCGGAAATAGGTGCTCGGGGAAGGTGGCCTTCCAGTCGAGAGGGATGACTGTCCAGGTCGCCGTGTTGACCGGGTTCCCGATCGTGACGACAACGCGCTTGCGCACCTGCACACCGGCGATGTGGGCTCCGACCGAGCCGACATTCGTATCTGTCAGGTCAGGAAACCACGTGCTCGCTCCGCTCATCAGCGCGTCTGTGCACTCGCCGATCGGGTGGTCGATGTGGACTGAATGCCGAATGAACATGTGACCAGTGTTCGCTCATGAGCACGGCACGTCAGGAGCCACAGGTCCCCGCTCGCCAGGGCCCAATGGCCTGGTTGCGGATTCTAAACCGAGGGTTTCGCGGGGCCCATGCCCAGCCGGCGCAAGAGCGAACGCACAGGGTCGAAGTACGAATCGTCCATCCGCTCTTTGAGCGGAATGATCGCGTTATCGGTGATGTGGATGTGCTCTGGGCACACCTCGGTGCAGCACTTCGTGACGTTGCAGTAGCCGATCCCGGCCTTCCCCTTCAACAGCGGGCGGCGATCGAGGACGTCCTTGGGGTGCATCTCCAGGCTCGCGATCCTGACCATGAACCTTGGACCCTGGAAAGCGCCCTTCAGATCGTGGGCTCGCAGGACATGGCAGACGTCCTGGCAGAGGAAGCACTCGATGCACTTACGGAACTCCATCACGCGCTCAACGTCCTTCTGCTGCATCCGCCAGGGCTCGCTGCTCGTGAGATCTTTCTCGCTGGGCGTGAACGGCGGTATTTCCTTGTTGACCTCGTAGTTCCAGCTGACGTCGGTCACGAGGTCTTTGATCACCGCGAAGGCTTTCATCGGTCCAACGCTCAGCTTGCCACCGTACTCTGCGATCGGCGTCTTGCACATGAGGCGAGGAAAGCCGTCTATCTCGGCGGAGCATGATCCGCACTTGGCCGCCTTGCAGTTCCAGCGCACGGCAAGATCGGCGGCCATGTTCGCCTGGACCCAAAGCACCGCGTCGAGGACGACCATGCCCTCGCGTACCGGGACGCGGTAGGAAACCAGCTCACCGCCCCTGGAGTCGCCGCGCCAGATTTTGAGATCGAGGTTCGAGATCTCCATCTACTCGATCTCCTCGGGGGTGTAGCGCGCGTAGGAACGTTGAACCGCCTCCGCGAGGTAATCAGGCATGGGCGGCCGGGGCTCGGCTTTGACCTGCATGCCGTTCGCGGTCTTTTCGACCACGTAGTTGACGGCTGTCAGCTGGTCATCGGTCTTGGGAAAGTCGGACCGGGCGTGAGCTCCCCGGCTTTCTTTCCTTTCCAACGCCGCGCGCAGCAGGGCTTCTGCGTTGACCAGCATCGAGCGCAGGTCGTGAGCCGTGTGCCAGCCCGGGTTGAAGGCCAGGGTGTCGGACCCTCCGGTGCCGCACCGGGCGATGCGTACCTGGAGCTCGAGGATCTTCTCGAGCCCCGCCCTCAGCCCAGGCTCGTCGCGAACGATCGGCGCGTGGACCGTCATCACGTCCTGGAGCTCCGCCTGGAGCGTGTACGGATTCTCGCCCGCGGGCCGAGCAAGTGGCGCCATCAGATCGGCGATGGCCGGCTCGACCTGGTCCGCGTCAAGCGCCGTTTCGGCCAGATGCGTGCCCTTCGCCGCAGCAGCTGCGGCTTCGCCGGCGCGCTTGCCGAAGACCAGCAGGTCGCTCAGCGAATTGCCCCCCAGGCGGTTGGCGCCGTGCAACCCCGAGGCGACCTCTCCCGCGGCATAGAGTCCCGGCACCGTGCTCGCGCCGGTCTCAGCATCGACCCTGACGCCACCCATCGCGTAGTGGATGGTCGGCGCAACCTCCATCGGCTGCTTGGTGATGTCGACGTTCGCCAGCTTGAGGAACTGCTCGTACATGGACGGCAGCTTGCTCTTGATGAAGTCTGGCTTGCGGTGGGTGATATCGAGGAATGCGCCGCCGTGTGGCGTCCCGCGCCCGGCCAGCACCTCCGTGTTGATGGCACGCGCCACGACGTCTCGCGACGACAGCTCCATGCGGTCGCGGTCGTAGCGCTCCATGAACCGCTCGCCCTCCTTGTTGCGAAGCACTCCCCCTTCGCCTCGCACACCTTCGGTGACCAGGATGCCGCGCACGCCGGCCGGCCACACCATGCCGGTCGGATGGAACTGGACCATCTCCATGTCGCGAAGCTGTGCACCCGCGTCGTAGGCCAGTGCGGTTCCGTCGCCTGTGCTCTCCCACGAGTTGGATGTGACGCGGTACATCTTTCCTGCGCCCCCCGAGGCGAGAACGAGCGCGCCGCAGCGGTAGAGGATCAGGGAACCGTCCGACCGCCGGTAGGCAAGCGCGCCCGCGACCCGGCCCTCCGCCTTCAGCAGCTTGAAGACCGTCACCTCCATGTGCACTTCCACCCCGCTCTGGTGCACCGCGCGATCCTGCAGCGTGCGGATCAGCTCGAGGCCGGTGCGGTCTCCGACGTGAGCAAGTCGCGGGTAGGTATGCGCTCCAAATGGCCGCTGGTGGATGCGCCCCTGCCAGGTGCGGTCGAAGACCGCTCCCCATCGCTCGAGCTCCAGGACCCGGTCCGGTGACTCTTTCGCGTGGATCTCGGCCATCTGCCAGTCGTTGATGAGCTTGCCGCCCTTCATCGTGTCGGCGAAGTGCACCTCCCACGAGTCCTGGTAGGCGACGTTGTGCATGGCCGCCGCCACGCCACCTTCGGCCATGACCGTGTGGGCTTTGCCGAGGAGCGACTTGCAGACGACCAGCACGCTCGCGCCGGCCTCGGCCGCGGCGACCGCCGCCCTGAGCCCCGCTCCGCCCGCCCCCAGCACCAGGACCTCGGTCTCGACCGTTTCGTAAGTGCCGGAGCTCAAGCGATCCACCGTGGGTCGTGCAGCACGCCGGCCAGCAGCAGACGGATGTAGATGTCCGTGCCCGCGACCGAGACCAGGCTCGCCCAGGCCCACCGGTCGTGCCTGACGTTGAGCACGGTGACGCCCCTCCACAGGCTGTGGCGCGCCCGAGCCGCGAGCGAGCACGAGAAGCAATCCAGCTCGCCGCCCGCCAGGTGCCTGAAGGCGTGGCACCCGAACGTGTATCCCGACAGAAGGAGCACGTTGGTCAGCAGCAGGAGGCTGCCCACGCCGATGCCGAACCGGCCGCCAAAGTCGAACGCGACGATTGCGTCGAACCACAGGAAGGCGACCTGGACCACGGTGGCGTAGAAGGCGAACCGGTGGAAGTTGTTGAACACCCACGGGAACGCGGTCTCGCCGCGATACCGTCGCCCGGCCCGCTCGGGCACCGCGCACGAGCGGGGATGGCCGAAGAAGCTTCTGAAATACGCCTTGCGGTAGTAGTAGCAGGTGAGGCGGAAGACCAGCGGCGCCCACGCCACCCAGACGCCGGGCGGGATGGGTCCAACCTTGATCAGCGGTGAGTAGAACGGGCTGAGATAAGGGGCGTAGTAGCCCTCGTGCTGGAAGAACACGACCCAGATCGCGAAGATGCCGAACAGGCCGAGGGCGACCACGACGAACACGGGATAGAGCCAGTTGGGCAGCCGGCTGTATGGGTTGCGAACTCGGGGACGCCGTGAGACTGACCTCTCAGCGGGTGGGGAAAGCGCCACGTGCGTCAGTCTCGCTCATTCGCGGCTGCAAAAAGATCCGGCGGGCCCGAAGCCCGCCGGAGTTTCCGTCCCTTGTGCGCTGTCAGGCGACGACTTTCTGCCCGACCTTGACTTTGAATGATTCAGGCTTGCGCACTGCGATGAAGAGTTCGAAGGCCACGGCCCCGAGCACCCCGAGCGCAGCGATCAGAAGTCCGATTCCGGCGTAGGTCGTGTACTGGCCGAGCGTCCACCAGCCCCACGAGTTGAGGAGCGTGGCGCGCAGCATCTCGCCGGTGAAGAGCGTGGTCTTCTGACCGTTGAGTGTCGCAACGTTGGCCTGAAGGGTCGCGTAGTTAGGGTCCGTCTTCGATGCGGCGGCGAGCGCGGCGTTCGCGGCCGAGATCTTGGTGCCTATCGAAGCGTAGGTCGAGCCGCCTGCGACAGTCTGCAGGTGCTTGCCGAGGAAGTCCTGAGCGTAGATCCTGGCCTGGTTACCATCGGTGACCTGGTTGCCGGCCTGGTCCCGAATCTCCTGCGGGAACTCCGCCGGGTCGAGCGCGCCGCCGGCCTTGATCTGGTCTGCGGCCGGGAAGGAGATCGACTGAGCGGTCAGCTCGTCCTTGACCATACCGGTCACGAAGCTGCCCTCGTAGAAAAGGAAGCCTGAGGCCCCCATGAGAATGATGACCAACATCGCCTGTAGAGAAACGATCCGCCACCGAATTGACTTGTTCACGACGTTTCCTCCTGTGATTTGGGCCTCTTGCGAGGTTGTATTGAGCTTTTGGACGGCTCTTGATCCAAGTCAACACGTCGCCGTGCTCGGTGACGCCTGCCGTATGGCATGCATGACGTGGGTGCCTGGTCCCCCTGTGGAGGGGCCTTTCGGCCATCAGAGAGGCCCTGCCGTGGCGGGCCGTTTGGCCCTGTTGCGTGACCGCGCCGGGCGAGATGGTGTGAGGGCCATGGCTGAGAGGCGGCTCACGCACAGGTTGGGAAATCGCGTGGTCGACGGTGTGGAGCTCCGTTCGCTTCCGCAGGTCGAGCTTCCCTGGATCACCACTTTCAACATGCGCTGGTGGGATCACGCCGACGAAGTCGGGTCTCGAGGCGAGAAGCGGCCACAGGGCCAGGCCGGCCTTCCGACCTGACCTGCGTCAGCGCGATCCTATGGGCGGTCTCGATGCCCCAGATTCGAGCCTGATCCTCGCATCGACGACCACCGCCCCAGCCGAATGGACCACGAGCGGGTTGAGGTCCATCTCGGCGACTTCAGGGTGAGCCTCGACCAGGGCGCTCACGCGAAGCAGCACATCTTCCAGCGCACCGACGTCTGCGCGTTGGGCTCCGCGGTATCCATCGAGCAGCGGAAATGTCTTGAGCGAGCGGACCATTCGGTCGGCGTCACCCTTTGTGATCGGAGTGAT
>JGI12635J15846_10002625_pt1 | contig 15720 bp, 11 predicted proteins | sample BlaSpr_A8_OM2_M2_FD_15846 | JGI IMG/M metagenome (IMG submission 15846) | reverse complement strand
ACGCTGGAAGCCTGCACCTGCGTGCTCTTCACCATGTTCTGCACGTTCACGCTCATCTCGTGCATGGTGCTGGTGACCTCATCGATGGCCGAGGAAGCCTGTAGCCCAATCTTTGCCGAGTCATCCGATGCGTTGGCCACCTGCCCCGATGCGCTGGCGACCTGAGCCGAAGCGTCGCGCACGCTGCGCACCAACCGCCCCAATCCCTCCACCATCCGGGCAAAGGCATTGCCCAGCGTGTCGTGCGGAGAGCGCGGCTTCACCTCTACGGTGAGATCTCCTCCGGCGATCGCTTCGGAAACCGCTGCCATCTCCTTGAGGTAGGTAACCATTTTGGCGAAGGTTCGCGCCAGTTCTCCGATTTCATCCTGCCGGTTCACGTCGATGTTGTGTTCCAGATCGCCGGTATCGCCGATCTGCCGGGACACGGTCATAAGATCGGTGAGCGGTCCGGTGATCGACTTGGCGGTGGTGAATGCGATAAAGGTGCCCACGCCGAGCGCGACCAGCGTACTTATAATGGAGAACAGGATGGTCAGAGTGCTCGCGGTTTCATCGGATTTGCGTCGCGCGTCCACCAGTTTACGATTCTCTCCATCCGCCAGGTCCAGCGCGTCGGTCGAATTCTTCACCCAGGAAGACGCATCTTTTTGCAGATAGTAAATTTGTAATTCCGCAACCGTGGCATTGCCCGAGTCCACATCCTTGCGTTTTTCGATCAGGGTCTGAGCGAACTCCTTGTTCCAGGCTTGCTCCAGCTCATCCACCTTATCCAGAGCCGAGCGCTCCTGCTCGGAATTCGCCAGCGACTTGCCCTGGTGCAATTTTTCGGTGAGGGTGCGCAGACCCTCGTTCATCCGGTCGACTTCCCGGCTGTCGCCGCTGAGCAGATAGTTGCTCAGGTAGAGGCGGTTCTGCATCATCTGGAAGCGCACCTCGTTGGTGGCGTCCGCCAACTCGAGCGAGGCCCGGGCCGCGTCTTTGGCGGCGTGCTCCCGCTGTACCGCCAGCAGGTTCACGATGAACAGCACGACCACCATGCTGAGGATAATTCCGAAATTCTTATAAAGCCTTTTGCCGATCGTCATGCCGTTTCCTCCGGCTGCTACTTATCCGCCGTCCTACGGGTGAGCTTCGAACTTGAAATCCACCACGCCCGTGCTCTCCATCGGCGATGGTTCAAAGCGCCATTTCCTGACCGCCTCCAGCGCCGCGTTGGCCAGTACTGGATGTCCCCCGATAACCTTCGCGTCCTTCACGGAGCCGTTTGGGGCGACCACCACTTGCACTTTTACAGTCCCCGTGATGTTCATCTTGCGCGCCAGGTCGGGATAGACTGCCTGCACTTTGGTCTTCGCTCGACGCACGATCTCACTCCCAGAGTCCTGACCTCGAACACTCAGAGTTCCCACTCCCGCCACGACTGCAACTACTGCCAACAACGCTTCCGCCTTCCGAAAAGACACAGTTCCTCCTTGGCAATAATCCAGGTGATCCTGCCGGAGCAACGGCGGGGCCAAGCGTCACTTTTGGAAAAAACCAAAGTCACACGGGCGATCTGTTTGTAAAGCAGAGAGTTAACCCCAAATTCGTAGCGGTTTCATGCCTCGCTCGAGCGGACTAGTGCCGTCTCATCTTAGGTCTGGAACCGGGATCATTCTCAAAGTGAGAGCTGTCACGCCCAAGTTCTCGGGATTTCCCACTTAGGCACCCCTTTTTCCATTTCACTTGACTCAAATTGAGATAACAGGTTAGTTTTCCATTAGATTCAATCACTTGTAAGAATCACTAAGATCCTCTATCGGCAACTGGTGACGCTCTGAACATGGCAGGAGGCAACGCAACGCCGGAAGCCCGAATCCAGACCGACTCCGATGAGGCTTTTCAGAGACTCCTTCTGCGAGTAGCGGCGAAAGCTGCGGAGCGCACCGATCCCGGCTCGTTAATCCAGCTTTTCTGTCGACTTGCGCGTGAATTTTTTCAGTGCGGCGCGGTCTGTTTCTGGCGGCGTCACGAGGGTGGCGAACTTGTTGGGGAACAGGCGGACGGCGTCCTGGCCGAGGATTTCGTTGGGCTGCGTCTCCTTCCTCAGCAGAGCGGGATCCTGTCCGAGGTGGTGCGCTCCCGCCGGACCGCCTTTGCCAATGGAATGCGGTCTGACACTTTTCCGGCAGCACTGGGATTCGACGCTCACTCTCTCATGGTCGCTCCCTTGGTGGTGTTCGATGAAGTCATCGGCGTAGCGACCTTCGTCCATGATTCCAAGAATGATTTCTTTAGTGAGGATCTCACCGCCAAGGCGACCGTCCTCGCCGGACAACTGGGCAGCCTACTGGAAGCGGCAAGGCGGGGTGAAGTTTCCCGGGAAGAGCATCGCCGCGCTGAAATTCTCGCCGAGGTCGCCACCGCCCTGCACGGAAGTCCAGACGTGGATGCGGTTACGGAGGCACTCGCCAACCGGCTCCGCCTTTTATTGCGTACGCGTCTGGTTTCGGTGCTTCTAAAACGTGAGGGCCCATTTGAACTGCGGGCCGTCTCCGCCGAAACTCCGCAACTGGCAACCTCGTTCCGTGCTCGCCATGATCGCCAGACCATTCGCTTCGCCGCCGATCTGGCGCAACGCGCGGTTTCGGCTGGAGAGGCCATTACCGTCTCGGTGAGTAGCGATCAACACTCGCTGGGATGCGTGGTTTCCCCGGGTATTCTGATCGCGGCTCCCTTCGGCACCGCGCGTACGCAAGGCGCCATCCTTGTTTATCCGCGTACCGAAGGTGCTTTTACTTCGGAGGAGAAGTCTTTGGTCTCCGCAGTTGCCGGCTTCGGCGCCGTGGCCATGGCTCACGCCGAGTTGTGTTCCACCGCCCAGGGGCAGGTTCAGGAACTTCATCAGCTGCTGGCGATCTCCGCCGAACTCGGCTCCAGCGGCGACCTCGAACATTTTCTGCAGGCCTTCGTTGTCCGCGCCTCCGATTTCCTGGGCTTCGACCGTTGTTTTGTCGCATTGCTCGAAGACGATGAGTTCCGGGTGCGCCACGGCGTGGTTCGCGGCAAAGCGCACTGTGCCGATAGCATTTTTCCCGAGGGCGTCGCCACTCGCGCGCTGCGTGCCAAAGAAGTTTTCTGGTCCAACGACGTCACCCAGGAGCCTGGCGTCAATCAGCAAGTTATCGCCCGTTACGAAGCACGGCAGTTGCTCGCGGTCCCGCTGTTGGGCGCTGCCGGCACTGTGTTCGGCATGTTCGGCGTGCTCGACCGCCTGGACGGTACCGGCATTTCCCGCGAGGATGTGCGCCGCGCCCGCGCCTTGGCCGCTCAGGTTTCTGTGGTCATGGAAGTGGCCCACAACCTGCATCGGTCAGAGCACAACCGCCGGCGCTCGGATGTCGTGATCGAACTCGCCCGCGAAATCGATGGTTTGCTGCGGTTGCCGGATTTTGCGCACAAATTTGTCGAGCGTGCCGTCGAATTAGCTGGGGCGCGCACCGGGGGACTGGTCCTCGTCCAAGATGGGCGGTTCCAGACGGTTGCCTTGCATCGGTTGCCGCCCTCTGCTCAGCCTTCTCTTGGTGAGCATCACCATCCCCCTAAAATTTCCGAGGACGATCATCTTCCGATCTTTTCGCGTCATGATCTTGGTGATCAGGATCATTCCGGTCAGGATCATTCGAGCCAAGCTTCTCGAAGCTCCGATTCTGCCGCCGAGGATCGAGCCCTCCACGCTCGGGTTGAGGATCACGCCCTGCAACAACGCTTTGCCCAAGCAGTTTCCAAACTGGCCGGTAAGAGCAGCGACACCATCATTTCTGGATCCGCTTCCGATCTGCTTGGTCCGGATTTGGCTTCGACGCTGGATTGGCCGGATTGCGTGATGGTGCGGCTTCCCGGTTCCCGCGGAGAACTCGCCGGGTTGCTGTGTATCTCAGGACGTTCCCGTCCGCTCGCCGACGATGATCGCGACCTGCTGGAAGCTATCGCCGGCCACGCCGCCATGGCTTTGGAAAATGCCCGATTGTTTACCCGCATCGAACAAGCGAACCGCCACTGGCTAGAAATATTCGACGCCATCACAGACTTTATCGTGGTGCACGATGAAACCGACAAAGTCTTGCGGGTAAACCGCTCGCTGGCCGCCATGATCGGAGTTGCCCCCAGCGAACTGATTGGGGTCAACATGCGAGCGCTGCTGGCTCTCACCAGCGAGCCCACTCTTTATTCCTGTCCTTTCTGCCGGTCCATGGGCGAGGAAAACGACGAATTCGTACATCCCGCGCTTGACCGCACCTATTTGGTTTCCACTTCGCGGGTTCACGGTGCTTCCGGCGAGAATCTGCAGACGATTCATGTGCTCAAAGACATTACCGACCGCCGCGAGGCCGAGCGCCGCTACCGCGAACTGTTCGACAATATTCAGGAAGGATTGTTTTTCAGCACCCCGGAAGGCCGCTTCGTCGAGGTCAACGACGCTCTGGTGGCGATGCTGGGCTATGCCACGCGCGAAGAACTGCTGCAGGTGGATATCCCGACACAGATTTATTTCTCTCCTGACCAGCGCCTACTGCACAGCCAGGCTATGGAGGAGCACGGCCATATGCGGAACTTTGAAGCCACGCTTCGGCGCAAGAACGGCTCTCCTATTTACGTTCTGATTAATGCCTTCGGCGTCTACGACAATTTTGGAAAGCTGCTGCAGATTCGCGGCTTAATGCTAGATGTCACCGGCCTGCACACTTATCAATCGGAGCTGCACCGAGAGCGGGACTTCTCCGGCAAGATTCTCAGCAACACTCAGAGCCTCATCCTGGTTGCCGACACGGCGTTTCTGATCAGTTACGCCAACCGCCGCTGGTACGAAGCCGGTTTCGAACAGCGCGAACTCCTAGGACATCCTCTGCTGGAATTAGCCGCTCCCGGTTACGTGAGTCCGCTGGCCGACGCGTTGCAGACGATTCTGAGTGGTGGGCAGGTGGACAACCTAGAACTGCAGATCATGCGCGGCAACGGTCACATCGGCCAGTTCTCCGTGAACCTGAGCCCTATGCGCGACGAGCAGAACAACATCAACAGCATCGTCGTAGTCATGACCGACATCACCGACTCAGCCGAGCTGCGGGACAAACTGGTTCATGCCGAGAAAATGGCCGCCGTCGGACAACTCGTCTCCGGCGTCGCCCACGAAGTGAACAATCCGTTGACAGCGATCCTGGGTTTCGCCGATCTGCTCCTGGAGAATCCCGACGTTCCTGAGACTGCGCGGAAGGATCTTCGTGTGATTCTGCAGGAAGCGCAGAGGACGAAGACCATCGTGCAGAACTTGCTCAGCTTTGCCCGGCAGATGCCGCCGCAGCGCAACCCCGTGCAGCTCAATCTTATTCTCCGGCGCACGATTCAACTTCGTTCTTACGACTTCAACAGCCACGGCGTCGACATCGTCGAACATCTCGACGAAGATCTTCCGGATGTGATGGGTGATGCGCACCAATTGCAGCAGGTTTTTTTGAACATCCTGAACAACGCTTACGATGCTGTCCACGAAGTCGGCCGCCCGGCTCGTATTGAGATCATGACGACCAAGGCCGGCAACGCTGTCGAAGTTTCCTTCCGCGACAATGGCTACGGGATATCGCATCCCGATCGCATCTTCGATCCCTTCTTCACCACCAAAGAGGTTGGCAAGGGAACCGGCCTTGGCCTCAGCATCTGCTACGGCATCGTGAAGGAGCATGGGGGGGAGATTCTCTGCCACAACAATACGGACGGGCAGGGAGCCACATTCATTGTCCGCTTTCCCGCAGCTCCCCACACTGCCTCTCTGGGTGTGGCGGCAGGAGTGTTACAAAAATGACAAGCTCAGCCATCCAACAATCTCTTTTGCCCGTTCTGCTCATCGAAGATGAGCCTTCCATCATGGCCTTGGTCAGCGCCACGCTGGAGCGCAATGGCTATGACGTCGTATGCATCGAATCCGGGGCCGAAGCCCTGCGCCTGCTGGAAAAAGGGAAGTTTCTCGGCGTAGTTTCCGACATGCGCACGCCGGGCGGAGTCGATGGCGCCCAGGTTCACGGCTGGATTTCCGCGAATCGTCCCGACCTCGTCGACAAAGTCGTGATCATTACGGGCGACTACGCCAACGAAGAAACCGTAAGCACTTTGCGCAAGATCGGTGCGCTTTATCTCGAAAAACCGTTCCGCGTGCAAGATCTAATCTCTGCCGTCGAAAAAACTATGGGGAAAGCCCGGTGAGCCCAGCGTTAGTTAAAGATGAACTTCGCATCCGCCTGCTTGTGGTTGACGACGAGCAGACCATTCGCAAGCTCTGCATCACAGTAGGGGAAGCTCTAGGTTTCATCTGCCTTGAAGCCGATAGTGGCGAGTCCGCTCTCGTGCTCCTCGAAGAGCAACCTGTCCACATGGTCCTCAGTGACATGGTGATGCCGCACATGTCCGGCCTCGAGTTTCTGGAGAAGGTCAAGAAGCTTCTGCCCCGCACCGAAGTTGCGCTGATGACCGGGCACGGCTCCATAGAAACGGCCGTGCAGGCCATGCGGCTTGGTGCGTACGATTACATTACCAAGCCGTTTTCTCCGCTCGACGAGCTGCGGTTGTTCTTGCGGCGGATGGCGGAGAAAGTACGCCTGGTCGAGGAAAACGAATTCCTCCGCCAGCGGATGGATTCTGAAACGGCCGTGCACGGCATCATCGGATCTTCCGCCAAGATTCAGGAGGTGCTGCGCGTGGCCTCGCGACTCAAGGACACGCGCACCTCCGTCCTCATCTCCGGCGAAAGTGGGACCGGCAAGGAGTTGGTTGCACGCGCCATTCATTTTCGAGGAGCCTTCGCCAATCGTCCCTTCGTGGCCGTGGATTGCGGTTCGCTCGTGCCGACGCTGATCGAGAGTGAACTGTTCGGTTACGAAAAAGGCGCCTTCACGGGCGCTTTGAAGTCCAAGCAGGGACTTTTTCAATCCGCCGACACAGGTTCAGTTTTCCTCGATGAAATCGGCGAACTGCCGCTCGAATTGCAAGCCAAACTGTTGCGCGTGCTGCAGGAAAAAGAAGTTCGTCCCGTGGGCAGCAACCAGCGCGTCAAAGTGGATGTGCGCGTTATAGCCGCCACCAATCGAGATCTCGAAGCCGCATACAAGAACGGAACCTTCCGCAAGGATCTTTACTTCCGGCTGAATGTCGTCACCGTACACGTCCCCGCGCTGCGCGACCGCCGCAGCGATATCCCCATGCTGGTGAACTGGTTTTGCGAGCGATACGCTCCCGGCTCTGATCTTCGGGTTTCCAACGCCGCCATGAAAGCTCTGATGAATTACGAATGGCCGGGCAACGTGCGGGAGCTGGAAAACTGCGTGGAGCGTGCTGTCGCTCTAGGTAACGGAACGCTGATCGACCTCGGTGACCTGCCGCCCAGCATTGCCGCGTTAAATTCGCCTATGCCGCGAGCGAGCGCAGAGTCCACACCCCAATTGGTTTCCGATCTTGCGGCGTCCACTGAATCAGGTTCGAGCGATGGCGTGGCCACAGTTCCACCTTCCACCACTGATCTGGAAGACATCGAACGCGCCACCATCCAGCGCGTCTTTGAACAAGTAAAAGGCGACAAAGCCCTTGCCGGACGCATGTTGGGCATCAGCCGCGCTACTCTTTACCGCAAACTCAAACGCTACAACATCAGTGGCAGTTCGGCATCCAGTTCGTCGAGCCATACATTGCAGTAAAGGACTGCAGCAAACGGCGTGCCGAGCATTCGCAGGACTGCTCCGCCCTGGTCAGCGGATCTGAGCCCTGACGATCATCGCAAGTTTGCGTACTCCGTCTTGAATCTGATGTGCGTTGGCGCCCCCGTAGCCGAGGATCAGACCTCCCGTGGTTGGAGGTTTCAAGTAGCACGTCGATAAGGGCGCTGCCGAAATGCCCTTTTGAGCGGCCTTCTTCGAAACTGCCACATCGTTGGTGCCCCGGGCCAGCACTGCGACGAGATGCATTCCTGCTTCAGAGCCGATCACCTCGGCCAGATCTTTCATCTCACTTTGTATCGCTTTTACGAGCGCTTGCCGACGATCCATGTAGAGCATTCGCATCCGCCGCAAATGGCGGGCGAAGTGTCCCTCGCGAATAAAATTGGTCATGACAGCCTGATAGAGAGTCGACGAAAATACGTCGGCGGCATCTCGTGCGGCGGCGAATGCGGGTACCAAATCAGGGGGTACAACCACATAGCCCAATCGCAAGGCAGGGAACATGACTTTGCTGAACGTCCCGATATAAATGACTCTACCGTCTGTGTCCAGGCCTTGCAGCGAAGCGATCGGACGGCTCCCAAACCTGTACTCGCTGTCGTAGTCATCTTCAATGATCCACCCACCGGTGCGCGCCGCCCAATTGAGCAGAAGCATGCGGCGCGAGGCACTCATCGTCATGCCCAGGGGATATTGATGAGAGGGCGTGATATAGACAGCACGCGCCTTGTGGCCACGACGGACGAGCTCTGTCATGTTCATGCCCTCATGATCCACCGGAACGGGAACCAGGTGAGCTCCGGCGGTTATGAAAGCCTGGCGCGCGCTGGGATAGCCCGGCTCTTCGATCCACACCCGGTCTCTGGAATCCACCAAGACTTGTGCGGAAAGCTGCAAGCCCTGTTGTGATCCCGTCGTCATCATAATCTGCGACGCCTCGCATCGCACTGCTCGACTTGCGCCCAGATACTCTGCGATGGCTTCGCGAAGTGGCAGATACCCCATTGCGTCGCCGTACCCCATGATGCCTTTGGCGGGTCGTCGAGAATGCCGCGACACTAACTTCGACCAGACGCCCAGCGGAAAATGGTCGACGGCGGGCAGACTTACGCGAAACGCGCCCACGATGTTCAGCCATGATTGCGTCGGCAAGCGCGTCAAGGCCACTCCTCGTCGTGACATTCGGCGCGGACTCGGTTTTCCGTCCGCTTTTAGTTGGAAGGTCGATCGCGCTTTTCCAGAGAGTGGACTTAGCGTGTCATCCGGGATCGAGCTAGCCACGCAAGTGCCTGCTCCGACGAAAGTCTCGAAATACCCTTCGGCGAGCAGTTGCTCGTATGCATGCAAGACCGGGATGCGCGAAATCTTGAGCTCAGCGGCCAGGTTTCTGGTCGACGGCACGCGCTGTCCAGGCCGCATTTGGCCGTCGATAATTGCTTTCCGAAACCAGTCATACAACTGACGATACATCGGAGTCTTCGAGCGGGGTTCCAGCGCAATCGGCGGAAGGAAGCTGGCAGGAATGTGCCTCATTCTCACTCCTCCAAAGTGGTCATATCATAACAGATGATAGTGGATATTGTGGTCGACCACTATGCGAATTAGTCTTTCTGCATGAAAGCGCTCAAAGCTCTTCGAAAATATCTGTTGGCGTGCAGCCTAGTTGTTTTCTTGCAGCCTCTTCATGGACTCGCAGCGCGCCAGAATCCGGCCCCATCGAACGCCACTCCTCAATCTGCTCCCTTGGAGCGGGATGCACAACACGATTTTGATTTTGAGATGGGTAGCTGGAAGACGCACATATCGCGCCTGCAGCATCCCTTATCTGGATCAGACACGTGGGTCGAATATCAGGGTACCTCCGTTGTGCGAAAGGTTTGGAACGGCCACGCGAATCTAGTGCAACTAGAAGTCGATGGTTCGGCGGGTCACATTGAAGGTTTGTCTCTTCGACTCTACGATCCTATATCGCACCAGTGGAGCCTAAATTTTGCAAACAGCAATAGCGGCCGCCTGAGCCAACCGACAATCGGCGAATTCAGGAATGGCCGTGGTGAGTTTTTCGATCTGGAAGAATTTAATGGTAGAACCATTCTGGTGCGAAATGTCTGGTCGGACATTACTCCAGATTCGTGCCGGTTCGAGCAGGCGTTCTCCGAAGATGGAGGCAAGAGCTGGGAAGTCAATTGGATCGCGACGGATACGCGCGTGAAAGATGAATCTGATAAAAACTTGCCCAACACTCCCCCGGAGACGGTGAAAGATGGGCAACATGATTTCGACTTCGAGTTGGGTTCCTGGGACATTCACTTAAAGCGCCTCTTGCATCCCCTAACGGGTTCCACGACTTGGGTCCGATTTGACGGTGGTTCCTTTACCCAGAAGGTTTGGAATGGCCGTTCTCAACTGGAAGAATTCGAAACGGACGGTGCTCAGGGTCACATCGAAGGACTGACCCTCCGCCTCTACAATCGCCAATCCCACCAGTGGAGCCTCTATTGGGCCAACAGCAAGGATGGCATCACCGTTGCTCCCCAGGTCGGCGAATTCAAGAATGGGCGCGGTGAGTTTTATGGCCAGGACACGTTGAATGGCAAAGCGATTTTGATTCGATTTGTTTGGTCGGACGCGACTACGAATACGCCCCACTTTGAGCAGTCGTTCTCGACTGATGGCGGCAAGAGCTGGGAAGTCAACTGGATTACAGACCAGACGCGAGTGAACGATGAGTCGGACAAAGCGCACTGAACTACGCCGCATCCCCGATCGAGGCTCGCACGACTGGAAAACGATCAACCAAATTCTGGACGCGGGCTTTCTCGCTCACGTCGGATTTTGTGTGGACAGCCAGCCGTTTGTTGTCCCGACGCTGTATGGCCGCGAGGGAGAAAAACTTTATCTGCATGGTTCAGCGGCCAGTCGCATGTTACGGGAACTTGAAACCGGCATCCCGGTTTGTGTAACGGTGACTCTGGTGGATGGACTGGTGCTGGCGCGGTCTGCCTTCGATCATTCCATGAACTACCGCTCGGTGGTTGCATTCGGAAAGGCGCGGAGGGTCGCAGATTCAGGGCAGAAGATCAAATCGATGGGCGTTATCTCCGAACATCTCATCGCCGGGAGGTGGGCCGACGTTCGCGGACCAAGTGAGAAGGAATTGAAGGCGACGACCGTACTTGAATTTTCAATGGAGGAGGCTTCGTCGAAAGTACGGAGTGGGCCACCGCTGGACGACGAGAACGACTATGGGTTGCCGGTATGGGCTGGAGTGTTACCTCTTGAAATGCAATCTCGGCCGCCAATACCAGACGACAGGTTAGTCAAAGGCGCCGCTCTTCCGGATTACGTTCGGCGCTACGATGCACGCTCCAGTTTCCGTTCTCGGTCCGATGGCAGGCAGCCATGCGTAATTCGGAATTGTTGCGATGAGTGATGCGCCCCCACCCCGCCGAAAGGGACTCCGGAATCATGTGCGGCGTATAAACCTTGTCGATGTCCTTGTGCGACAGGACATCGATAGAACTTCCCCGAGCGTTATCGGGATCGAAAGATTGGATGGCATGCCCTGGGTCGCATCGACGTGAACGGTCGCTATAGACATGTCCTTGGCAGAGGCCGATTGGGCAGTCGCATGAGTGCTGTGCAAGAGAAACGCAAGAAGGCAGAGCGCAACGGCAGACTTGCTCGGTAGTTTCCCGGCATCGGACGGTCGAACCGTGAGTTGGCGCGAAGGATCCACCAGCAGCCAGGTCAATGCACCCACCAGGCATAAGCCAGCCGCCACCAGAAATGAAGTCGTCCAACCGAACCTGACAGCAATCCATGGAGTGAGCGAAGCGGTGAGCGCCGCTCCAATCTGGTTTCCCATATTCATAAACCCCGATACTGAACCTGAAGAAGTACCGGCAATGTCGGCAGTTACCGACCAGAAAGAACTCTGTGAAAGATACAGTGCCCCTGCTCCACCGGCGAGTACGACGCTTGCCAATCGTGCGCTTTGAATTTGCGCGCCGAAGAGGATGAATACCCCTGCCGCAGCAATCGCAAGTGCCGCAAAAACACAGCGTCCAACGCGCGGCCCTCGCCATTTGGTAAGCCGGTCATTGATAGCCCCGCCTAAAAGGCAGCACACCAGCATGGCTAGAAATGGCAGCATGGTATAGATCGCGCTCTCCTTCAAATCTAAGCCGCGCACCTTGGCGAGATAGCGGTAGAACCAACTAAAGAAGATCCACGCCACGTAGCCATAACAGAAATAGCTAATAGTGACGGCCCAAACCTCCTTGCTGCGCAGAACGCGCGCCCATGGAACGAGCGCCGTCGGATCATTTTGAGAGCCTGCTTGCGTCAGCCCGGAGCGAATTAACGCTAACTCGGAGGCAGAGACGCCGGCATGTTCGTCAGGCGAGTCGCGCGCAGCAAGGAACCACACCGCTCCCGCCGCGAATCCAATGATGGAACAGAGCCAGAAGGACGATCGCCAGCCGTAGTGAATCATGATGTAGGTGATGATCAATGGCGTAAGGCCGGCGCCTGCTCCCACGCCGGCGAAAATCCAGCCATTCGCGATGCCGCGTTCCGAGGCCGGAATCCAGCGCGCAACAAATTGATTGGCGGAAGGATAGATGACCGCTTCGCCCGCGCCCAGCAGAAAACGGACGGCGACGAAAACCAGGACTGCGCCAGAAATGTTTGCCGGAACCATGGCGGTGAGAGCGGTGAAAATTCCCCACCACGCAACGCCCGCGGCCAGCACGCGTCGCGAACCGAAGCGATCGGCAAGCCTGCCGCCGATCGTTTGGAACAACGCATAACCCACCAGCATGGCGCTAAACACCTTGCCGAGCTGCACGTCGCTCAGGTGGTAGGCCTCGGCGATGGAGCCGCCCGCAATGGAAATGTTGACCCGGTCGAGATAAGACACGGCGCTGAGAATGAACAGCCAGAACACCAGGAACCATCGCACGCGGCTCGTTCTTGCGGTGGTCATGGTTTATTCCTGGGTTTGCTGCGGCGGCTGCCATGTGATATTTTCGCGGTTTCGACAAAGCTAAATTTCAGCGCTGAGATTTTTTTCATGATTCTATGAATAACATTGCCGCTTTTTTTGCCGCACTGATAATTTCCCTTTCGTTGCTGCCGAGTCCGCCCGCCCTTGCACAACTCGATCTCTTCTCGAAAGAGCAGCGCATTGAGTTCACACCGCAGTGGCAGGGCGACCGTTTTTCCGATGGACGCCCGAATGTTGCGGATTCGGTGCTTGCGCGACTGAAAGACGTCACCGCCGACGAAGCGTGGGATGTTCTGCAGGATGCCGGCTACAAAAATCAGTTTGAAAGCAGCTGGAAGGTGATCAATCCTGGGCCGCGCCTTGTAGGCCGAGTCGTGACCGCTGTCTTTATGCCGCAACGGCCCGATGTGGATTCCGTGATTCACGCCAACGGCAAGAAGGAAAATCGCATTGGCGATGAAAACTCGTGGATCATCGACATCCTGAAGCCGGGAGACGTCCTGGTCGTCGATCTGTTTGGAAAAATTCGTTACGGCACAATCGTTGGAGACAATCTTTCGACCGCCATCTACGCCAAGAGTCACAACGGCTTGATCGTCAACGGTGCGGTTCGCGATGTCACGGGGATTCAGGAGATTCCGGGGTTCCAGGTGTACACGCGTGGCGTGGATCCGTCGGCCCTCGAGAACGTGATGCTGACGGGAATCAACGTTCCCATACGAATCGGGGATGTAACTGTTATGCCCGGTGACATCGCGATCGGCGACCCTGAAGGGATAACTTTCGTCCCTCCGCAACTGGCAGGAAAAGTAGCCGACGATACGGAAATGGATCACCTGATCGATGAATGGGGCCACAGGATGCTCCGCGAAGGCAAGTACACACCCGGCCAGATCGACGCCACGTGGACCAAGGAGATGATCGGGCAATTCAATACCTGGCTGCAGGAAAAAGGATCGGAGCTCCGCATGCCAGTGAAGTGAGCGGCTCAATTCACTGGGCTGAGCTTTGCATCTCGCGAGCTCCAAGATTCTCTTAATCCATTCCCCCATGTGGGCTTTTTGTTTACGCCGCGTGTTCGCGCAAGAGTCGCGAAAGTTGCTGGGCAACGATCTCGTCTTCCCCCGGCTGGAGCATGAATGAATTCATGGCGAGACCGGCCCGTCCCTCGCCGGTTCCCATCACAATGGCTGGCTGCGAAGCGCGCAGCGCTTTTGACGCCTGCTCCGGTGTCAACGAAATACGGGTCGCATCCCACGCGATGCTCATGTGCGGCACATGATTCGCGATATCCGGAGTAAAAAACGATGTACTCACGCCGGGAACTTTTGTGAGTTCGTGAGAGATCCCTTCCAACCGAGCCTGCCATTCTTTGGCCAGTGCCACATGATCTTCCGCTAGAAAGAGTTCGAGGGCTTTGACCATTCCCACGATTTCTTCTTTGCCTACCTTCTGGCTACGGCCCAGTGTGTCCTCATGCGGGCTGTTATTGAGCAGCGCGTTGGCCACTAATTCTTTACGGCCGATCAGCATGCCGGCGCATTGCGGCCCACGAATAGCTTTTCCGCCGCTGAAGGTCACCAGGTCATAACCCATGTTCGCGTAATCCCACAGATGAGACACCGGCGGCGTATCGGCCGCGGCGTCATTCATGCAAGGGATGTTATATTGCTTGCCCAGTTTCACCCACTCGTCGACTTTGATCTGCCCCGCGCCATTGGCAAAATTCGAGAAATGCATCATCGCCGTGCGCTCGTTGACGGCGGCTCGAAATTGATCCAGGGTTTCGATCTCGATGAGTTTGATTCCCGTGGATCGCAACTGGTGATCGAAAGGATTGCGATGCGACTTCTGAATGATCACTTCCGATTTCATTCCGGTCAGATCGGGCAGTTGCCGAATCAGGGCTTCCTTCCCGCCGGTCAGAATGCCCGCCAGTCCTGATTGAATCGCTGCCGCGGCACCCGACGTTACCAGCGCGGTGTAACCCTCCGGCAACTTCAGCATCTCGGCGATACGCTTGCCGGCGGCCACTTCCAGCTCCGGAATGCTTACGAAGTGGCGCCCGGCCATGGTCATCACCGCTTCGAGTTCAGGGTGGGGAAGGGAACCGCCCAGCATGGTCATGGTCCCTTCGCAATTGATCACCGTCGTAACTCCAAGCTCTTCGTAGGGATTGCCGCTCTGTCCAAAGCCGCTGATCCGTGTGCTCGCGCCAGCGGCCGCACGATGCCAGCCGAAAAGCTTGCCCGGGGCCAAGATCGATCCTGCGATCATCCCCACGCTGCCGAGAAAACTGCGCCGGTTCCACTTCGAGTTAAGTCGCATGCGATTTTCTCCCTGGCTGTTTATTTGCTCGTCGCTGCCGCGATACAATTGATTTCCACCAACGAATCTCCCGGCAGCGCAGCTACTGCTACCGTTGTGCGAGCCGGGCCGCCATGCGGAAAATATGTTGAGAACACTTTGTGCATGCCGTCCCAATGCTCGATCTTCACCAAATAGACGTTGAGTTGAAGAATCGTGTCCATCGACCCTCCGCCGATTTCCACATGCTTCTTGATCTTGTCCATGACCATGGTGGTGTGAGAGTCAATCGTCCATTCTTTGGAATCTCGCGAGTCGTGAGCGCCCTGCCCCGCGACATAAATCAATCCGTTGTGCACAATCACCGGCATGATGACGTCCTTCTCGCCGCCCGGTTTGCCTTCGCTATTCAGCTTGCGAATCCCGCCCGCATCTTGCGCCGGGGAACTCTCAGCCAGTGCACGGTTGGGCAACACGGCCGCCGTAAACCCCAACCCGGAAAGCATGGAGGTAAACCGCGCGGCAAATGCTCTGCGAGTGAAAGTCAAGTTCATATAGTTTCTCCTTGTGCGCCGGTTAAACCGGCGAGGTGTAGTGAATGAAAGAGTCATACGAATGTGAAGTAGCGACCCACATCGGCCCTGAGTCATGCGGAGC
>JGI12635J15846_10002623_pt1 | contig 15726 bp, 13 predicted proteins | sample BlaSpr_A8_OM2_M2_FD_15846 | JGI IMG/M metagenome (IMG submission 15846) | reverse complement strand
CCGGCAGGAACAGTGACCTGTACATCCACTTCACTGGATTGGCCGGGTTGCACGGTGATCGGCGCAGGGGTGGTGACCACAGTAGCCGGCGCGCTGTTGGGGGGAGGAAGCTTCCATTGCGTCCCCATTGCGGTAAAGGTGAAGGTGGCCGGCGCTGGTTCAGCGTTCGTTACAATGAACTTGTGCTTCACAGTTAAAGAAGGTTCGGCGGCCCCCCTGCTGATGTCCGGGGCGAGCGGAATGGCTTTTTGTCCGTAATGCAGATCCGCTCCATCGAAGAAAATGCTGAGAGCACTATTAGGAAAAGCAGTACGTCCGGGAGGAAGGGCAAAACCAAGGTACACCGTCGGCCTACTGTCTTCGGCGGCCTTGAACGGGCGGAACGAATTGCCCGGGCTGCCGCTGAGGCCGGTCACATCGTCATAAAGAAAGTCGTTATACGTCACTACCCGTTCCGGCGTTCCCGATTGATCGAGTTGGTAATCCACCTTAATCGCCTGAATGATTGGCGGCTGGAAGCTTGGCGGGGTAAAGTCATACGCGATGTCCGGGGGAGGAGTAGTATTCCTCCTTTTATCCCAATGCCCCTCCAGGCCATAGTTGCCCGACAGAATGCGAACGCGTATCCAGTAGCTCGTTTTGCCATTCACATCCATGCTGACAACGGCAGCGGGCAAAACAAGAAACACGATGCCATCCTGAGTGAGCGCCTTGGTGGTATCTTTGAACTTGTTCCCATTCACTACGTCTGCTACCGGCCCATTGGGCGTCGAAGTTCCCAGCTCTATCCAAGCGTGGCCGTTCCAGGTTTCCCACCGCAACTTGAGATCTGCCGAGGCCTGCACGGGCGGAGGAGACTGGGAATTGGAACCAGTTGGATTGCTGATATTGATATTTAGCGTGATTTCTGCTGACCCGGAAGCAAAGGCCTCATCCAGAGCCATCCACAGCACGTCGGCAAGCCTTGGCTTGTCTCCAAAGGGAGGGAAGTCCTTGCTCAAATCGATGGGAAACAGATTGGCAAAGGCCGACTGCAGCGGGAGACCGGTGCGCTCCAAATGAACTTGCGTGGCGATTCCTTGAACCTGCGGCAGTTGCATGCTACGTGCCATGCCATCAAGCTGACTGGTGGCCGGGGTGACTGGGGTTACAAGACGGCAGCGTAACCATTCCAAGGAAATCCCCTGCACAACCGTAGCGGGGGTGGAGGCAATTGGGCCTAACTTGACTGTTCCGGATTGCCGCAGGCTTTTGGTAGTGTCGTTTGCGGGGTCTTGCGGCGTCTTATCCTGCCATTGACTACCGTCCCAGACTTCCCATCGGAGAGTCAGCGGATCACCGGCAGGCGACTGCAGGTCGATATTCAATGACAGATTGCTGATCCCAGGAGAGCTGAGCAGTTGGCTGTGCCCGAGATAGAGAATGTGCTCGATTCTTTGGGTGCCATGGAATAACGGCGTGGTCGCTGATCCGGGAGGCAGGAGATTGTTGCTGACGTCAGCATAGGTGTCCTCTTCGGGGTCCCGGACAAACAAGGATGCCAACTTCACAGCCGTAACCACCAGTTCATTTTCCGTTTCGTAGATGACGGAGTCTTTCTCGCCCTGTGCGGGCGGCGCGGCGACCTGCGTCCCGGCGGGAACTAGTCCATCGACAACGCTGCCATTGGCCAACGAGAAGGTCAACGGAACTCGCGCGGGCTTTGGTGGCAGAAGCGCAGCGCCCAACAGTTCGAGAAAAGCGAGGAAATTCTTCTGGGGAACTTGATTCAGCCGTTGGATGATGATCTCGGCAAAGCGCGCAGCAACGCCGATCAGTGCGGCGCTGTTGCCGTCGCGCGCACCCGTACTCGCATCAATTTCATTCCATGCAGGCGCGTAAATCCGAAGCAACTGCCGCAACTCCTGAGCCACGTCCACGGCAGTGCGCTTGTCAATGTTCGGCGCCGGGGTGAGAATCAATTCGGGCTCCTCTCCAGATAGAACGGATAGACCAGGTTGAAAACGTTGTTGGTGGCTCTTACTTCATATTCGATGTTGATTAGCAACGTATCTCCGGGATCTTGCGGTTGCACCTGAACGTCGCGGACATCGATGCGCGGCTCATACATCAGCAGCGCTTCACGAACTGCCTGCGCGACTTTGCCCGAGGTGGAAGCGGAATTCACTCCAAAGACCAAGTCATAGATACCGCAACCAAAATCCGGCCGCATGACCCGCTCACCCTTTGCAGTCCCCAAGATGATCCAGATGGCCTGACGGACACTCTCTTCATATTCCGCCGTCTGGATTGCGCCGGAGGCATTCAACCCAACGGGAAAGCCCCAGCCAACACCTAGAAAAGTTTTAGGCACAAATTCGTCTCCCCCGAATCCGCGAAAACTTTCTTCAGCCCATCACGACCGTGCCGGTGGCCATCACCGTACCCACCGGCAAATCCGAAGGATCGTTGCAACTCTCCGCCGTGTCGCCATTGCGCGCTGCTTTTTTGCCGTTGATTGTTACAGAGGGACTTCCAATCTTGATGGTCGCCTTGTTGGAAGGCGTAGCCTGAAAAGAAGTACCGGGTGGAGTAGCAATATGCGGAGGCGTATTGTCCGCAGTGCTTCCCACCGTGGCGGCGGGCATGCCCATGATGTTCACGTCGCCGCTTAAACCGCCATTGATGATCCCCGCAAACGGATGCGGCAGCGGCGTTGGCACAGTCCCGGAAGCTGAAGGCACCAAAACAACGTGCGTGTCAGTGGCCATGATTTGATCGCCCTTCTTTGCTGCCGGTTGTCCCATGCTCTTGTCCTCTGTTTAATCGTGAGCTCCTGATGATGGACTTCGGTTCAATTGATATTGACGGTCGAGCCTTTGACGGTCATCGTTCCACTGGCTTTTACATCCATAGTGCTCCCGGCTTCAAGTTTCGTTGCAGAAGAAGACTTGATTTCGACATTCTGTGCATCCAGTTTGATGGTCCCGTTGGATGCGGACAACGTTATGTCCTTGTCGGTGCTGATGGTAATCGTGTTTTTGGCGGTGTCGACTACGATGCTGTTCTTCTGACTCTTGTCGATGATTTCGATGGTTTCCTTGCCATCTTCGTCGTTGAGCTTAACCACATGACCGCTTCGGGACTGAATGATGCGCACGTTGTTTTTTCCGCCGCCATTGGTTACAGGCGGGGCATCCTGACCGTTCCATAGCGCGCCGAGCACATAAGGAAAACGAACGTCTCCGTGCTCGAAGGCAACCAGCACCTCGTCGTCGACCTCAGGCAGAAAATAGATGCCGCGTTTTTTGCCGGCCATCGGTGCGGCAATGCGGGCCCAGTAGCTTTCGTCAACGGCGCTGAGCCATGGAAACTTTACCTTCACGCGCCCCATGCCATCCGGGTCCTGATTGTTGGTAACCACACCAATCACCACACCCGAAATGCGGTTGGTGCGCGCCTCTTCATTGACAGTGCCGTTGATGACGTCAAAAAGGATCATGAGGCATTCCTCCGAACCACGAACTCTGTCACGTAACCACTACTGGCTGAATAGCGGTGAACGGCGCTAGGTATGTAGTACTGCCCTCCGAAGCGCTGCCCGATACCGTCAATCTTGATCACCTTTCCCGCTCGAAGATCGGTGCGGCCCTGGCAAGCGCCCTCGCCCGAGATAAGTTCAAGCACTAATTCGTTGAAGCGGGCCTTCGCCAATTGGTCTGCCTCCACTTGCGCGACCACCGGCCGGTCGCTGATAACTTCAATAGCTGAACCAAACGCCTTCTGGGCAAGTGCCGCCCCACTTGCGTTTCCGCCCATGGTGGATACTTCGTCGCCGCCCTTGGCATCCCCCACCAACGCCTTCTTGTCTTTTACGCTCCAGCTTTGCACTTTTACTTCCGTCACCTGCCCGGCCGATGACAGCCGCGGATAAAACTCAAGGAGTCCGTGCTCCATATCTAAAGTCAGAACTTCACTCTGATTGTTGGCAACGGGCTGAAACAACAGCGTTTTGTCCTGCACCACCACCTCGTATCGAATCTGGCTGGCGCGGGCACACAGAAATTCCCAATCCGTCTGGTTGGCTTGCAGAACATAGTCAAGACTCGTTCCGCTGTCGGCAGCTCGCACCGTCAGACCGGCCTCGCCTCCGATCTGAGAAGCTATATCGCTGTCTTTCTGCTGGATAAAAGAACGCGTCTTGCGGCCGCGCTGCAGCCGGTGCCGGCGGTCATAGCCGCGGACCCTCAAGCTGGGAAGTCGATCAACAACAAACTCCGGCTCCAGGCTAGTGATTTCGCCAATCATCACGCTGGCCAGAATTCCGGGATAGCCCATTTTGATCTCTACACGATTACCGATCATGAATACGTCTTGATTGTCAGCCCAGGGCAATTTGGTGTCCTGCGCGTCGGAACTGGCTAGCGCGAATGTAAACATGTCCGGCAATTCGACACTCTGGTCCACGGTAAGGTCCGTGATATAGGCGATTGTTTCCGCGGGCAGTGACTTGCCGTTGACGGCCACATCAAAACGCGGGACCAGGGGACCTTTTGACTTAGATGACTGCATAGTTTCCTTCGCTCAGGCCTTGGGAATCTTCAACCTCATGCCGATGGTAAGCAGCCGTGGATCGTCCAGTTGGTTGGCTTCGGCGATTTGACGCCACATTGTCGGGTCGCGATAGACTTCACCGGAGATGCTGCTTAAAGAATCGCCGCGCTTGACCAGCCGAGTGGTAAATTCGGGGTCGGTTTCGCGCTGGTCTTTTTGAGGAGCGATGAACTCGGTGAAGACGACGTTCAATGTGGCGCGCAAGGCGGTTCCGTCTGATCGAAATAGCGTAAAGTGTTGCGAGAGCTGGCTGACCACGCCGGTGAAGGGGAAATCGAGATCCTGAGCTTTCCCCCAAGTGACCTCGCAGGATGGTGGCCGACCCAAGTCGCGTTGAATCCTGGTAAGTGCCACAACCTCCTTGGTCCTCGCGCGGACGTCCAACTTGGTTTGGTCTTTCTCCTCCGTTGAGTCAAAAAAGAGGTCGAGCGTGAGTTGCCGGCTATGGCCACCACCGAAACTCAAGGTCGGCGCATTGGTAGTCCGATTGGAGGGCTTGTCTTTCTGAGATGTGTCACGGGCCGTGGCCTCAGACCATTGCACCGACTTGGAAATGGAGTACGTGTTCGGATTAAAAAGCACCTCTATCTCGCCGAGTCCCGAATTCGCTTCCGGTTTGATCTTGAGTCGTTCCATGGTCATGTCTTTCCCCGGCGCTCGCGCTCAATGACCAATTGGCGCGCGATCACACGGCTGACCCGCTCGGCCACATAGACGATGTCCGTTTCCCCGCGGCTTGAAGACGGTGTCACCATGGTCGTGGCATTCCCTGACGCGCTTACAGCCGTCGGACTAGAATCCGTAGCGGCCTGACGCATGAGTTGTGAGCTGCCGGCATGCGTGGGGCTCGTGAGAAACTGTGCTCCGTCGCCGTTTCGAACGGCCTTTCGCCAAACGATGGCTGCCGCACCAGGAAGTGACGGCGTAACACGAATTTCCCGGGAAACTGGGGCTGTGCGGCAGTTTTCTTCGCCCGCAGGGGTTTTCCAATCTGCTTGAGGCGAGGAGGCTGAGATTCCCTTTCGAAGTTGTACGGCCAGCACCGACGTGACGGCAGCAGAGCCTTCCACGCGGTCATGGCTGCGTTGCAGATGCATCTCGGCAGGAGAAAATACGCGCGCGCTCGGCATCTCCACGACCTGGGGAAGCGATCCCACAGTTGGTGGGGAAGTTTGATCGCCAACTGGTGAGTTCTGTGTTGTCGTGTTTCTTGCCTGAATTGATTGTGCAGGGGCCGATACAGCCGCTGGGCCAAGCAGGCGTTGCAAATGCATTTTCGACGAGCTGGCTTGTGGAAGTTCCGTTACTTGCGGAAGCAAATCAGAACTCGGAGGATTTTTGAAACGAGAAACCGCAACGCCGTCCGCTTTGCTGCTTCCGGGAGTCGGGACTGCTGCTGGGACGGCCTTGCGCTGCAAGTGCAATTGAGAAGAAGAACTACTCTGTGCCCGAATCTCGCTGACATGAGGGAGCGGATCGAATTGGTTTCCGGAAAGTAGCACATTCTCTTGCCGTTTCGAGCGATCCGCATCGGAAACGACACTGGGTCGCTTCACACGGAACTGCCGGGTCGGCGCGGCATTGGAAGCGACGTCCGGAACAGTCCCGAGAATAGCACTGCGCGTGATGGATGGTTGTGCCGGAGAAAAAGATAAAGGACGGCTGCTCGCTTTAGCCTGATAAGACTCAACGAACGGCATGTGTTCTGGCGCTGTCGATAACGCCGGAGAAGATCCAGAAGCATTCCGGTCAATCCCATACAGGATTCTGAAATTATCCAATAGTTCGAACCTTTGTTGAAACCAACCGGGAGTGCGCCGATGTAACTGCTCCGCCTGGCGCGTGTCAATCACACCGATCGGTTCATTCGCGCGGCGGAGGAGCCTATCGGTTAAGTCAGTGGCCGGAAACGAGTCTGGCCGGGCCTGCTGGCGTCCAGGATCTTTCATGTCCTCACAACCCGAACAAAATGTTGGCGGCAATGCCGGCGGCACCACTGATGGCCGAACCTGCAGCCCCCAGTGCGCTGCCAAGAGTCGGCCGGCTCAATCCACGATGCGCCAGCTCAACACTCTCAATAGCGACGCTGGGCGAGTCTGCCCGAAAATCCGGCCCGGTCCATTTGACTGGAAAAGCTTCTTTGAAATTCCAGAACATGATCGCGACGCGTTGTTTGTCGAGCAGATAGATGGTGCCGTTTTTGCGGCTAATCTTTCCCTGGGTGACGTTCTGGTGCCAATTCCACAGTCCATCAATCTGGGTGAGACCGTGTTTCAACACCAGCGGCGGATACTTGGTAGGCCCCGCAAAGCGATGGACGTAGTCATTGAGGCCACCTTCACGAAAATCGAAAAACTCGGTTTCGACCTGCAAACCGGTGCATTCGGAAAACCCACCGGCCAGAATCCCTTCAATCTCCACCATAAAGTTAAAGGCCTGGTAAGGATCGGCGCGCACGCCCAAAAGATTGGTTACCGCAGCGAAGGCGGTGTTCGGACCCAGTGAAGGCGTTCCCATTTTGTTCCTCCAGACTATTTCCGCTTCATTCGCAAATCCGATAGCCTTGCTCGGTCAGGCCCCGGGTCGCGGGACCAGCTTCAAAAATCAGAGGCTGGTCTGGTCATTGAAGCGCTGATTGATCTTTGCGATCTCGGTAACCCAGTGCTGACGCTCGGAATGCTCCAATGCCAGAATTTGCTCGTGCGGCCAATGAAAGTGATACGCAATAAACGCTACCTCCTCATAGAGCCGCTCTAAGGGGTAGCGCCATCCCCCCCCAAGCTGTTCAACTCCAGTTCAAACTGTTGCTGGCAGTGAGGGCACTGCGTTCGCACTAAACTGTGGCCGTTGCCATTGATTCGACAGTAAAGATCCTGGAGATAGGCAAGGTCGGCCGCGAACAACCCTTCTATGATTTTCGGATTAATTATCTCGAGCGTCCCTAATCGTGTAATTACGCGAGACAGCAGGATGACGAGCAGATAGCCCGGATTGTTGAGTACTCGAGGGTCCTTGAGCGGCGCAATTTCGTCGAACGCCGTGGCCAAGCGCATCGTCCCTTCCTTGTGCAGATTCCCTTCGGCATCTACGTAGCCTCTAGGTATTGTGAAAACGAATTCAGTTTGCAGCATTGAGTTTTTCCTATCGGTCGTCCATAAAGCGCGGCGGCCGAAGCTACCACGTATGTAATTCTGCTCAGTCCTAACGACGCCAGGCGAGCAGTCTCGCGGCGCGACGTTTCGATGACCGGTTATGCTTTCTTAAGTTCTTCGTGGGTCAGTTCCAGGCTCTCGACCGCTACCGAAGCCGTGCTGGCGTTAAACGACGGCCCGGTCCACTTACTCGGCCAGGCTTCAGAAAAATTCCAGCGGATTTTTTCTGCCCCGGTTTCGTCGCGCAGCACGATGGAACCATTCTTGCGCTGAACTTTGCCGTCGATCACCGTCTGCCGCCATTTCCAAAGCTCATCGGAGTCGGTGATGCCTCGCTTCAGCGAAATGGCGCCGTAGGTGTTCATGCCGGTGAGCTTGCGGCTGTGCGGAGGATCGGTGCCCTCGCGATAGTCCACAGCCGGAGTGCTGGCGTCCAGTCCACTGACTTCCTGAAAACCAGCCTGGGTGATGCCGTCTATTTCCACTAGAAAATTGTACCCACGATAAGGATCGACCCTACTTCCCGTTGGCATGAGTATCCTCCTTACTTAGACTTCCGAGCATTCTTCAATTGTCCAGTGTCGCGCCTGCCCGTCGAACAATGCGAACAACGATGAATTCCGACGGAGCCAGCGGCGCCAGACCAATTTCGATCACTACCTGGCCGAGGTCCCGCAGTTCCGGCGGATTGTTTTCGGCGTCGCATTTAGTGTAGAAGGCTTCGGCGGGTGTGGCCCCGCGCAGCGCGCCATCCAGCAGCAGTTTCGTCAAAACAGCGTTCAATTCGCGCTGAATTCGTACCCAGAGCCGCTCATCATTGGGTTCGAATGTGGCCCACGCCATGTTCAAGTCGATCCAGCGGCCCAGGGTGAGGAACAGCCGCCGCACGCTTACGTAAAGCCAATTAAGATCCGGGGGAACGGAACCAATGGTGCGCGCACCCCATACGCGAATGCCACGACCGGGAAAGGCCCGCAGGCAATTCACGCGTGCGGGGTTAAGACGATCTTGGACGCTGTTGTCAATTTGAATTTCCAAATCCAGCACGCCAAAGATTTCCTCGTTTGCCGGGGCTTTGAAGACCCCCGCTTTGGCGTCACTTCGTGCGTACACTCCCGCCACATGGCCACATGGCGGCACATTTTTTAAATTGCTCGAGGTAAGTAACCACGGATAGTAAAGCGCCCCATTCACGGGCTCTCGCTGGCCAACCAAAAGACGCCGGCCTTGGTCAACGACATCGTCAACTCCAGCACCCGGCAAGGAATCGAGAATCGCCATGCGGTTCCCCTGCTGGGCACAATGGGTCAGCACTTCCGCCTGCACCACGGCAATGGCCTGGTTGTCCGGGGAACCATCAAAAGCGCGCAAGGTCATGGCATCGGGAACGGCCACCAAATCCAAATCGTCGAATGGAGCCAACGCGGCAATGGCGTCTCGCAAACCCTGGACCGAATCTTTTGCAGGATCGGCGGCAACCGCATAGCACCGCGTGCCGCCGTTATCGAAAAATCCGCTGATCACATCCGCCATGAAGCTCCCGGCGACACTACTGAAATGCAGATTGAATTCTTCCTTGCGGTACAGGATCACCGGGCGATTGATCGTGGCTTCTCCGCCCGGGGACAAACCGGCGAAGCCGACAAAGCCAGGCACACCGGTCTGCAACACTGGAGGAGCCTTGAGAAAAATCTCCTGCCGGTAAACCCCCGGGCTGTTGTAGCTCTGCGTCATAGCACGTCGTTGTTTGCCGCTGCTCTACTTGCTCGGCGCCGTGAATTGACTGATGCGGAAAATTACGAACTCGGCGGGACGGACGATGGCTACGCCGATCTCCGTAACTACTTCCCCTAAATCGCGCAGTTCCGGCGGATTGGTCTCCGCATCGCATTTGACATAAAAAGCTTCTTGCACGGTTGTTCCGAACAGCGCACCCGAACGCCAAACATTGGTCAGAAAGGCGGTGATATTGCGTGTAATCTTCTGCCACAACCCGGGTTCGTTGGGCTCGAAGACCACCCACTGCGTGCCCTGGTCAATGGATTTACGGAGGAAAAGAAGGGTACGGCGAACGCTGATATATTTCAAATCGGCGTTGGCATCGCCTCCGATCGTGCGGGCACCCCAAACGGTGATGTTGTTATTGAGGTTGCGAATGCAGTTCACACCCGCGGGGTTCAAGCCGTCTTGCTGCGCTTTGCTGAGGGCGTATTTCAGATCGAGGGCGCCAAGCACCGGCTCATTCGCAGGAGCTTTGTGTACACCACGTTGCGTGTCGACTCGCGCATAGATGCCCGCAAGATGGCCACTCGGCGGCGTATACACCGACCCATTGCTGACGGGATCAAAAACCTGGATCCAGGGAAAGTAGAAGGCAGCGAAGTCTGTGTTTGGTGGCAGCGTGCTACCGGCACTGCGGGGGTCCAACAAAGTAAGGTCCAGGCTGCCGGCCGATTCTACTTTCTCAGCGCTGTCGAAGATGGCAAACCGGTTGTGAGTCTTGATTTGACAATGAGCAATCAGTTCGGTCCTAGTGTTCTTGCCCGTAGTGTCATTTTGCGCCAGTCCTGGCACGGCGACGACGGCAATCTCATCGATGGCTTCAAAGTTGATCAGAAACTTCGGTATGTCCGCCTCCTGTAGGACACGCATCACATAGCAGCGGCTGCCGCCATTGTTGAAAAAGCCGTATACCGCCTGCGCTAAATAGCTGTGTTTCGAATCGCCGGAGAAATCACCAAAGAACTTTTTGAACTGGCCGAAGTTGGTGCAGAGTTTAGGCGTACCAGCGGCAACGGGTGCAAAGGTGGGCACCACCACGCTCGCGGTGATTTTAGAGCCGGCTGCCGGCGCCGCGGTAAATGTCGCGAGCGAGACTCTGTTGGTGTCGTCATTGGCTAGCGTCGCGGTTGACCCTCCATCCTCTTTCACCTGCGAACTGCCCAGGTTGATGGGATAGACCGGCAAATTGAACACTTTAGCTGCGCCGTCTCCTTTGCCGATCACTACGTTCGTTAGGCGAGCTAGCGGTTGATCAAGCGTATCTGGGACTACACCTACGAACCCCGCGGTGCTGGTGCTGACTCCGGCGATAGGCTTTATTGACGAAGGCACTTCCTCAACATAAACACCCGGAGAAAGATACTGCGGCATCTGTTCCTCCTTATGAACTCTTTCGCTTACAACTGCACATCGTAATTCCCGGTTACCAAAGGGATAGTGACATTCACCTGCTTGGTCGTAGCACCCGATTGCACCTGCAAAACGTAGGGACCTTTTTGCGCCACTCCCAGAACGTAGAACCCGTCCACGTCGGTCCGCGCCGCCAGGCCCGTGCCAACCAGCGTTATCATTGCGCCGGAGACCCCGTTCCCTGCGCTGGTTACCTGGCCGCCTATGCGGTAGAACTCCTGCTGTGTTGCAGGAATGAGTTTTTCTTCCTCCGGGCTGGTGCGTACACCCAGGCTGAACATCCCGGTCTTAGTGACAGGCGCACTGGCCGGTGTAAAGACTTCCATGGCGATAGTCACACTGACGCTGAGGGATGGGCGCAGCTTATTACCGATGGCGGCCCAAAACTCAGCCGGATTCTTTATCTCATCGGGGTAGGAAGCCATCATCGGCAGCGGCGGCTGCTGGCCTACAAGCTTTCCTTTCAAAAATGGATCTGGAATCTTGGGATAGCTCGAGAGCACTTGGAAAACTTGGGCCAGCAAGCGCTGCTCTTGCAAGGCCAGATCCGTCCCGTCCACCGGCCAAGCGGTAGCCAGATAGGTACAGGACACCCGAATGGGGCCCTGGTGGATCACCGCTTGCCCATTCTTGCGTTCGATGATCGGCTCGTTGCTCTTCAGCTCCATGTTTTCCCGCACGTCAAAAAGGTAGAGGTTTATGGTCGTTTGCGTCGGCTTGAAATTCTCGTCGGGCCGATCAAAAGCAACCTGAGCTTTCGCGAGCTCCGGGAAATTCGCAGCCAACGAGTGATCGGTTAGAATCGCCTGCAATGTCTCGCTCAAATTGCGAATCATGATCCTGGACTTCTTTCCTTTTTTCGAAAATCGCTCACATTCCAGTTTCCGTGGCTTTCCAAGTTCGCCCAAGTTTCTGATGCTCGCGCCCCGCGGCCCTTAACAGGTGCGTCATAGCGATGACTCTGCCGTTGCTTGCGGCGTAGAACGCCGCGGCTAAGGCGATGTTCTTGATGCTTCCGCCCGGCAACTTGATCTCGCGGGCGAGAAGATCAAAATCCACGTCTTCCGCCAGCGGCGCTTCCCGCGGAAAAGCAACCTGCCAAATGCGTCGTCGATACTCCTGGTCCGGGAAGGGAAACTCCACGATAAAGTGCATTCGGCGCAGGAACGCTTCATCGATGTATTGGCGAAGATTGGTGGCCAGAATTGCCACGCCTTCATACTCCTCCATTTTCTGCAGGAGATAGCCGACTTCGATGTTGGCGTAGCGGTCGTGAGCGTTTCTTATCTCGGCGCGTTTGCCAAAAAGCGCGTCGGCCTCGTCGAAAAACAGGATGGTGTGTCCTGTTTGCGCTTCCAGAAAAATCTGGTGAAGGTTTTTCTCCGTCTCGCCAATATATTTGCTGACCACTTGTGAAAGGTCGATCCGGTAAAGATCGAGCTGCAATTCGTGGGCAATCACCTCGACAGCCATGGTCTTTCCGGTGCCCGGAGGGCCGGAAAAAAGCGCGTTCAATCCTTTGCCAAGGGAAAGCTTGCGGTCAAAACCCCATTCGCCATAGACCAGATGCCGGTAGCGGGCTTGCTCGCACAATTCCTTTAGTTGCGCCAAATTGTCGTCGGGCAACACAATTTCATTCCACGTGTATTTTGGTTCGATCTTACGAGCCAGCGCGCCGAGCTTGGGGCTCGACTGACTGCGGCAGGCCGCGGATAGATCGGAAACCGTGATCCGCCCGTCTTCTGGAGAACGCCACCGCGCCAGGTTCTTCGCCGCCTCTAAAGCGCTTTGAATCTGGCTCAGCCCGAATCGAAACTTGCCGGCGAATGCAGCGCTATCGACATCACCGACCAGCCCATCACACGCCGCCAGACTTTCTTCCCAATGCCTCTTGCAAACACTCAGGTCCGGCAGCGGAGTCGCAAGAGGCAAGAACAAGCAGTCCGGCAGGAAGCCTTGCGGCTGCCAGTGGCGGGCGCCAAACATGAAAGTGAGGCGCGAAAAAGTCTTGGCCGCATCGAGCAGCAACTTCATTTCGACTTGGTGCTTTTCGGGTTCAGCAATCAGGTAGTCCGTGTTTTCCAGGCAAAGTACCGCCGATTGCAGCGCCGCTTCCCGGGCAAGCAACCCTGCCGTTTGTTCGAAAAGCAACGGGCTGGCTTTCATTGCCTCAATATCGGCAACCAGCAGCGGTAGAGCATAGTTGCGACAAATCGCCTCTACAACCAATCGCTTGTCCGAATTTGCGGGGCCATAGAGGTACAACACGACATTGCGGCCCGCTGATTGTGGTTCCTGAAAATAGGAGCGCACGAAGGCGTCCGTCCGCTGATAGAACTCTTCTGCAACAATCGTGTCATCCACGGCGGCGCAGGGATGGGCCATGCGCGCAAACGGCTCCAGCCGGACATCGATTTGTGCCTGGCCCAGCAGGAAATTAACGATTCGATCATCGAGCCTGAGGGTGCGGGAGAGCAGCGGCAACTGGCCTTCCGCCGCGCTATCGGTCACCTGCAAAAGTTTGGCTCTGAGCAGAGCCGCACCAGGCTCGAGTACCGCCCGCGCGCCCAGTTTCTCCGGCAAAGATTCGCAGAGCAGGTTGAGGATCAGATCAACGCTCGGCTTCCTGCGCGTGACGTCGTCTTGCAGGTAGGCGTAGAGCTTTTCGTATTTATGCTCGAGTTCCGGGGCTAGACAAATGATCAAGCATTGTTCTTCAAGGCGGCTCAGGCCAAAGAGTTGCGCCAGCCGAGCCAACGACAGAGGAATCCCGGCCTCCAGGCTTGCAGCGCGGCGATTCTGGATTTCATTTTGAAATTCATCTAAGGATTGTGCGAGCTTCTGTTCCTCCGCACCATCAGAGAGCCCCAACCCATTTCCGGCGGTGGGATCTTGCGGTTGCGCCAGCAGTTCGCCAACTTCCGCTTGGGTGATTACCAGACCTTTGAACGGAGTCAGTGGATCGGAAGAGACGGCGCGGGATTGCCTTAGCACCTGCTTGCGCAAGCGCAGATCGAGGCAGCGCAATTCATCCGCGAGATGGCTCCAACTCGTCGCAAAGACAGCGGCATGTTCAACTGCCGGCGACTTTTGCCTCGCCACTGGGGACATAAACTCACCCTTACTGGGCCCAAGGGTGCTGAAAGAAAAGTGACGCCTGGACTAGTACCTGCGACGAAGAACTTTTTAGTCTCCACCAATGAAATTCAATCTGTGGAAGACGTGCTCGCGGACACCCCCAAGCATCAAATTTGGGCTGATTCTAACTTAGAAACGTGCGCAGGGTATAATACGGGTCATGCGCTGTCAATTTATTTCTTGCCACTTCACCGGAGAGCTTGAGTGATTCTTCTTTGGGTTTGCGCTCGAAATCGAAGCCAGCTAGGATCCGCGAGTGCAAGTCGTGAGCTGTCGGTCCCGAAGTCGTCGATAGGCGGTTGCGCTGAGCGTCCGAGAAGGTTGCTATGACCACCTAGCCTGTCACAGCCGCCAAACCCTGAATTGACTCTTCCGCCGGATTCTTCCCGGCCGCACTGCAAGACATCCACAGCCCTAGCTCGCATTTTCTCCTTCGCCGCTTTGGTCCTGACTTCGCATATATTGGCTCACTTGACTTCCTTGAACTTCTCGCCCCGGTAGGGCTGCTGGAGATCTGTCCCGGTGTGGAGTTCTTCGGGCTTATCGCTGACGTATCCTCTCAGCCAGTAGAGCTTCACGCCCCAATCCAGGAGGATCTTCACAACCTCCGCGTATTCCGGATGCTTTCCGTTTTCAGCAAACCGGGTATCGATAGACACCTTCGTGGTGTGACCGAGTTCATTGAATAATTCAAGAATTCTCTTCTGGGCCGCTTCAGGAACCTCATGAATTACATACCTGGTGAATGGAACTCCAATCATTGACGGCGGCATGTGATTGATCCAGGCAACTTGAAGATAGAATTCTTTGTACAGCTGCAGCTCATATTCGAGTTCCAATTTGCGCATCACTTCCGCGTCATAACGTGGTTTTTGCCCGAGGCGATTCACGACGGTTGATAATAGCTTCCCCTTGTAGCTCGGGTCCTTGTGGAGACTAGCGAGATAATCGAGATCTTTCTGTTGCTGTTCAAGAGCGACCTGTTTTTCTTGACGATACGGTGTAATTGTCTTATCCAAAGCTTTACCTGTTTCTTCGCGTGAATCCGGTTTCTCTTCAGGTTTCCGAACCAATCCAACGACCTCTTTTGCTATGGACATGTTCTTCTCTAACATCTCAAGCACTTCCAGAATCGGGCCCGCGTCGGGTATCAGCCCAAGTACCGCTTTGATCGTGGCGATCGGTGGTTCCGTTCCTTCCTTTTCCGTAACGCCAGAATATATTCCAAACTTGTGCACCGCATTGTTGGCCCCTAAATAAACATCCGTTATGATGTTGGTTTGAACCAAATAATAGGAGTTAATGTATCCCTGGGCTTCGGCGAAATCATCCGTTCCTGCTGGTTGCGAGATTGGCCGGGTCTGACGGTCGGGGGCTTTCCTCTGCAAGCCCGCCCTCTGTTGCATGACATGGACCATCTCGTGCGCCAGCAAGGCGCGTCCTCCCGTGGCGTGCGGCGCATACTGTCCCTCGGCGAAGACGATGTGCTCTCCCGCCGTGTAGGCCATCGCGTTTACAGCGCGTGCTGATTCTGCTGCCCGGGCATCGGTGTGAACGCGCACCCTGCCGAATTCATGGCCGAGGCGCGGCTCGAAAAAAGCGCGTGTGGTTTCATCCAGCGGCTGGCCGGCGGAGCTCAGCACTTCGTCAA
>JGI12635J15846_10002620_pt1 | contig 15737 bp, 12 predicted proteins | sample BlaSpr_A8_OM2_M2_FD_15846 | JGI IMG/M metagenome (IMG submission 15846) | reverse complement strand
CTTCGGCCTCGTCGACATCGGGCACTGTTTCTAGGGCGAGCACGTCCGGGCCGGCCTCGGCCAGGATCTCTAGCCGCGGGCGATGCCACCGGGTCAACGCCGCGACGGACAGGCCGTAGCGTCCGCGATACTCGGACCCGTCGGCCAGTGCCGCACCGTAGGGGCCGACCGACGCAGCGACGCAGGCGGTAGTCGCGCAGGCCTCATCTCGCGCCGCCTTGGCGAGTTCGACGCTGCGCCGCAGCAGCCCGATGGCATCGTCTCGGTCGATCCCGTGCGCCGCGAAGCCTTCGAAAGACGCCTGGTAGCTGGCGGCCGTCGCGATCGTGGCACCGGCGCGAAAGAACGCGGCGTGCGCCGCGACGATCTCCTGTGGGGCGTCCGCGAGCAGCCTCGCCGACCACAACGGGTCGGATAGGTCATGACCGCGCGCTTCTAGCTCGGTGGCCAGGCCACCATCGCTGATCAGCACGGATTCGCCGGGCAGCGCCAATCCCACACCGCCACTGTAGGGTGATTACGCGGGGAGACAGCGGGATGTCGGCATGCTTTCCGTGTTTTTCGAGGCTTGCTCAGGCTTGCTCAGGCTTGTCCGGGCCTTGTCTGGGGCTCGAGCCCAGTGGTTCGAGTGCCTCTGTTCGGTAACGACTGCGACACGCCAAGGCGCAGAATGCGCGTCTGGGCGAGTGGCGGGCGCCGTCGGGCTATATGTTCTTTCAAACGCAACGGCATGAATAACCCTGAATACTCAGGAATACCCGGGAATATCAAGGACGCGATTCGGCGCTAACGGTCGCGTCGGGCCCGAACAAGCGGGTAGCGTCGGGGAATACATGCGGCACGGCAAGACGAACGGCAAACAGGAAGTAGGCACTGAAGCACCATGGCGCGCATCGGAGACGGCGGTGATCTGCTGAAGTGCTCGTTCTGCGGGAAGAGCCAGAAGCAGGTCAAGAAACTCATTGCTGGTCCCGGTGTGTACATCTGCGATGAATGCATCGACCTCTGCAACGAGATCATCGAAGAGGAACTGGCTGACGCCGACGACGTCAAGCTTGACGAGCTGCCTAAGCCGGTGGAAATCCGGGAGTTCCTCGAGGGCTATGTCATCGGGCAGGACACGGCCAAGCGGACACTGGCCGTCGCGGTCTACAACCACTACAAGCGGATCCAGGCCGGCGAGAAGGGCCGTGACTCCCGGTACGAGCCGGTTGAGCTGACCAAGTCCAACATCTTGATGCTCGGACCCACCGGTTGTGGCAAGACCTACCTGGCCCAGACGCTGGCCAAGATGCTCAATGTGCCGTTCGCCATCGCCGACGCGACTGCGCTGACGGAGGCCGGCTACGTCGGTGAGGACGTCGAGAACATCTTGCTCAAACTCATCCAGGCCGCCGACTATGACGTCAAGCGCGCCGAGACCGGCATCATCTACATCGACGAGGTCGACAAGATCGCCCGCAAGAGCGAGAACCCATCGATAACTCGCGACGTCTCCGGTGAAGGCGTTCAGCAGGCCCTGCTGAAAATTCTGGAGGGCACCCAGGCATCGGTTCCCCCGCAGGGCGGCCGCAAGCACCCGCACCAAGAGTTCATCCAGATCGACACCACCAACGTGCTGTTCATCGTCGCGGGTGCGTTCGCCGGGTTGGAGAAGATCATCCACGAGCGGGTCGGCAAGCGTGGGCTGGGCTTCGGTGCGGAGGTGCACTCCAAAGCCGAGATCGACACCAGCGACCAGTTCGCCGACGTAATGCCCGAGGACCTGATCAAGTTCGGCTTGATCCCCGAATTCATCGGGCGGCTCCCGGTGATTGCCTCGGTCACCAACCTGGACATGGACTCATTGGTCAAGATCCTGTCGGAGCCGAAGAACGCTCTGGTCAAGCAGTACACCCGGCTCTTCGAGATGGACGGCGTGGAGCTGGAGTTCACCGACGACGCGCTGGAAGCGATCGCCGATCAAGCGATCCACCGCGGCACTGGCGCCCGCGGCTTGCGGGCCATCATGGAAGAAGTCCTGCTGCCCGTGATGTATGACATCCCGAGCCGCGACGACGTCGCCAAAGTGGTGGTGACCAAGGAAACCGTGCAGGACAACGTCTTGCCGACGATCGTGCCGCGCAAGCCGTCGCGAAGTGAACGTCGCGACAAGAGCGCCTAGCGGTTCGGGGCGTCACGGCCGAGCGGTATGCTTGTGACGGACGTGACCAAAACCACAGTTTCTTGGTGTTAACACTGTCGCCACCTTGCTGACTTGGGCTTTAGCCTCAAATCCGCTGCATATTAAGGGTCCGAGACGCCCATGCGCAGCACCAAGCAGTGCCATAATTGGGTACTGCCAGTGACACACAAGCGTGATGGCGTGGGAGTCACTCCGATGGCTCGTGCCCTATAAGCTCCAGCGGAGTGCCTGTCAGGGCCAGTTGAAAGGCCAAATGGAAGGCGGAGACGTGGATCCGAACGGCAGCGGAGCCGGGTCAGATTCTCACAATGGATCCTCGCATACCGGATCGGCCCGGGAGCGGCTGGAACAAGTGGTCATCCGATTCGCCGGCGACTCCGGCGACGGTATGCAGCTGACCGGCGACCGGTTCACAACTGACGCAGCGCTTTTCGGCAACGATCTGGCGACCCAGCCGAACTACCCCGCCGAAATCCGGGCTCCTGCAGGCACGCTGCCCGGCGTTTCGTCCTTTCAGATTCAAATCGCCGATTACGACATCTTGACCGCCGGTGACCGGCCCGACGTGCTGGTCGCGATGAACCCGGCAGCCCTCAAGGCCAATATCGGCGACCTGCCGCGCGGTGGCATGGTGATCGCGAACTCCGACGAGTTCACCAAACGCAACCTGACCAAGGTGGGATACATAACGAACCCGCTGGAGTCAGACGAGTTAGACGACTACGTGGTGCACTCCGTCGCGATGACCACGCTGACGCTCGGAGCCGTCGAGTCGATCAGCGCGTCCAAAAAAGACGGCCAGCGCGCCAAAAACATGTTCGCTCTGGGTCTTTTGTCGTGGATGTACGGGCGACCGATCCAGACCAGCGAGAAATTCATCAGGGAGAAGTTCTCCCGCAAGCTCGACGTCGCGGAGGCCAACGTGCTCGCCCTCAAGGCGGGCTGGAACTACGGCGAAACCACCGAGGCTTTCGGCACCACTTACGAGGTCTCGCGGGCGATTTTGCCGACCGGCGAGTACCGGCAGATCTCGGGCAACACCGCGCTGGCCTACGGCATCGTCGCGGCCGGCCAGCTGGCCGGCATCCAGGTGGTGCTCGGCAGCTATCCGATTACCCCGGCGTCAGACATCCTGCACGAGCTGTCCAAGCACAAGAACTTCAACGTGATCACCTTCCAGGCGGAAGACGAGATCGGCGGCATCTGTGCCGCGTTGGGCGCCGCTTACGGTGGTGCGCTGGGAGTCACCAGCACATCCGGACCGGGCATTTCGCTGAAGTCCGAAGCGCTTGGACTGGGTGTGATGACCGAACTGCCGTTGCTTGTGATCGACGTGCAGCGAGGCGGGCCCTCGACCGGCCTTCCCACCAAGACCGAGCAAGCTGACCTGTTGCAGGCACTGTACGGCCGCAATGGAGAATCGCCGGTGGCGGTGCTGGCGCCGCGGTCTCCCGCCGACTGCTTTCAAACCGCGCTCGAGGCGGTGCGCATCGCATTGTCGTACCAGACCCCGGTGATCGTGTTGTCCGATGGCGCCATTGCCAACGGCTCGGAACCATGGCAAGTCCCGGACGTCGGCGATCTGCAGCCCATCAAGCACACGTTGGCTAAATCGGACGAGCCTTTCCAGCCCTATAATCGCGATCCGGAAACACTGGCTCGCCAATTCGCCGTTCCGGGCACACCCGGTCTAGAGCACCGCATCGGCGGGTTGGAAGCCGCGAACGGCTCGGGCAACATTTCCTACGAGCCGGTCAACCACGACCTCATGGTGCGGTTGCGCCAGGCCAAGATCGACGGCATCTCTGTTCCCGATCTGGAGGTCGATGATCCGACCGGAGACGCCGAGCTGCTGCTGATCGGGTGGGGCAGCTCGTACGGCCCGATCGGTGAAGCTTGCCGGCGGGCGCGGCGTAAGGGCATCAAGGTTGCGCATGCCCATCTGCGCCATCTCAGTCCATTCCCGGCCAACCTGGGCGACGTGCTGCGGCGCTACCCGAAGGTGGTGGCACCAGAGATGAACCTGGGTCAGCTGGCGCTGTTGCTACGCGGCAAGTATTTGGTCGACGTGCAGTCGGTCACCAAGGTTCAGGGTGTCGCGTTCCTGACCGACGAAGTGGGGCGCGTTATCCGCGCCGCGCTGGCCGGGACACTGGCCGAAATTGAGAACGACAAGACGATGGTCGCGAGAATGGCGGCGGCAACAGTTGGAGCGGGAGCTAGCGAATGACGCGCAACGCGACGATGCAGAGCGAAGCGATGGGGAGGAGCGGCGCTCATGACTAACGTGATCGGCAATCTGGCGGGCACAGACCTGGGGTTGACTCCAGGGCTGAACGAAAACGATCGGCTGACCAAAAACGATGGTGTGCCCACCACCGATCAGCCGCAGAAGGCCAAGGACTTCACCAGCGACCAGGAGGTCCGCTGGTGCCCGGGCTGTGGTGACTACGTCATCTTGAACACCATCCGCAACTTCCTGCCCGAGCTGGGCCTGCGTCGCGAGAACATCGTGTTCATCAGCGGTATCGGTTGCTCGAGCCGGTTCCCGTACTACCTGGAGACCTATGGGTTCCACTCGATCCACGGCCGCGCGCCGGCTGTCGCGACAGGTCTGGCGCTGGCCCGCGAGGATCTGTCGGTGTGGGTGGTCACCGGCGACGGCGACGCCTTGTCGATCGGTGGCAACCACCTCATCCACGCGCTGCGCCGCAACGTCAACATCACGATTCTGCTGTTCAACAACCGGATCTACGGGCTGACCAAGGGTCAGTATTCGCCGACTTCGGAGGTCGGCAAGGTCACCAAGTCGACGCCGATGGGTTCGGTGGATCACCCGTTCAATCCGGTGTCGTTGGCGCTTGGCGCAGAGGCGACCTTCGTCGGTCGCGCACTGGACTCCGACCGCAACGGGTTATCTGAGGTACTGCGGGCCGCCGCTGAGCACCGCGGCGCCTCCGTGGTCGAAATCCTGCAGGACTGCCCGATCTTCAACGACGGCTCGTTCGACGCGTTACGCAAGGAGGGCGCCGAAGACCGGGTGATCAATGTCCGCCACGGTGAGCCAATTGTCTTCGGCGCCAACGGCGAATATTGCGTGGTGAAGTCAGGCTTCAGCCTCGAGGTGGCCAAGACCGCCGATGTGGCTGTCGGCGAGATCGTGGTGCACGACGCGCACGCCGATGATTCGGCCTACGCCTTCGCGCTGTCCCGGTTGTCGGACCAGAACCTCGAGCACACCGTGCTGGGGATCTTCCGCAACGTCAGCCGGGCCACCTACGACGACGCGGCCCGCGCTCAGGTCCGTGCCGCCCAGTCGTCGAAACCGTTCGACTCGGCCGCGCTGCAATCGCTGTTGCGCGGGCGCGACACCTGGACCGTCGACTGAGGTGGCTGATCCCATGCCGGACGGAGTGTCACAGGCCGGGTCGCTGGCCGGGGTAGTACTCGCTGGGGGCGAGTCGCGGCGCATGGGCCGCGACAAGGCCACCCTGCCTTATCCGCGGCCCGTTTTGGTGCCCTCTGGGTCTGCCGGCGCTCACGGCGCCACCACGATGGTCGAGTACGTCCTCGGCGTCGTCGCGCAGCGCTGCGAGCCGGTTTTCGTGCTGGCCGCTCCAGGGCAACCGTTGCCGGTGATGCGGGCTGCCATCTTGCGCGACGAGTTGCGCGGGCTCGGGCCGTTGCCGGCGACTGGCCGCGGATTGCGTGCGGCCGCGGAGGCGGGTGCTCGGTTCGCGTTCGTCTGCGCCGTCGACATGCCGCGGCTGACCGTCGAATTGATCGACGAGCTCGTGCGCCTTGCCGCCGAGACCAATGCCGAAGTGGTGTCTCCCTGGGACGGTCGCAGCCACTACCTGGCCGCGGTGTACCGGACCGATCTGGCCGACCGGATCGATGCGCTGGTTGCTGCCGGCGAGCGCAGAATGAGCGCCTTGATCGACGCTTCGGATGCTCAGCAGATCGTGCTGCCGGATTCACGAGCGCTGACCAACGTCAATACAGACGCTGACCTGCGCGCACTGGTGCAGCCCGGAGTCTGAGGCTAACCGCGCACGGCTTTGACCCTCTCGGCCAAAGGTTGCGCACATTTATTTGCCCCAATCGGTCGCTCTATAAATCAGCTCTGCATAAATTAAAGCCCAAAATACAGCGAAATTGGATGATTTCGCCGTTATTGAAGCTGAAGCCACTTCGAATGACTAAAGGATTGGCGCTCGTCCTGCCGGCGCAGTCGCATGCTGTATCGTGTTGGGGGAGCAATGATTTGGGGAATCAGTTCTGTATTGGCGTCTTCGACGTATTTCCAGCAAATTGCGTCTACGCAATTCGCAAGCACCGCTTGTTGGCGTCAGATCCCTTGTCGAGCTCAGCGCCATCCCATCGCCAGTACATAGCTGAAATATATTGGTGCAGAAGCTAATTCAATGAAAGTCGTTGTGGCCCTGGGTTTCACAAAAGCCAGATGAGATCTTGCGGGGTCCGTAGCGAGGCATTTCTGGATGGGCAACGAATAACTTTGGTGCACACCGTATATCAACGATCTGCCCGGCTCGGCCGGGCGCCCATGGCGTGTCGCGCGTTCAATCCGGTGGGGTTGCTGTAGCCTGCGCGACCGCGCTCGGACGGCGTCTGGTTGGGTATCGGCCGCGACGCTGGGGCCGAATGTGTGTCACAGATCACAATATTTGCGTGATTCGGGTCACAATTCGGCGTGGATCACGATAGCCGGAAATCTGCAGGAAAGGCGCAGTTGACCTGCGGAAATTATTTTGCGATTGCGCCGTGATCGGCTCGTTATCTGACCGAGATATCTGTTTCCCGGAGATGACGAATGCGATCAGGTCTCGTACGGTCCTCTTAGCCCGAAACGGGTAACGCAAAAGGTAACCGAAAAATTGAATACACGGACCCGCGTGTGAGCGGGGGTGCGGACGGCGATAGCCGCGCCGCAGTCGCGGGTAGCAGCCCGCCGGGCCGATGAGGCCCGCCGCTGTCGTGCCAGAACGAGACGGCACGTTCCAGAGCACCTATTTCATCCGGGCTCCATCCGGACAAAACACCTTCACCCACACCCGTGGGTTGCTTTGGCGCGCGCACCGCGAAAGGAACAGATTTGAAGAACGCCCGTAAGACGCTCATGCTCGCCGCGATCGCCGGCGCGCTTGTGACTGTGCCGACCGCTACCGCGAACGCGGAGGCGATGGGCCTTGACCCGAACGTGGGCCCTGTCGGGCTCGCCCCGGACGCGGCCCCGCCGCCGGCTCCCGACGCTCCCGCGCCGGCTCCGGTTGGTTTTGACCCGGGCGTTCCGCCGCCGCCGGCTGCGGACGCTCCGGCGCCGGACGCTCTGCCGCCGGCACCGGACGCCCCGCTGCCCGCCCCGTTCGGTTTTGACCCGAATGTTCCGCCGCCGCCGGCACCGGACGCCCCGCCGCCGGCCCCGGTGGGCTTTGACACAAATGTTCCGCCGCCTGCGGACCCGGACGCGCCGCCAGTCGATGCCCCCCCGGTCCACCAGGCCTACAGCGTGAACTGGGACGCGATCGCGGCGTGCGAGTCGGGTGGCAACTGGGGATCAACACCGGTAACGGTTACGCCGGCGGCCTGCAGTTCACGTCCGGCACCTGGCACGCCAACGGTGGTTCGGGCTCCCCGAGTGGTGCCAGCCGTGAGGAGCAGATCCGGGTAGCCGAGAACGTGCTGCACTCGCAGGGCATCCACGCGTGGCCGGTATGCGGCCGACGCGGCTGATCAAAGGCTGCAGCTGACGGCTCCTCCGTCGAACTGTCGAACAAGATAAGGAATGCCGGGCCTGGTGCCCGGCATTCCTTATCTTCAGGTGCTTTGCGGCCCTGAAGGGCCTGAAATCCGTCGGGTAGCGTCGGGCCCGTGACCGCAACGCCGCGTGAATTCGACATCGTCCTGTACGGGGCTACCGGCTTCGTCGGGAAGCTGTCCGCCGAGTACCTGGCACGGGCCGGGGCGGGCGCGCGGATCGCGCTGGCAGGCAGGTCAGCAGACCGAGTGCTCGCCGTTCGCGAAACCCTCGGAGAATCTGCGCAGTCCTGGCCGGTTCTGACCGCCGACGCGGCATCGCCGGCGACGCTGAATGAGTTGGCCGACCGGACACAAGTCGTCGTCACGACGGTCGGGCCCTACAGCCGCTACGGGATGCCGCTGGTGGCCGCTTGCGCCGCGGCGGGCACTGATTACGCCGACCTGACCGGTGAGGCGATGTTCATCCGCGAGAGCATCGACCTGTACCACAAGCAGGCGGCCGACACCGGCGCCCGCATTGTGCACTGCTGCGGATTCGATTCCATCCCCTCGGATCTGAGTGTGTATGCGCTGTATCGGGCGACGCGCGAGGATGGCGCCGGCGAGCTCGCCGACACCGACTTCGTCGTGCGCTCGTTCTCTGGCGGGTTATCCGGCGGCACTATCGCATCGATGATGGACGTGATGAACGCCGCCTCGAGCGATCCAGACCTGCGTCGCCAGCTTGCCGACCCGTACACGCTGAGCACCGACCGCGGCGCCGAACCTGAACTCGGACCGCAGCCCGATCTGCGGTGGCGTCGTGGCCGTCAGATAGCGCCGGAACTGACCGGTCTCTGGACGGCCGGATTCATGATGGCGTCAATCAACACGCGAGTCGTGCGACGCAGCAACGCATTACTGGACTGGTCATACGGCCGCCAGTTGCGCTACAGCGAGCACATGAGCCTGGGGTCGTCGTCGCTTGCGCCAGTGGCATCGGCCGTCGTCAGTGGTTTCGGCAAGGCAACGTTCGGCTTGGGCAGCCGCTACTTCCGGCTGCTGCCGCGTCGACTGCTCGAGCGGGTGGCCCCCAAACCGGGCGCCGGTCCCAGCCAAGCCGCGCGTGAGCGCGGCTCGTACCGCATCGAGACCTANACCACCACAACCAGCGGNGCCCGCTATGTGGCCAGAATGGAACAGCTGGGCGACCCCGGCTACCAGGCGACCTCGGTGTTGCTGGGGGAGTGCGCTCTTGCGCTCGCGCTGGACCGCGACAAGCTCTCCGACCTGCGCGGAGTGCTCACGCCCGCGGCCTCGATCGGCGACGTATTGCTGGCACGTTTTCCGGCCGCCGGTGTGTCACTGCGGACCGAACGGCTGGAGTGACGCGTACTGCGCGAAGGTCTATCGGTCGATATCGCATGCGTCTAGTGTCGTAACGGCCTGCCCCTACATGGCGGCGACATTCCATGACATTCCAGCGACGAAGGTGGACCCACCCATGGCCGGTCTCGATGATCTCTACGCCCAGATTCCCACGTCTGAAATCGCCGACAAGCTCGGCGCCGACCAAGGTGAGGTCGACAACGCTATTCATACGCTGGTGCCGGTGCTGCTCGGCGGACTGCACGAGAACTCACAAGATCCCGAGCACGCCAGCAAGATCGAATCAGCCGCAACTAGTCATGCCGCAAGTGGCCTCCTCGACGCAGGTGGGGGTGTCGATCAGGTGAACGAGGGCGACGGGCATCAGGCCGTTGCGACGCTCTTCGGCGGTAATAACACCGATCAGGTTGCTGCGGCGCTGGCTGGTGGGGGTGCTGGCAATAGCGATCTGCTGAAGAAGTTGCTGCCGGTCCTGCTGCCGATTGTGTTGGCCTATGTCGGAAAACAACTCACCGGTGGCGGCGCGCAGCAGACCACTACGGCGCAGAGCGGACAAGCCTCCGGTGGGGGCCTTGGCGACATTCTGGGCAGCATCCTCGGGGGTGGCTCCGCCGACAAGTCCCTTGGCGGCATCCTCGGCAACGTGCTGGGCAGCAAGGGCGGCGGACTTGGCGACATCCTCGGCGGGCTGCTCAGCGGCAAGAAGTAGCCCGGCGCGGAACCCCAGTGTTCATTTCTTAGTTCCCTGATGGTTTCGATTGCGTCGGGAAGGGGACGCTCAGGCTCAACCAAGATACGCAGCGCCCGCGCCGCGGGCGCCCGCAACGACGTCCGCTGCAAGCCGGCCGGACTGGATAACGAGAGGAATGCCAATGTCAGACACGCTCACGCAAGGCCAGAAGCTTGTCCGGGGGGAATCGCTGGTCTCAAGCAACGGGGCCTATACCCTCACCCTGCAAGAGGACGGCAACCTGGTGCTGGCCTCCCGCGGCGTAGCTCTGTGGGACACCAAGACCAACGGCCAGGATGTGGTGCGCGCCGAAGTGCAGTCCGATGGCAACTTTGTTGTCTACACGGCGGACAAACCGGTGTGGCACACCGACACAAAGGGCAAGAAGAACGTCAAACTCGTGCTTCAGGACGATCGCAACTTAGTGCTGTATGCCGCTGACGGACCGGCCTGGTCGACGAAGACTGAGACCGACGCCCCGCCGCCGCCGGCACCCGAGGCCGCCGCAGAGCCCGCCGCCGAGGAGGCCGAACCCGAAGCTGCGTCGGAAGCCGTCGCCGAGCCCGTTGCAGAAGCCGCCCCAGAACCAGTTGTCCAGACGTACACCGTCGTCTCCGGCGACACGCTGTGGGCCATCGCGGAGCGCTTCTACGGTGACGGCAGCAAGTATCAGGTGATCGCCGATGCCAGCGGCATCCCCAATCCTGACCTGATCCAACCGGGCCAAGTGCTCACCATTCCCTGATCGGCTGACGGCAAGCTGCGGACTCGGGCCGCCACCTGCGCGTTCGGGCGATTTCACGCGCGCAGGCGGCGGTTCCTAGAATTGACCGGTGACCGCCAGCCGCAGCTATGCCGCCGACCTGCCCAAGTCGTGGGATCCAGGCGCGACGGAGGGCGTGATCTATCAGAAGTGGCTGGAAGCCGGCTACTTCTCCGCGGACCCGGCCAGCAGCAAACCTGCGTATTCGATCGTGCTGCCACCGCCGAACGTGACCGGCAGCCTGCACATGGGCCACGCGCTGGAACACACCATGATGGATGCCTTGACGCGCCGCAAGCGAATGCAGGGCTACGAGGTGCTGTGGCAGCCGGGTATGGACCACGCGGGTATCGCGACTCAGAGTGTGGTGGAACGCCAGCTCGGGGTCGACGGCAAGACCAAGGAGGACTTAGGCCGGGAGCTGTTCATCCAGAAGGTCTGGGACTGGAAGCGTGAGTCCGGCGGTGCGATTGGCGGCCAGATGCGCCGGCTCGGTGACGGCGTGGACTGGGGCCGCGAGCGATTCACCATGGACGATGGTCTATCGCGGGCGGTGCGCACGATCTTCAAGAGGCTCTACGACGCCGATCTGATCTATCAAGCCGAGCGGCTGGTCAACTGGTCGCCGGTACTTGAGACGGCGATCTCGGACCTCGAGGTCAACTATGTCGACGTCGAAGGCGAGCTGGTGTCGTTCCGGTACGGCTCAATGGACGATTCCACGGACGATTCCACAAAAGGCGACTCGCAACCGCACATCGTGGTGGCCACCACCCGGATCGAGACGATGCTGGGGGATACCGCGATCGCGGTCCATCCCGACGACGAGCGCTACCGCCATCTGGTCGGTACCAGCTTGCCGCACCCGTTCATAGACCGGCAGCTCNTCATCGTCGCCGACGAACACGTCGACCCCGAATTCGGTACCGGCGCAGTAAAAGTCACNCCCGCTCACGACCCTAACGACTTCGAGATCGGGCTGCGACANANGNTGCCGATGATCTCCATCCTGGACACCAAGGGCCGGATCGTCGACACCGGAACGCAATTCGACGGCATGGACCGCTTCGAGGCCCGCGTCGCGGTGCGCGAAGCGTTGGCGGCGCAAGGCCGGGTCGTCGCGGAGAAACGGCCATACCAGCACAGCGTCGGGCACTCAGAGCGCAGCGGCGAACCGATCGAGCCGCGGCTGTCTCTGCAGTGGTGGGTCCGGGTGGAATCGTTGGCCAAGGCAGCCGGAGATGCGGTCCGCAACGGGGACACCGTGATTCATCCCGCCAGCCTGGAGCCGCGCTGGTTCTCCTGGGTCGACGACATGCACGACTGGTGCATCTCGCGACAGCTGTGGTGGGGACACCGCATCCCGATCTGGTATGGGCCCAACGGAGAGCAGGTGTGCGTCGGCCCGGACGACACCCCCCCGAACGGCTGGGAACAGGATCCCGACGTGCTGGACACCTGGTTCTCGTCGGCGCTGTGGCCGTTCTCCACCATGGGCTGGCCGTCGCGGACACCGGAGCTGGAAAAGTTCTATCCAACAAGCGTTCTGGTGACCGGCTACGACATTCTGTTCTTCTGGGTCGCACGGATGATGATGTTCGGCACCTTTGTCGGCGGCGACGACGCCATCACGCTAGGCGGCCAACGCGGGCCACAGGTGCCGTTCACGGATGTCTTCCTGCACGGGCTGATTCGCGACGAGTCCGGCCGCAAGATGAGCAAGTCCAAGGGCAACGTCATCGACCCGCTGGACTGGGTGGAGATGTTCGGGGCCGACGCGCTGCGGTTCACCCTGGCTCGCGGCGCCAGTCCCGGCGGCGACCTGGCCGTCGGCGAGGATCACGTCCGGGCGTCGCGCAACTTCGGTACCAAGTTGTTCAATGCCACCCGGTTCGCGCTACTCAACGGTGCGAGCCTGGCGCCGCTGCCCGATCGTGCTGACCTGACCGACGCCGACCGCTGGATCTTGGGGCGGCTGGAGGAGGTTCGCGCCGAAGTTGATTCGGCCCTCGACGGCTACGAGTTCAGCCGCGCCTGCGAGGCGCTTTACCACTTCGCTTGGGACGAATTCTGTGACTGGTACGTCGAACTGGCCAAGTCGCAGCTCGCGGACGGACACTCGCACACCACCGCCGTGCTGGCCGCGGTGCTGGACACCTTGTTGCGGCTACTGCACCCGGTGATCCCATTCATCACCGAGGCACTCTGGCAGGCATTGACCGGCGAGGAGTCGCTGGTGATCGCCGACTGGCCGACGAAGCTGGGAAACGGCGTGGATTCGGTTGCCACACAACGAATCACCGACATGCAGAAACTGGTGACCGAGGTCCGCCGATTCCGCAGCGATCAGGGTCTGGCGGACCGGCAGAAGGTGCCGGCCCGGTTGACCGGCGTTGCAGACTCCGACCTGAGCGGCCAGGTGGGCGCCGTGACGTCGCTGGCCTGGCTTACCGCGCCGGGCCCCGACTTCCGCCCATCGGCGTCGTTGGAGGTTCGGCTGGGCTCCAAAATGAACCGCACCGTGGTCGTCGAGCTCGATACGTCCAGCACCATTGACGTGGCCGCCGAGCGTCGCCGCCTGGAAAAGGACCTGGCCGCAGCGCAAAAGGAGCTGGCGTCGGCCGCCGCGAAATTGGCGAACGCGGATTTCCTGGCCAAGGCCCCAGAAAACATTGTCGACAAAATCCGCGACCGCCAGCGGGTGGCACAGGAGGAATCCGACCGGATCAACGCCAGGCTGGTCGGGCTGCAATGAGTTTCGAGCCGCCCGAGTGGACCGAGCCACTCGACCTTGGGGGGGCGGCCAGCGTGGCCCCCACACCGGATGAGATCGCATCCCTGTTGCAGGTCGAACACCTGCTGGATCAACGCTGGCCGGAGACCCGTATCGAGCCGAGCCTGACCCGGATCAGCGCATTGATGGACTTGCTCGGCTCGCCNCAACTGGGCTACCCATCGATCCACATCGCCGGTACCAATGGTAAGACCTCGGTGGCGCGGATGGTCGACGCGCTGATGACCGCGCTGCACCAGCGCACCGGCCGGACCACCAGCCCACACCTGCAGTCGGCGGTGGAACGCATCGCGATCGACGGAAAGCCGATCAGCCCGGCCCAGTACGTGGCGACCTACCGGGAGATCGAGCCCTTCGTGCAGATGATCGATGAGCAGTCGCAGTCCGCAGGCGGCCCGGCGATGAGCAAGTTCGAGGTCCTCACCGCGATGGCGTTCGCCGCATTCGCCGACGCACCCGTCGAGGTCGCAGTGGTCGAGGTAGGCCTCGGCGGCCGTTGGGACGCCAGCAACGTGATCAATGCGCCGGTAGCGGTCATCACACCGATCGGCATCGACCATGTCGAATATCTCGGTGACGACATCGCCGGGATTGCCGGTGAGAAGGCGGGCATCATCACGAGGGCTGCCGACGGGTCACCGGACACCGTCGCGGTCATCGCACGCCAGGTGCCGGCAGCGATGGAAGTGCTGCTGGCCCAGACCGTGCGCGCGGACGCCCAGGTCGCCAGGGAGGATTCGGAGTTCGCGGTGTTGGGCCGCCAGGTCGCGATCGGTGGGCAGCTGCTGGAGCTGCAGGGGCTCGGTGGGGTGTACTCCGACGTCTACCTGCCACTACATGGCGAACACCAGGCGCACAATGCGGTGGTGGCACTTGCGGCGNTCGAGGCCTTCTTCGGCGCCGGCGCACAGCGCCAGCTCGACGTCGACGCTGTCCGGGCCGGCTTCGCCACCGCAACCAGCCCCGGCCGACTGGAGCGCATGCGCAGCGCGCCCACGGTCTTCATCGACGCCGCCCACAACCCAGCCGGCGCGGCCGCGTTGGCGCGGACACTGGCCGGCGAGTTCGACTTCCGATCCCTGGTCGGGGTGATCAGCGTGATGGCCGACAAGGACGTGGACGGCATCCTCGCCGCGCTGGAGCCGGCGTTCGATTCCATCGTCGTAACCCACAACGGATCGCCACGGGCGCTGGATACCGAGTCGCTGGCGCTGGCCGCACGGGAGCGGTTCGGGCCCGACCGAGTGCTGACCGCCGAGAACCTGCGCGACGCCATCGACACCGCGACCGCGCTGGTCGACGACGCTTTTCGGGATGGCCAAGCGGATGACTACTTAGATGGCTACGTGGATGGCTTAGTGGATAGTCGAGCCGAGGCGTTCTCCGGCACCGGGATCGTCATCACCGGCTCGGTTGTCACCGCAGGGGTCGCGCGGACCTTGTTCGGTCGTGATCCGGAATGACGCATCCGGACCCGCCTGACGGCGCCGGNGACCAGGCGCCGCCGGCTGACCCGTGGAAGAGCTTCAGTGCGGTGATGGCAGCGACGCTGCTGCTGGAAGCGATCGTGGTGCTGCTGGCGATACCGGTGGTGGGCGCGGTTGGCGGCGGGCTGACTCCGGCATCGCTGAGCTATCTGATCGGGCTCGCCGCGGTCTTGGTCCTGCTCGCCGGGCTGCAGCGCAGGCCGTGGGCGATCTGGGTGAACCTTGGCGTACAGGTGGTGCCGCTTGCGGGCTTCGCCGTCTACTCGGGTGTGGGATTCATCGGCGTGCTGTTCGCCGCACTGTGGGCCCTGATCGCCTATCTGCGGGGCGAGGTCCGGCGCAGACAGGAATACGGGCAGTCACCGCCAGGCTGATCGCCGCTTTGGTTCTGTACGCTGTCCGCCGTGAACGAACGGACCCTCGTACTGATCAAACCCGATGGCGTCGGGCGACACCTGATAGGCGAGATCATCAGCCGCATCGAGCGAAAAGGCCTCACCATCACGGCGCTGCAGCTTCGGCAGGTCAGCGAGGAGCTGGCCAGCCGCCATTACGCGGAGCACGAAGGCAAACCATTCTTGGGATCGCTACTGGAGTTCATCACTTCGGGGCCCGTGGTCGCGGCAATC
>JGI12635J15846_10002619_pt1 | contig 15740 bp, 15 predicted proteins | sample BlaSpr_A8_OM2_M2_FD_15846 | JGI IMG/M metagenome (IMG submission 15846) | reverse complement strand
GATAGTTTCGCTGCGCTACGAGATCAATCAATTGTTTGAGCTTGTAAGGCAGGCCGAAGTTCCACATTGGAGTTCCTAAGACGATTCGATCGGCATTCTGAAATCGTCGGATCAACAATTGAATACGCTCCCATATGTTGGACTCCGCCTCAGTCATCGTTTCGTGCTTCACTGCTTTGTACTTCGCTCCAATTGCCTCGTAGTCGAATTCCGGCAGCCGTTCATGCCAGACGTTCAACGTATCCACGACTATCGAGGCATTGTCGGACTTGCACGCCTCGATGAACGATTTGGTGAGGGTGATCGAGTCGGAAGATTCGCCTCTTGGTGACGACTGAATTTCGAGAAGTTTCACTTGGTCCTCCGGGTGGGGGGGCTCCTTACGGAGCCCGAGCTACTTCGACACCGCACGTGCTGCACTCTCAATTACATCTGCAACTTCCTTAGGATGCGACACGTAAACTGCGTGGCTTGCACCGGCGACTTCGACCGTGTGACTATCAGCTCGCTTGGCATACCAACGTTCCAAGTCCGGGTTGATGGTTCGATCGCTTCCCGCCACTAGCATCCAACTCGGTTTATTTCTCCAGGCAGCGGTGGTGATCGTCGCTGAGAAATTGTCCGCAAAGTTGAACACCTGCGAGCGCGCCATGAATGCGGCCTGGTCGCCGGGAAGGTCAGCTGCAAACAATTCATGAAATTGCGCCGGGTCGATATACGTGAAACCGTCCGGTGTTTTCTTCATGGCGCCCGATTTGGCAAGATCGCTCGGAAAGCGCTTTCCGTCCTCTGACTCTTTCTCGCCGGAATCCGGCATGTGCGCCGCGATGTACACCAAGCCGACAACCGATGGATCCGTGCCCGCTTCCGTAATTACGGCTCCTCCATAGCTGTGCGCGACTAGAATGGTCGGCCCATCCTGCAGTGCGAGGATACGCTTCACGGCGGTCACATCATCCTGGAAGGACGTTTCCGGCTCTTGCACGATGCTGACGTTGAAGCCGTCGTTGACAAGGATGTCGTAAACACCCTTCCAGCCGGAGCCATCCGCCCAGGCTCCGTGCACGAGCACGATATTCTTTATCGGGGTACCCGACGTTTGGGCGGCGACAGATTTGTTTAACATTCCAAGGGCGCACAGACATATGAGCCCTGCCTTCACATAGTTCGCGATCATAAAACCTCCTTAATGTGTGAATCTCTTCAAACAATAACTTTCGGCGCTGTCTGCGCCCGAGATGTCTCGGGCGGACCAGACGTTGGTTTTAGCTTCGTCGGTCAGCTTTGGTCTCCCCGGTGATGGGTCTGACGTTGGCCGGCTTCTCTTCTTTTTTCATGGCTGACTTGAAGCCACGGATACCCTCCCCGATGCCTTTGCCGAGTTCGGGAAGCTTCTTGGGGCCGAACACGAGCAGTGCGATTCCGAAGATCGCCAGAACATGAATGGGTTGAAACAGTCCTTCAAACATAGATCCTCCTTAAGTTGGGTAACGAGCTCAAGCGAGCTCGCAGCCGCCAGTAGTGAAAATAGGCGCTGTGACCTGCAAATAATCCTCAGCCGCAGACTCAGAGCGTCAGATAGACGATTTGTACCCACTGGTCACCGTTGATGATGCCTTTGCCCCAGACTGGGTCGAGATCGGCAAACGGCTTCTCCGCGACGGCTTCCAGCGCGGATTTTCCCGCAGACTTCAATTCCTGAACACGATCGCGCGAAGTGACGAGCATGTCACGGGCTTTCGTGAGGTCCGCTTTGTTGCCCAGTGGGCCGTGCCCCGCAACAATCTTGGTGTCATTGTCGGCGAGCGAGAGAATTTTGTCAGCGGCGGCGATCATGCCGGTGATTGCGCCGCCCGTACCGGGGTCGATGTAGGGATACATCCCGTTGAAAAACAGGTCGGCCATCTGAATCACGTTGGCATTTTGAAAATGAACGTAGATGTCCGAATCAGTATGTGCGGGAGCAACGTGTTGCAGCGCGAGGGTTTCGCCATTGGCTTGTAACTTGTAACTGTCGGCGAAGGTCTGCTGCGGCAAAGCCTCCGCGGGCGAGGGGTCGAAATGCAAGCCGGCGAGCACGCCGTCTGGTCCTCTATACAAGACCGGAAGATCATGCGGCTCGGACATGCGCTTCTTAGTGTTTTCGTGCGCAAGGACTGTCGCTCCAGCGGCGTGAAGATGCGCGTTGTTATCGGTATGGTCGAAGTGCCAGTGGCTGTCAATGAGGCATTTCACTGGAGCGTTCCCAAGGCCATCGAGAGCCTCTTTGAGCCGGGGCCAGGCGGGCGCAACGAAACTATCCACCACGAATTTGCCGTCCGTGCCGTTGAGGACTACCACGGCTCCGCCGGGGCCGTCGAACATAGTGACATTGTCAGCAAGCTTCTGCGTTTCCATGGGAAAGGTATTGAACCAGGCGCGCATATACGCGAGCAGGTCGGCCGGGGAGGGCGATTGTTGCGCGTAGCCCGCTGCGGAGGCGTGGAGCAACGTCGCAGGTAACAGGTGCGCCAGAAAGGCGCTGCCGGCTAGGGTGACTGAACCTCGCAAAATGTCGCGGCGTGAGGTTTGCTTCTGCAAGAAATCTAATTTCATATCTTTTGTCCTTTTCTGTTCCATTGCGCTACGACCTTGGTGCACACTTGATTAGAGGGTTCTGGCCGTAATTAGTTAGATTGTTTGTTTTGTTGCCTGTGATAAGATCTGCAAATTAGGATAAACGCGATGGAGCTTCGTCAAATTCGCTCCTTTCTCTCTATCGCCGAGACACTGCACTTCGGGCGTACGGCGGAGTTGATTCATCTCAGCCAACCAGCCTTGAGCCTTCAGATACGAGCTCTTGAGGAGGAGGTCGGTGTACGACTCTTCGAAAGGAACCGACGCAAAACAACGCTCACCCCGGCTGGTATCGCTTTTCGTGATGATGCAGCTACAGCGCTGTCGCAATTGGAGCAAGCGATTCGCAGGGCGAAGCTGGCCGCCAGCGGAAAGCTGGGACTATTGCGGATTGGCTTCACTTCAACTGCGGGAAGTGAGATTGTGCCCGGTATCGTTCGTCAGTTTAGAGCGTTAAATCCCGAAGTAGAGTTCTCTTTGCGCCAATATCTCACGGCGGAGCAGGTACAGATGCTGGAGACCGGGTTGCTCGACGTTGGATTTCTTCGTCTGCCGATTGGTGGGCACTCGGCCCTCGATGTTGTCACAGTGCATCGCGAACCCTTCGTGCTCGTCGTACCCTCGTCCCATAAACTAGCAAAAAGAAAAAGGCTGCGCCTAAGGGAAGTGTCCGGTGAGACCTTCGTGATGTATGAGCGTGCTTACACCCCTGGATTGTACGATCTGATCTTGGGGATGCTTCGTGATGCCGGGATAGTTCCCAACGTTTCCCAGGCCGCGGCAGATCTCTCAACGGTGATCTCGCTAGTCGATGCGCACATGGGTATCGCCATTGCGTCCTTATCGGCAGTCAAAAATAGTGCTGCCTCCGTAGTCGTCTGTGACATCGTAGACCGGATACCGGTCTCTGAAATTGGTATGGTCGTTCGTAAAGGAACTCGAGCCCCGGTCATTGACAACTTCAGATCGTTCGCGCTAAAAACCTTAGGTCATTCAAGAAACGCTTTGTATACAAACCGGAGTTGACTCAGTGCCACGGCCTGTCAAACCGCCAAAATTCCCGTATCGTCGGCCTGCCGGTCGTTCCAGCTACAGTCACCTACTGTAACTTCCCGTATTTAGCTTTGGCTTGGATTAGGATGGGGATGTCGGGGTCGGCTTCCAAAACACGCACACGCAAAGGCGTTGTCTGCGTCATCTGGATTGCGGCGTTCGGTGCGCATATTTCGGACCTCTAACGTTGATGACAAAGGGTGATTGTCGAAATTGGTGTTCCTCGGCTTTCCACCGCGTTGACGCAGTAGCGGTCCAGATCGGCAGGCGCGAACACTGGACCTGAAAAATACGTACTTGTTTAGCGCGATGGTACTGCCCAAGAGAATCTAATTGCAAAGAGCGAGAAAGCGGTTAGCCGGTGCTGTGGCAGAACAGAACAGCGCGGAAAAGATCGCTCGGCTGGAGCGTGAAATTGAAACGCTCAAGAAAGAGAACGAACGTCTGCGCGGATTGTTAGAAGAAGCGCTGCGCGCTGCAAAACGGCAAGCGGTGCCTTTCTCGCGGCGGCACCCCAAAGCATGTCCCCAAAAGCCTGGACGCAAACCAGGGAGAAAGTACAGACGCCGATGTCGTCGTCCCGTCCCCCGAACCATCGAATGAGGTAGTCGAAGTACCCTTGCCGACGAAGTGTCCCCACTGCGGAGAGGGATTGGAGGAAGGGGAAGTGGTTTCCCAGTATCAGACCGAGATACCTGTACCGCAAGTGGTGCAGATTGAGTTTCGCATTCATGTGGGAAGATGCCGGAAGTGTCGACGGCGAGTACAAGCCAGACATCGGCGACAGACCTCGGATGCGATTGGTGGGGCTGCTTCCCAACTGGGACCAAGAGCTTTGGGCCTGGCCACGCAGCTGAACAAGGGATTGGGGTTACCTTACGGCAAGACAGCAGCCGTACTGGAACAAGCTTTCGGATTGCGGGCGAGTCGGGCCGGGCTGTGCCAGGCCATGGCACGGGTGGCGCGAAAGGCAGAACCTACTTATGACGCTCTGATCGAGCAGATCCGTGGCAGCCCCAGTGTAACCCCCTACGAGACGGGATGGAGAGTGGGCGGACGGTTGTGGTGGATGTGGGCTTTCAGCAGTTCCCAGGTTACGGTGTATGCCATTCAACCTGGGCGCGGGTTTGAACAGGCCGCGGAAGTGCTGGGGGCGGACTTTGACGGTTTCCTGGTGCGGGATGGCTGGAGCATCTATCGTCAATTTGTCCGGGCCACGCATCAAAGTTGCCTGGCGCATCTGCTGCGGCGCTGCCGAGAAATGATCCTGGGGTGCAGAGCGGGAGGGCGGGAGTTTCCCCGCGGTGTGCAAGCCATTCTGCAGCAAGCTCTGCAACTGCGGGACCGTCGCCAGCAAGGTCAGATCAGCCAGCGGGGAGTGGCCATCGCTCGCGGACGACTGGAAACACGGCTGGACGGCATGCTCGAGCGTCGCTTGCGTTCGCCCCAAAACCGGCGGTTGGCGAATCATCTTTTACGAGAGCGCGAGGCTCTATTCACGTTCCTCAATTGTCCTGGTCTGGAGGCCACCAACTGGCGGGCAGAACAGGCCATCCGCCCGATGGTGGTTAACGCGCAAGGTCTGGGGCGGCAACCGCACCATCCCCGGAGCCCGAACGCAAAGCGTCCTGGGCAGCATTCTGCAAACCTGTCGCCAGCAACTCCGTCCTGTATCGTCTTTCCTGCAGAAGCTGATCTGCTCCTCTCAGCCCAAGGTCATGGACTTGACCCTGTCTCCACTGCCTCCACGTAACTCTTGACAAGTTTCTGCGTAATGCTACGCTGGGTCCATTGGAATGGAAGTATCTGCGTGTTGGCAAGACTTCTACTTCTCGCCTTCTTCTTGGCAAACCTTCCCTGCGCGACCAATGCGCAATGTGTTCCTAAGCCCTATTCCGCAAAGCAAGAGGTTTTCTCTTCTGTTGTGCAGAACTTGAAGGGACCAGGCGTTAGCGTTGGTCCCGCCGGGATCGAGTTGTCCCTCGAAGAGCGAGCTGAGCGTGTGCTTGCGACTTTGCGCGATTACGAAGGAAGTTCATCCCTTTTAGAAACGAAACTCGAAGGTACGCTTCACGAGTCTGCTACTGGTTGCGACGTCTCTTTGTTAAGCCACAGCAAACGCGGGAAGGTAGAAATCCGCGGTACCATCACTGTCGCCAACTTTCGAGGGACCATTAGCCGCCAAATCGGAAAGGAAACATTTTCGGAAAACGTGGTGCTCAGACGAAAACTTGGGGAAGCGAACGACCACAAAGAGGTCGAAGACATTGATCCCTTTTCCAAACCGCTAAGTTCTGCAAAATGAACAACGCAAAAAAGTCGGCCGGGATTCTGCTAACCCGCTAAACAATTACAAAAATACTTTCTTACGCCGCCGACAAAGCTTGATGGATCGACAGCATTATAATGGTAAAGAATAACTGAACCGACTTCCGCTTTCGTCGCCATCTCGCCAACGTCACGTAAGTCCAGATGTTCCTGTCTCATGTGTTCCATTAGTGCGCTCGAACATTCTGGCGACCAATGATTCTGTTGCCCGAGATCACTCGCTCCTTTCTCAGCCTCGCCTAGGTCCTCTACTTCCAATACGAGCACGTCTGCATGTCGCGCCAGACGAATTACGGCATCGCTTGGCCGAGTGTCTCCCGTAAAGCCACGTGGCGTTTCGATTCGGTAGGAATAGGATTTCATCCGCTTACGCAAATCCGCGGGCATGAGCGCGTAGTGCGAATTTTCGGCTGCAATCACTCGAACTTTGTCGTCCTGAAAAACCATGCCTTCCTGCGGGACTTCGTGAGCTGCGAATGGACTCTTGAATTCGCCGCTCGGAATTACCGATAGGCTCTGCCGCAAACACTCTGAATGGGATCGCAATGTACTCGAAAGCGGCGTCGACCAGTGCCTTCGTTTGCGGTGGTCCATAGATGTTGATGGTGTCTGCAGAATTCGCCCTATTCAATCGGTAGAAATCGTTACTCATCACGTCCGCAAGACCGAGATCGTGATCTGGATGCAGGTGCGTGAGGAAGATCGTCCTGATCTGCTCGGACTGAACGCCTGCCTCGACCGTTCGGCGCAGCGTCCCGATACCGCAGTCGATCAAGTACTGGTGTCCGTCGACGATGAGTAGCGTAGATGGTTCTGACCGATCCACATGGATCGTCGGGCCGCTGTTAGTACCGAGGAATAGAATTTGAGTGCCACTTGCGTCCTGTGCGGGCGGACGGTTCCGTGCCGCTCCAAGTTCGGGATGAATCCCAGCTATAAAAAGTAAGCCCACGAAAGCCAATACAACTTTCAGTGCCGGTTCTGGACGCATGACAGCCTCCCTGTCATCATAATCAGCACATGGTAGCGCAGGCAGCTATTGCAACTTCGTATATTCAGCTTTGGCTTGTTTCAGGATGGGGATGTCGGGGTCGGCATCTTTCCAGAGGGTGAGAAACTCTTTAGTAAGCGGCGAGCACCCGGCCGCGGGCGGCATCGGCGCCCTTCGAGCGTGACCTCGTGGGTGCGGTGGAGAATCATCCACGATGTGCCGAATTTGTCCCTGAGCATCGCAAAACGGAGAGCAAAGGAGGTTTCCTCCATCGGCATGAAGATCTCCCCGCCTTCTGACAACAGAGCGTAAATGCGTTCGGCCTGGTCTGTGCTGTCCGGAAGGAGGGAGAGATAGGCGCTTCGCATGGGCTGAGCGCCGGGAATGTCCGCTCCCAGCAGCACTGTGCCTCCGATATCGATGCGCGCATGGAGAACCGCATCTTTGAATTCCGGTGGAACCTTACCGAAATTCGGCGACTCGCGGTGTTTTGTCATCATCAGGGTCTTCCCGCCGAGATGTTCTTCGTAAAAGCGGAACGCCTGCTCGCAATTGCCGGCGTAGTTCACATACGTGTACAGTCTCATCGCAGCCTTCCTTCCTTAGCTGACGTCACAGGCGGTTTGAATCAGTCTTGGTTACCGCTCACGATTTGCCGCACTTCTATGGGCATGTTCGTTGGCACTCCGCCAGGCCCCGGCACAGCTGAAATGCGGCTGGCTATGGCATAAGCGCGTTCGGCAGTCGGCACGTCAACAATCCAGTAGCCCAATAGAAACTCCTTTGACTCGGGGAAAATGCCGTCTGTGACTGGCATGCCGTTGTTTTCTCCGCGCACGACCTTGGCTTCACGCGGTTCGGCCAAGGGTTGTGTGGCCACAAACTCCCCGGATGCGGTCAGATCCTTCGCAATCCCCCCGAGCACCGCCATACTTGTCTCAATATCCTTTTGCGACCAGGCGTGATATCTCTCAACGCCTGCTTTCGTGCCGGACATCAGCAAGATGTACTTCATATCTTTCGCTCCTATGTGATTTTCTCTTGTCGTTCTACCGCCCCATTACTAAGCTTTTTCGTTGGTTTGAAACATCCACCGAACCCCAAATCTGTCGTTGAGCGCTCCGTAGGTGCCAAAGAATTTTTCGCTCAGCGGATCTGTAACTTGCGCTCCCTCGGAGAGCTGTTCGAATAGAGCTTTCAGTTCCTGGAATGTCCCTCCGCTCAGATAAAGACAAACCGTGTTGCCCTGAATTGGAGTTCGGTCAGGCCGTAGCCAGTCCGAGGCAGAAATCTCGAGGTTACCGCTTCTGAGGTGTGCATTAATGACCTTTTCCTGCTGGGTCCCGGGCATGTGATCCTTCGCAGGAGAATCCTTCACTTTTGTGACAGTCAGTTCTCCTCGAAAGCAGGATTTGTAAAACTCCATGGCCTGCTGGCATTTGCCATCGAATAACAGATAGGTCGTTAAGGTTGTCATTTCAGCTCCTTTCATTGTCTGCGTCTGGGCGTCTGCTATCGAACGGGTGGGCAATGCTGCCAAAGCCGCGGTGGAAAGCGCCGAGGCGACGAACTGGCGACGAAAAATTGAGTGGGCTTCGGACATCGGTACTCCTTGTTGGCTTTAATTGCCGAGGCACTACGGCATTGGGCGGTCTCGGCTTTTCATGGAGTAGTCGGAGCTGTCCTGCCATTCTCTACATGCCTCAAAAATAAAGTTTCTTTGGAAAAATCGGCCCCGGCCCGCCAAATCCCGAAACAACTGGGCGTGGAGTTACATTCGCAGAAGACGCGGATCGTACATGTCCGGTACGGCTTCGAGTCCTTGGCTACAAAATCAAGCGCGGGTACAGAACGCTTCATCTGCCTGCCAGCAAGATTCGTAGTCAGGCCCGACAGGATGCGCTATACGCGTTTCCCAAGGCGAAGTCGATCAGTCGTTTCCTGGACCAGGTACGGCAACGAATCAAGCGGACGAGCCTTTGAAAAACCAAGGAGCCGATTGCGGAACTTAACCCGCTACTGCGGGGTTGGGGCGAATATTACAAACGCGCCCACGTTCGAAAGCTTTTCCAACCTCTCGAGGGCTGGATTCGGCGACGAATCTGGTCGCATCGGTACAAGCATTGGCGCAACGCTGGCTGGAAACGGCTGCCTGCGTCCACGCTGTATAGTGAGCACGTGCTTGTTCGGTTGATCGATTTAATTCCTTCTCTTGCATCCCGGCATCCACTGAGTGTTCGTGAAAGCCGTGTGCGTCATGTGCTCTCCCCAGTTATGTGGCGCCGGGCTGGTAAGCATCCTGTTTTGAAACATTAGGCCGGAATGGGCGCAACATAAGAGTCTCGCATATGCTTCAGCACATTTTGTGCGGGAAATCTGCATGCACGGTTTGAGCGGCGGACGGTGGCCAGCGTCGGGGCAACTCGATGCGCCACGTCCGACCCGATGACCGGAGATGTGACTTCCACACGTATCTGGACGCCGACCCTAACTAACCTTCCCGTCCTGAAGCAAGCCAAAGCGGGCGAGCAAGAAAGGCCCCGCTCGTGAGAGCGGGGCCTTTGATTTGGGCTGGAACGGTGACGACTATACGGAACACTTAGCGGTTGCCGCCGTGTCCGCCGCCACCGCCGCTGTGTCCACCACTGCTGTTGCCGCGGCTGCTCCTGAAACCAGCTCGCGGCGCGCTTGAGGCGCGTCCAGCGAAGGCTCGTTCGCCGCCGGAGGAGCCGCGGTTCCCCGCGTAGGCTCGGTTACCTTCAGCACCCCGGTTAACGGCTGCCCCGCGGTTGCTGCCGGCGAAGCCGTGGGACGCCCCTGCGTAGCCTCGAGATGCGCCCGCAAATCCGTGCGCTCCGAATGCGTCGTGCGCGGAAGAGAATCCTCGATAATTTCCGTGCGCGAACGCGGTGCGGCTATAAAACGCTCCGCTGCGGAAGGCATAAGGATGGCCGCCGAAGAAGATTCCACCGTGGAAGCCCCAGCCGATACCCCATCCATGCCATCCCCAGCCGAAGCCAAAGAACGGCGAGATCGGGAAGCCAAAGCCAAACGAAATGTACGGCCCGCCAAATCCCCACCACGGATAGAACCCAGGCCACAGGCCTACCGGATATCCGTACACATACGCCGGGTTGTAAGTGGGTACATACACCACATCCGGGTCAGCCGGCTGGATGTTTACATTCGCGCCCTGCTCGTCCACACGCTCTTGAGGCGTACTCCGCAGATGGCCCGCGTCATAAGCCTTATGACGCATGTACTGAATCGCCTGCATCACGTCATCCCGCTGGTTCTGATAGGCTTCGCCCAGCTCAGAGGTCCACGACAAATCCCGGTCCAAGTTCGCCAGCACTGTAGGAAACTCCACTAGAGCTTTCACGCTTGGATCCCAATCCTGCTGGTCCACTAGCTCGGCCAGATCCCGTCCCTTCAGTCCCGGGTTCTCCTGTACCATCCGATCCGCCTCAACAATCTGTGTTGGATATCCTGATGCGGCCAGTATCTGTGCCACGAGCGAATCGGGATACAACGCAATCGGAGCTACCAGCTTATCCAACTGCTCCGGAGGCAACGGCGTGTAGCGCCGTTGATCCGGCCCAGGTTCCATTGAAGGCGGAGGTGCCTGCGTCTCGTTTTGGTATGTATCTTGATCTTGCCGCGATGGAGGCGCGACATCCAGAGGTGGGCTCTGGTCCGGTGCGTTATATTGCGGCGCGGTCTGCGCTGGCGGCGGTCCCTGATCCACCTGAGCGCTCACGGCCGCCGAGGGCTTGTCCATCGACGGGTCCTGCGCCCACAAGGAAGTGCCAATCCCGAGCGCCATTGCGCTCGTCAGCACCGCGGTAAGAAGCGTTTTAGATAATTTGGTTTTCATAATGCCCCCTTGAATTCCTGTTACTCAATTGAACCCCGGGAATGGCGGATAGTTCCGTTCTTTTGATTGACTTACACCGATTGATTTCGGCCAGGCAGTGGTGGATTTCGGCCAGAAAATGGAACAATAGAACAGGACTGTAGCTGCTCCGCACTTCCGACTTACGTTAGCTGCGAGAAAGCTATTCTTGCTAAAGTCAGGTTCTCACTTTCCCCCAGGTGTTGTGCACGCATTGATCTCTTAATTGAGTTTCGACCATCTGCCAAACCGCGTTCGCGTTGGTTCCTGCATGTGACGATTACGGGTGCCAAGAAGACTTTCTGGGCGGTTGGTCGGTAAACAGGAGCCTAACCTTCCCAACCTGAAGCAAGCCAAACAGGTGCCGAGGGGAATCCTGGCCGTTCTATTTTCCACGTTTGGTGGTCTGCTGCCCAGTTCCCCGCGTTCGAACCGTTCCGTAAAATCGCCTTCAGGATCGGCTCTTGCGCTTCCACCACGGGCGAATTCACGCTCTGCGCGTACAACCCGAGCGTGGTCGATACGTTGGCGTGGCGCAGCAAATCCTGTACCGTCTTCGTGTCCTGGTCCTCGTTGATAAGGAAGGTTGCGAGGCTATGCCGAAGATTGTGAACCCCGAATCTCTGTCCCGGCTTGAGCACGACGCCAGATGCGACGGCAGCGGTGCGACAAGAGGTGATACCTTTACCGGCGCGGGTCAGTCTCTATCGCGGGATCTGTGTCATCACAGAGTTAATTCCGACCTTCAAGCCAATCGCCTTCCAACGACGCTTGTACCACAGACTGACGCGTCCGCTCGATGCGGCCCTGAACCCCATTTTCATGGCAGGGGGTGCGCCGATGGCGCGATCAGGTCTGAAAGCGAACTCCTGAGCTCTGCTGACCGACACAGTTGCGGCGGTTCGCTTCCGATACAGCTAACGTCATCCTACCCGCTGTTCAATAGCTGCTAGGCCGCTCGAACTTATTCCCAACGCACCGTATGTTGGACGAATTCAGGCAGCCGCGGTGGGCGAAGGGCGCTGGGTCTCGCGATAGGAACGGCTTTTTGGGTATCACGGCAGGAGCCGGGTTCAAAAGCTCGAGCCTGCTCGAAAGCCGGAGGCGTCCGGACGTCGCTTCCGGTCACATTTCCGTCAGATGGGGAGTGGTTGGTGCGGGTGACCACTTCGCTAGGACAATTCATCTTTGGTGCATACCTTAGTCATAAGGTAACGGCCCTTCCGAGACGCAAAACAAGGCCAAGGTTGCTGCTAAGAGCTGCACCGTTACTTCTCGGGGACATGAGCTATGGTTCGACGAACGGACGCGGCTGAGCTGAAATAAGTTCATCTACCCGAGAAGCCCATTTATGCTTCGTAGATTCAACTCAGGAGGAGACAACCATGCCACGAGGCGAGAAGGACACAGCGCCGAAGCGCAAGTCTGCTTCGCGAAAGCAAACTAAGATCGCGAAGGCATTGAAGCCGCAGGCTCAGACGAAGAGCACGAATGCAGCTGGGAAAGGCCACGCGGAATGGCCCGCCAGCGAATACATCCCTACTGAAAGCGGAGACGACGAAGTGCTGGCGAGACTGAAGACCGAAGCACCGGAACGTTCAGCACAGAAAAAGCGTTCGGTGCGCTTCATGGCCTCTACCAGATGCGGACGCGCTCAGGCGGCGCGAGGTAGAGGGTTTCTCCGGGTTGAACATTGAAAGCGGAGTACCAGGTATCGATATTGCGCACGGTGTCGGAGCGGTATTGCGCGGGGGCGTGAGGGTCCGTTGTTACCTGTTGGCGCAGCGCGGCGTCTCGCGACTTGGATCCCCAGTTCTGAGCGAAAGCGATGAAGAACTGCTGGTCGCCGGAAAAACCTTCCTGCACAGGCGCAGGCTTGCCGCCCAAGGAAGCGTGATAACCGTCGTAGGCAGCAGAGATTCCAGCTACATCGGCGATGTTCTCCGCCAGCGTCTGTTTGCCGTTTACCGAGAGATCGGGGAAGGGTCTATAGGTATCGTACTGCGCGGCCAGTTTTGCGGTGGCGGCCTCGAAATGCTCCAGATCGGCTGCGGTCCACCAGTTGCGTACCCGGCCCTTTGAATCGAAGGCGCTGCCTTCCGTATCGAAGGTATGGCTGATTTCGTGGCCGATGACCGAACCGATGGCGCCATAGTTTGACGCAGCCGGGGCCAGGGGATCGAAGAACGGCGGTTGCAGAATGGCGGCGGGAAAGTTGAGCGCATTTTGCAGCGGCAGATTCACCGCATTCACCGTCTGCGGCGTCATGGACCATTCCTTGCGATCAACTGGTTTGCCAAGGCGCGCAACATCACGTTGATAATCCGCCAGGCTGCCCCGCCAAATATTGCCGAAAATGTCGTCGGCTTTTACTTCGTAAGAAGAGTAGTCGTGCCAAGTTTCTGGATAGCCGATCCCCACATAGAGGGTAGAGAGTTTGTCCTCGGCTTCGGACTTGGTTGCGGGGGCCATCCAGGAGAGAGCTTCAATGCGCTTGCGATAAGCGGCGATAAGGTTCGCCACCATGGCTTGCGCTTCTGCTTTGGCATCCGGCGAGAAATAACGCTCGGCATAAATCTTGCCGACGGCGTCGCCGAGCAGGCTATCCACCACGACGACCCCGCGTTGCCAACGTGGGCGCTGTTGCGGCGTTCCGGAAAGCGCCTTGCCGAAAAAGGCAAAGTGTTCTTCCGCCAGGGCCTTCGGAAGCACTCCGGCGTAGGCTTCAATCACGTGGAGCGCGAGCCAGTCCTTCCAGGAATCAACAGAGCTGGAGGCGACCAAAGCGGACTCGCCCGTAAACGCCTCGGGCTGCCAGACAATGAAGTTGGCTTGCTGGCCGAGTCCGGCGCCGCGAAAGAATTCAGCCCAGTCCAAGCCGGGCGCCTTAGTGGCAAAGTCCGCCTGTGTCCAGGTGTTGTTGGCCTTGTGAATGTCTTCGTTTTCCGCCAAGCTGCGATGACTCTGCGCGATGGCGTGTTCCAGTTCAACGATGCGCGCGGCGCGTGCGTCGGTGTCAGAAAATCCAGCAAGCTTGAGGATAGTGGAGATGTGCGCTAGGTACTGTTTGCGCAGGTCTCGCATGTGTTCGTTCTCGGCGAGGTAATACTCGCGATCTGGCAGTTCGAGCCCACCCTGCAGCAGGTAAGCGGAGTAGTGTTCGGAATCGTTAAAGCCGGGGGCGACCCAGAGTCCGAAAAGATTTGGGGTGTGAAAATTAGTGTTGTTTAGGGCGTCGACGTCAGCGCGCAAGGTCTCGCCAAGCGCGCGGGCCAATTCGCGCTTGTCGTGAATAGTAGCGATTGCGTCAAGGTGCGGCCGGAGTGGCGCTAGGTCTGCCGCTTCGATGGCTGCCTCATTCATGTAGGAGTTGTAGAGGTCGGCGACTTTGCGCGCGCCAGAGCCTGCCAGCGCGTTGGATTTGGCAAGCTCTTCGATCAAAGCGGCGGTGCGTTTATTGCTCAGGTCCGCCAGTTTCGTAAAGACGCCCACTCGGGCGCGATCCGGCGGAAGTTCGGTGCGCGTGATCCAGTCTCCGTTCGCATAGTCATAGAAATCGTCACCCGGCTTGACCGAGCGATCCATATTGGCGATGGCGATGCCGTGCGTCTCTTGCCCGGCCGGCGCATCTTGCGGATAGGCGGTTGGCGCGGCCGCGAAAACCCAAGCTCCAAGCAATGCAAGCGCGAATTGTGAAAATCTAATAGTACGTTTCATTCAAGGCTCCGAGGGCGGGTCCGAGCTGAGCCCGGAACCCGTTAATTTAGCACGAATTGCGAACCGTGCGAGCGCTTGGGGCCGATGGAACTCGTGGGATCTCGGCAAGAATCCGGATTCCCTAAGAAGTTGGTTGGCAGAGCTGAAGAGCATATTTCGAGGGCTGTGGCTCTTATCCCCCCGGACCTGCCGTAACCCCTCCCTGAGCACCCTGAGAACTTCTCTGGCCAATGTGTCCGGCTTCGCCTATGATAACTGGCATCTCGATGCGGGCTATCGCGTGACTTCGCCCGCCGGAGTGGACCTTGGGCGTATTCGGAGAAAAACTTCGTAAACAGCGGGAGGCTCTGGCCCTATCGCTCGACGCCATTTCCACGACGACAAAGATCAGCATCCGGATGCTGCGCGCCATCGAGGACGAACATTTTGATCTGCTTCCGGGCGGCGTTTTCAACAAAGGTTTTGTGCGAGCGTACGCCCGCCAGATCGGTCTCAACGAAGAAGAAGCGGTTTCTGATTATCTAGTTGCCTTGCGCGAAAGCCACATTCAGTCTCAAACCAACATTCCAAACTTTCTTACGTCAGCTGGCAAAACCGCATCCGAAGCGAACGGGCCCGATCCTCGCAACCCCGATCGTCACCAAGACACTCGCAGCGACGATCTTCACAATCCGGAGCAGCGAAGTGGCCCTATTTACGGGAAACGCCTTGCCAACAGCGGCGCAACTACAAATTCAGCTACTGCGGATCGGCGCGTCGCCGAACGTCGCAAAGAAGTTCGTCGTAAAAAAGACGATAGTGTAGTTCGTCCTCGCGAGGTTCGTCGCAACGTCGATCAGATGGACGGAGATCGACTGGAGAAAGAAAGTCATGGAGAGGATCGTGTCAACGAAGCTTTCGACGAAGTCCCATCATCGCCTCTTTCCTTCCTGAACCTTAACTCCATGCCATCGCCTGAGAGCTTTTCGAAGGAAAGTGATTCCGCGCCGGTGGCGGCCGCGGGCTCCACTTCTGTAGATCAGCCGTCCCGGCGCGTTCCCTGGGAAAAGCTCGCCGCCCCTTTGCTTCTGATCGTGCTGGTGGTGGCCTTCTGGAGTCTTCATCGCCGCAGCGAACTCGCGGCCGCATCCCGACCTACCG
>JGI12635J15846_10002618_pt1 | contig 15743 bp, 11 predicted proteins | sample BlaSpr_A8_OM2_M2_FD_15846 | JGI IMG/M metagenome (IMG submission 15846) | reverse complement strand
AAGATCAGCGTGACGCCGATGCTGACGAGCGCGTAGATGCCGCCGATGAGCAGGCCGTTGATGACGGCCTGGGCCACTGTCTCCCACATCTGGCGCGACCGGCGCTTAGATTTTCAAGAGCGGCTTGCGGGCGTCTTCCTTCGGAAACACGCTGGCGAGGTCGCCATTCTGCCACTGCACGCCGACCGGGTGACCGTAGATGTTCTTGCCGTCGGGACCGAATTTCACCTTGCCGCCCGGCGCCATGGCAGCAAAGCCCGAGGAGACATCGAGCGCCGCGAGCGCTTCGCGCACCTTCTGCGGATCGGGCGAAGCCGCCCGCTCCAGCGCGTCGACCAGCATGAAGGTCTGGGCGACCAGGCCGCCGGCATATTCGAACAGGAATTCGCCGGTGCGCTTCTTGTATTCGGCGTTCACCTTCTCGCAATCGGCGTTCATGTCGTGATTCCAGTGCGCCACGCCCTGCAGACCTTCGGCGAGCTTGCCGACGTTCTTGTAAAAATCGGGAATGACAAAGCCGCCGGAGCCGCCGTTGATCGCGATGTTGAGGCCGACCTGTTTGATGGTGCGCACGATCAGGATCAGGTCGTTCAGATAGGAGACCGAGAACAGCGCATTGGCGCCGGACGCCTTGACCTTGTTGATCAGCGGGCTCGCGTCGGTGAAGCCGGCCGAATAAGGCTCGAACATCACGAGTTCGACGCCCTCGGCGGGCGCCAGTTCCTTCAGTCCATTCGAGGTCGAGGTGCCGAACGCGGTATTCTCGAAGATCACCGCGACCTTCGGCTTGTCGCTGACGAGTTTCGACATCCGCAACTGCGCCTGCGCGAACTGCGAGGCGCGGGCGAACGGCGTGAAGGTATAGGTGCGGCCCTTGTTGAGCTGGTCCGAGCTCGAGCCGGTAATCAGCGGCACCTTGGCGCGTTCGGCGACTTCGCTGGCGATCAGGGTCAGCGCGCTGGCGTAGCAGCCATGGATCGCCGACAATTTGTTGCCGGTGATGAGGCGATCGGTCTCCGTGCGCGTCACCGTGGTGTCGCTCTGTACGTCGGAGATGATGAGGTTGAGCTTGGCGCCGCCGAGCGATTTGATGCCGCCCGCGTCGTTGACCATCTCGACCGCGAGCTTGGCGGCGGCGGCGCAGCCCACCCCGATCTGCGCCATGCTTCCGGTGGTGGGATACAGCGCGCCGATATTGATGGGATCGGCGGCCCAGCCGCGCAGCGGTACCGCGCCGAAGGCGCCCGCGGCGAGAATGCCGCCGGTCTTGAGGAGGAATTCGCGGCGGCCCTGCCGCTTCGACAGGGACCGATCGAGGCCAGTCTTCCGATCCGTGCCGTCCTTGCCGACAGAATTCTTGCGGTCTCTCTTCATGACGTTTCCTCCTGCGCGATCACGGTTCAGGCTGTTGTCCGCCTGCTCTTTCGGACGGTAGCTCCATTCAATATTGTTTACAATACAGTTATCGATATTATTTTCACAATTGAAAACTTCAGCGGGCTTGTTATACTTTTAGTTGCCCAACGCGGCGGGCGCGTCTTCCAAATCGGGAAAATGATGGCCGGAAAACCACCCAAGCTCGCGGCAGCCCGCACGGCCAAGGCCCGTCAGGTACCGGCGCCGGCGCGAGAACCGGCCGCCGTCATCATCGCCAAGCGCATCGAGGAGGACATAGTCCTCGGGCGGCGTCAACCGAGGGAGCGGCTGGTCGAGCAGGATCTATGCGACCTGTTCCAGACCCATCGCGGCGATGTCCGGCTGGCCTTGTTCGAACTCGAAAAAAGCGGCCTGGTGGAGCGCATCCCCAATCGCGGCGCGATGGTTCGGGGCTTGACGCCGCTGGAGGTCAAGGAGATCTACGCGGTCCGCGAAGAGCTCGAAGTGATGGCGGTCCGCATCATCCCGTTTCCCGTTGCGCCCGACGATATCGAGCGGCTGGAGGACCTGCAGCGGCAGCACACCGCGGCCGTTGCCGCGGGCGACTTGCTCACGGTATTTTACAGCAACCTCAGTTTTCACCGGGTGCTATATGGCCTGTGCGGCAATGCCTGCCTGATCGAAACCATCGATCTGTTGGCGCAGAAGGTTTACGGCATCCGATCCTACGCCAGCGCCTTTCCGGAATCGCTCGACCGCGCCCGCCGCGACCACCTCGACATGATCAAGGCGCTGCGCGGCTCGCGCCGGGACGACCTGGTGGCGCTGACGCGGCGCCATCTGAAGCCTTCGCCGGAAGCCTACATCAAGGACTACGAGCGGCGCTTCGGCAAAGCCGATCTGGCCGCGGCGCATTAAGCGGCGGCGCGCTATTCGGCGCTGCTCACGAGCTTGATCCGCGGCTCGGCTGCCTCCATCAGGCTGCGGTAGGCGGAAAGATAATCGAGCGCCATCCTTCGCGCGGTGAAGCGCGCCTCGAAGCGCTTCCGAATCGTGGGTCTGCTCAAGGTGGCAAGGTGGTCGACCGCGGCGACCGCGCCGATCTCGTCCTCGACGACAAAGCCGGTCAGCCCTTCCTCGACGATCTCCGCGACCGAGCCGCGGTTATAGGCGATCACCGGCGTGCCGCAGGCCATCGCCTCGATCATCACCAGGCCAAACGGTTCCGGCCAGTCGATCGGGACCANCAATCCGATCGCGCCGCTCAAAAATTCCGATTTCTCTGCGTCGCCGATCTCGCCGATATAGTCGACCAGCGGATTCTGCTCGATCAGCGGGCGGATGAGTTCGTCGTAATAATCCTTGTCGGCGCGGTCGACCTTGGCCGCGATCTTGAGCGGAATGCCGCATTTGGTCGCAATCCTGATCGCGCGGTCCACGCCCTTTTCCGGCGCGATCCGGCCGAGCACCGCGAGATAACTTGGCCGCGACGGTTGCGGCATCAACAATTTCTCCGGCAAACCATGGTGGATGGTGCGCAGCCAATTGGCTTGCGGAACCGGGCGCCGCTGGGCGTTCGAAATCGAAATTACCGGAATCGATGAAAATGTCGTGAACACCGGCTGGTGCTCGGGCAGGTCCAGCCGGCCGTGCAGGGTGGTCAGAAAGGGTGTCGGCTGCCGCGAGAACAGCGAGAACGGATAATAGTCGAGATGAAAATGCAGAAAGTCGAACTCTTCATCGTCGCATTTCTGCCGCACGCGCTCCAGCATCACCATGTGCAGCGCGTTGGCGTCGCGGACCGATCCGTCGAGACGAAGGGCTTTCGGCCATGTCGCGTCGAGCTTCGCTGAGGTCCGGGAATCGCCGCTGGCGAACAGCGTAACATCGTTTCCCAGTGCTACCAGTTCCTCGGTCAGCCAGTGTACCACCCGCTCGGTTCCGCCATAAAGTCGGGGGGGAACAGCCTCCGTCAGCGGGGCCACCTGCGCGATGCGCATCTCACCGTCTCCTTGTGCTCATGGAATGATTAACAGCCCCGCTTGGCGTCGGCACCGGCATGCCGCAGAGGGAACGTTTTCGCATTTGCGAAGTTCCCCGATGATGCGCACTTCTTCCACATCGCGGTCTTGCGGACGCTACCGCGCCTGATCAGCTTTTCGTCATCCCCTCATGCCGCCGGATTGTCGCGCGGTCATGGCGGCGCGACGGGACAGGTGTCCGCGGCATTCGATCGAAAAAGGTGCGTTCGGTCAGGATTTCGCTCTCATCCAAAGGGTTTCGCTGCCACATGGACAATCTTTCAGGATACGCCTATCGCCCGCTTGCATTCGTTCTGCGCTACCTGCGCAAGCGGCTGACGCCGCACGTCGTCATCTTCGTATCGGTGGTTGCGGCGGTTGCCTGTTCGGTAGGCACGCAATATGGCGTCAAGCATCTGGTCGACGGGTTGTCGGCAGGGCCAGCCCACGCAGGGCGCGTATGGCTGGCATTCGTTCTTCTCATGTCGCTGATAGCGGCCGATAACTTCCTGTGGCGGATTGCAAGCTGGACCGCGAGCTTCACATTTGTGGGGGTGACCGGGGATTTGCGCCGCGACGTCTTTCGGCATCTCACCGGCCATGCACCGAGCTATTTTTCCGACCGGCTGCCGGGAATGCTGACCAGCCGCATTACCGCTACCTCGAACGCGGTCTTTACGGTGGAGAACATGTTCGTCTGGAACGTGTTGCCGCCCTGCATGGCCACGATCATGGCGATCGTGCTGATTGGAACCGTGAGCCTGCCGATGGCGGCGGGCCTCATCGCCGTCGCAGGCGTCATGGTGTTTGCGATGTTTCACCTGGCGGCGGCGGGCAAGCCGCTGCATGACGATTTCGCCGACAAGGCCGCCGCCGTCGACGGCGAAATGGTCGACGTCATCAACAATATGCCGCTGGTGCGGGCCTTCTGCGCCTTGAGTTTCGAGCACGACCGTTTTGACGCAACCGTCAACCGGGAACTGACGGCGCGCGGCCGCAGCCTTCGCTATCTCGAAAAGCTGCGGATCATGCACGCCGGAATCACGGTGGCGCTGACGATCGCGCTACTTGCCTGGGCGATCGTGCTTTGGCAGCAGGGCGGCGCGACCACCGGCGACGTGGTGCTGGTCTGCACGCTCGGACTCTCCATTCTGAGCGCCACGCGCGATCTCGCGGTGGCGCTGGTCGATGTCACCCAGCATGTCGCCCGCCTGACCGAGGCAATCGCAACCCTGTTGCTGCCGCACGAACTGCGCGACCACCCCGAAGCCGGACCGCTGGTCAAGAGCGGCGCGGCCATCGCCTTCAACAACATCTCGTTCCGCTATCCCGGCGGCATTCAGGTGTTCGACAAATTCAGTCTTCGCCTTCAACCCGGGCAGAGGGTCGGGCTGGTGGGACAATCCGGCGGCGGCAAATCCAGCCTGTTCGTGCTGCTGCAGCGATTCTACGACGTCCAGCAGGGCAATATCACGATCGACGGCCAAAACATCGCGAGGGTCACTCAGCAGAGCCTGCGTCAGGCGATCTCGGTGGTGCCGCAGGACATCTCGCTGTTTCATCGCTCGATCCTGGAGAATATCCGCTACGGCCGCCCCAACGCCACCGATGACGAGGTGCTGCGCGCGGCGATCGCGGCGCGCTGCGATTTCGTCGAAACCCTTCCCGAGGGCCTCGACACCATGGTTGGCGACCGCGGCGTCAAGCTGTCGGGCGGCCAAAGGCAGCGCATCGCCATTGCGCGCGCGTTCCTCAAGGACGCGCCGATCCTGCTGCTGGATGAAGCCACCGCCGCGCTCGACAGCGAATCCGAGGAAGCGATCCGCGAGGCGCTCGCCCGCCTGATGCGCGGGCGCACGGTGGTTGCAATCGCCCACCGGCTGGCGACGCTGCGCCATTTCGACCGCGTGGTGATGCTGAAGGCGGGCCGGATCATCGAAGATGGTCCGCCGGATCGCCTGATGCAGGGCCAGGGCCCATACCGCCAACTGGTAACGCAGGAAATGAGCCGGCTCGCCAAGCACGCCGCCTGATCCAGTGCTGGCAATTGAGTTAGAGTTGCGTTTAACGTTGGGCGCCCGGGGGCACCGATCGAGAGCATATGGCAGCCGAAGTCGCTACCCAAATCATCACGGCGCGGACCGTCGAACCGGTAGCGGAATCGCCGTTCTATATCCCGATGACCGGACCCGCGGCGCGGCCGCGGCGCTCGCTCAAGCACGACGACACCTTCATCGTGCTCGACAGCCATGGCGATATCGGTGCGTCCGCCGGCGGCCCGGACGGTCTGTTCAACGCCGACACCCGCTATCTCGCGCGGCTTGAGCTCGTGCTGGACGAGGTGCAGCCGCTCTTGCTCGGCTCCAACCTGCGCGATGACAATTCCGCATTGACCGTCGATCTCACCAATCCCGACATCTATCGTCAGGGCCGGATCGTGCTGCAGAAGGACATGCTGCACATCGTGCGCACCATCTTCCTGTGGCGCGGAACCGCCTATCAGCGGATCGGCGTGCAGAACCATGGCGACCGGCCGGCGAGCTTCGATCTGACGCTGCTGTTCGACAATGATTTCGCCGATCTGTTCGAGGTCCGTGGCGAAAAGCGCCCGCGCCGGGGCATCGGCTCCAGCAGGCTGCTCGGTCCGGCGGACGTTTCGTTCGAATACCAGGGGCTCGACGGCAAATCGCGGGGCACGGCGCTGCATTTCGACCCCACGCCGACCCGGCTTTCCGTGAGTGCAGCGACCTATCACCTCGATCTGGCGCCGCAGCAGGTCTCCGCGCTGTTTGTCGGCGCATCCTGCAACAAGCCGGCCATGTTCCGACCGGCGCCGTTTTTTCGCGGATTGCTGGCGCATCGACGCGAAATGCGCCGCTCGACGATGGGCGCCGCCAGCATCGAGACCTCGAACAACATATTCAACGAGGTGCTGTGCCAGTCGATGGCCGACCTCAACATGCTGATGACCGATACCCCGCAGGGACGCTATCCCTATGCGGGCATTCCCTGGTATTCGACGACGTTCGGCCGCGACGGAATCATCACCGCGCTGCAGATGCTGTGGATCGATCCGCGGGTAGCGCGTGGCGTGCTGCGGCGGCTCGCCTTCTATCAGGCCAAATCGGTCGACCCGGCCTCCGACGCCGAACCCGGCAAAATCCTGCATGAAATGCGCGGCGGCGAGATGGCCGATCTGCGCGAGGTGCCGTTTGCGCAATATTACGGCAGCGTCGACGCGACGCCGCTGTTCGTGCTGCTGGCTGGGCTCTATGTCGAGCGCACCGGCGACACCGAAACGCTGGTCGAGCTGTGGCCGTCGATCGAGGCGGCCCTGCGCTGGATCGATGGCGCGGGCGATCCCGACCGGGACGGATTTGTCGAATACCGCCGCGCTTCGGAACAGGGGCTCGCCAATCAAGGCTGGAAGGATTCCTACGACGCGATCTTCCACGCCGACGGCCGGCTCGCCGAGGGGTATATCGCGCTCGCGGAAGTCCAGGGATATGTGTTCGCCGGCAAGAAGCTGGCGGCGCGTTGCGCCATGCGCCTGGGACTTTCGGAAATGGCCGGGCAACTCGTGACCGAAGCGCAGGCGCTTGCCACGCGCTTCGAACAGGCTTTCTGGTGCGAGGAACTCGGCACCTATGCGCTGGCGCTCGACGGCGCCAAGGAGCCCTGCAGGGTACGCAGCTCCAACGCCGGGCAGTTGCTGTTCAGCGGCATCGTCAGCGAGGATCGCGCCCGCCTGGTCGCGGCCGATCTGATGCGGCCGCATTTCTTTACCGGCTGGGGCATCCGCACCGTCGCGCATGGCGAAGCGCGCTACAATCCGATGTCCTATCACAATGGTTCGATCTGGCCGCATGACAACGCGCTGATCGCGATGGGGTTGGCGCGCTATGGCCTCAAGCATTCGGTCGCCCATTTGTTCAAGGCGCTGTTCGACGCCGCCGCGTACATGGATTTGCGGCGGCTTCCCGAATTGTTCTGCGGTTTTCGGCGCGAAAGATCCCGCGGACCAACGCTCTATCCCGTCGCCTGCGCGCCGCAGGCGTGGGCGAGCGCGACGCCGTTCACGCTGCTGGAGGCCGCACTCGGGCTCGAATTCGACGCCGCGCACGGCGAAATCCGGCTGCGCAATCCGCGTCTGCCGGCGTTCCTCAACGAGGTGGTGCTGCGCGATCTCAGATTGGGACCTTCAAGCGTCGATCTTCGGGTCAGCCGCCACGGCGATGAGGTGTCGCTGGAGGTCCTGCGCACACGTGGCCGGATCCAGGTGTCGATCGTGCTGGCGCATTGAGGTCAGTGCTTGACCGGAGGAGGCCGCATGCGCTTTGCACGTCTGTTTATTTTCATCACAGCCATTGCCGGGTTGGCGATTGCCGCGTCGCAGGCGCAACAGGACACATCCCCGCCGCAGGCGGGCACCAACGCGCCGCAGCCGGCGCAGCAACCAAATGCGGCCGCTCCCGCCGTACCGAAAGAACCGGCGCCACCGCCCTCGGTCACCATCATCGGCGCGAAGGAAGCGCACGGCGTACTCGGCCGTGACGTCCGCAGCCCGGCCGACGAGGACATGGGGCGCATCGTCGATGTCATCGTCGACCGCGCCGGCGTTGTGCGCGCGGCGGTGATCGATTTCGGCGGTTTTCTCGGCGTCGGCAGCCGCAAGATCGTGGTCGACTGGAACGCGCTGCATTTCGGCCACGTCGCCGACAAGGGCGACAGCATCACGCTCGAATTGACCAAGGACCAGGTGACCGCGGCGCCCGAGTACAAGGAGGATGCGCCGATCGTGGTGCTTGGCGCAGCCGGCAGCCTGAAGCCGCTGCAATTCAACCCCTGACTATTTGGAGATGCAACCTGTTCGCGCGCTCGCCCAGGCAGCCGGCCGCCCCGATTGATGACCACCGCGGCCGGGCCACTGGCGGCGGTGATGACCCGCTGTTGTCAGAACCCATGGCGCGGAGTGCAACGCCGACGCCTTCGCACCGGAGTTTGCGTGGCCTCGACTGGTTTATCTTTTTTCTTGCGGATGTGCAGACCGGATTCGGTCCGTTTATCGCGGTTTACCTGACGACGCAGAAGTGGACCCAGGGCCAGATCGGTTTTGTGCTATCGATTGGCGGTCTCGTCGCGCTGATCGGGCAAATGCCGGGCGGAGCCATCGTCGATGCGGCGCGCTCGGAACGACTGGTCGCCGGCCTTGCGGTTGCCACCATCGGCGTCTGCGCGCTGGGATATGCCGCATGGCCGATTTTTCCGGTGGTGGCGGCCGCGGCGACGCTGCACGCCGCCGCGAGCTGCGTGCTCGGTCCGGCGATTGCCGCGATCAGCCTCGGTCTGGTCGGGCCGCTGGCGATCGGCGAGCGGTTCGGACGCAACGCCCGCTACGCATCGCTCGGAAACGGCGTCGCTGCGGCCGTGATGGGCACGGCCGGCTATCTGCTGTCGAGCCGCTCGGTGTTTCTCGTTACCTTCATCCTGGCAATTCCGACGTTACTCGCGCTCGCGCGAATTCGTGATCGTGAAATTGATCCTCAGCGAGCGCACGGTGCGGTGGCGCGCAAGGTACCTGACGCCAACGCTACGAGCGTTCTCCATCTGGTGCGTCAGCGTCCTTTATTGATCTTCGCCTTGAGCGTGCTGCTGTTGCAGCTCGCCAACGCGGCAATGCTTCCGCTGATGGCGGGCGTGGTGACGACGCGATCAAGCCAGTGGGCGCCGGTATTGATCGCCGCCTGCATCATCGTGCCGCAAGCCATCGTCGCGCTGACATCTCCATCGGTCGGACGCAAGGCGCAACAGTGGGGACGGCGGCCGCTGCTGCTGCTCGGTTTTGGCGCGCTGGCGATGCGCGGCCTGCTGTTTGCGACTGTCAGCGATCCCTATTTGCTGGTCGCGGTGCAGGTCTTCGACGGCGTTACAGCCGCAGTCTTCAGCGTGATGATTCCATTGGTCGTCGCCGATGTCGCATTCGGCAGCGGCCACTTCAATCTGGCGCAGGGTATTGTCGGCACCGCCACCGGTATCGGCGCATCGCTGAGCACCGTCCTCGCCGGCTATGTCAGCGACAGGTTCGGCAGCCCTGTCGCCTTCACCGGGCTCGCCGGCGTTGCGGCTTTGGGCGTTGCCATGATCTGGTTTGCGATGCCGGAGACGCGGCGGACCGCGGGCTGATCAATGGAAATGATCTTGCATTCGGACCGATCGGGCGTAACAAACTCGAATTTGTCCGCGAACATCATGAAGCGCGGCGGCGATCGGAAACTGCGTCATGGATAACGGTCTAGATAGTCAATCTGTCGAGAGCATCAGGTCACCAGGCAGGACACTGCCCGGGCAGGTCGTTCTCGTGCTGCAAGGCGGCGGCGCGCTGGGGTCCTATCAGGCCGGCGTCTATCAGGCGCTGCATGAAGCCGGGATCGAGCCGGACTGGATTATCGGCACCTCCATCGGTGCCATCAACGCAAGTCTCATCGCCGGCAACGCGCCCCAAAACCGATTGCCGAAGCTGCGGCAATTCTGGGAGCGGGTGGAGCAGCGTCCGACCTGGAGCTTCCCGGCGATGTTTTCCGGCGTGGGCGAAACGCTGTCCCACTGGGCCACGCTGGCCAACGGAATTCCGGGATTCTTCAGACCCAATCCGCTGGCCTTTGCGGGTGCGGATTTTCCCCTTGGCTCCGACAACGTCGGATATTACTCGACCGAACCGCTCGAGCAGACGCTCAACGAGCTCGTCGACTTCGATCTCGTCAACCGCTGCCGGCCCCGTCTGACGGTTGGCGCCGCGCATGTCCGGACCAGCCAGATGCGATATTTCGACAGCCGCGATTGCCGTCTTGGCGTCAAGCACATCATGGCATCGGGCGCGTTACCGCCCGCGTTTCCTCCTGTTCGCATCGACGGCGAGCTGTATTGGGACGGCGGCATTCTGTCGAATACGCCGACCGAGGCGGTATTCGACGACAATCCCCGCAAGAATTCGCTGATTTTCTCGGTCCATATGTGGAACCCGTTGGGTGCCGAGCCGACGACGCTGGCGGAGGTGCTTAATCGGCAGAAGGATGTGCAGTATTCGAGCCGGATCGCGAGCCATATCGCCCGCCAGGAGCAGGCGCACCGGCTGCGCCATGTCATCAACGAACTCGCCGCCAGAATCCCGGAGGCCGAACGCAACAGCGAGGCGGTGCGTGAACTGGCCGGATACGGCTGTTCGACACAGATGCATGTGGTGCTGCTGCAGGCGCCGCAGCTTGAACGGGAGAACCACACCAAGGATATCGATTTCAGTCCCGCTGCCATCAGGCAGCGCTGGGACGCAGGCTACGCGCATACCAGGGCGGTGCTCGATCGCGCGCCATGGGTCGGCGAGTTCGATCCGCTGTCGGGGGTGATCCTTCACGAGCAGACGGAGATGTTGCCCAGGGCCGCCGAATGACAACCCGGATCCGCCTCGCCGGGCGCGCCATCAGGAGGACAGCGCCTTCCGATAAAGCGCGCCGTACAGCGCCGCGGAAACATCCCAGCTGAACGACCGCGACATCGCGCTGCGGCGCATCGAATAGAGGCGGTCCTTGGCCATGAAGGTTGCGAACGCCCGCCTGATGCCGCCAAGGAACGATTCGGTCGACGGGGAATCGAACAAAAATCCGGTTTCGCCGTCGGTGATGGTTTCGGCGAGCCCTCCGGTCTGGTGGCCGATCGGCAGCGAACCGAATTTCTGCGCATACATCTGGCTCAGCCCGCACGGCTCGAAACGCGACGGCATCAGCGTGAAATCGCTGCCGGCAAAAATCCGCCGCGCCTGTCCGTCGTTGAAGCCGATGACGACCCCGATCGCATCCGGCCTGCGGCGATGCGCATCGACCAGCGCCTGCTCGATCTCGGGCTCGCCCGAGCCGGTGACGATGATCTGTCCGCCGGCGTCGATGATCTCGTCGGCAGCCGACAACACGAGGTCGACGCCCTTCTGATGCACCAGGCGAGCCACGAGGCCGAAGATCGGACCGCGCGACAGCGCCAGACCGAACTGCTGGCGAACGTAATCCGAGTTCGCCTGCTTGCCCTCCCAGTCGCCGGCGGCAAACGGCTGCGCCAGCTGCGCGCAGACCCGCGGATCCCAGCTTTCGTCGATGCCGTTCAATATTCCCGTCAACTGCTCGGCATCGGAGCGGCGGCGCAGCAGCCCTTCGAGCCCGCAACCGAGCTCCGGCGTGGTGATCTCCCTGGCATAGGTCTCGCTGACGGTAGTCAGATGCGAGGCGTAGATGAGGCCGCCCTTGAGGAAGGACAGTTTGTCGTAGAACTCCAGCCCGTCGATATGGAAGGAGGCCTCGGGCGCGCCGATCCGGCGCAGCGACTCTTTTGGGAACAGGCCCTGATAGGCCAGGTTGTGGATGGTCAGGATGGACGGGATCTTGACTTCGTTCCAGGCGAGGTAGGCCGGCACCAGCGCAGCCTGCCAGTCATTGGCGTGCACCAGGTCGGCTGCCCAATTCTTGTCCAGGCTGCCTGCCGCGAGCTGGGCAGCCACCGAAGCGAGCCGTCCGAAGCGCACGTCGTTATCGGTCCAATCCCGGCCCGACGCGTCGCCGTAGGGATTGCCGGGGCGGTCATAAAGTTGCGGACACAGCACAACGTAAACGGGCATGCCGTCCCCGGTCGACGCCAGGCCGAGCTTGCAGGCAGGCATCTGGGCGAGCGGGGGACATTGGCCAACGATCTGAATATGTGCGAGTTGTTCGACAACATCGCTGTAGCCCGGCAGCAGGATTCTGACGTCGCTCCAGAGCCGGAGCGCCCGGGGCAACGCCGCCGATACGGCCGCGAGCCCGCCCACCCGGACGAAATCGTCCATCTCCGTCGTGACGAACAGTACTCTCAAAATGCCCTCTCGGCCGCGCCGGCTTAATATTATGCAAGAATGGTTCCAGTTTGTCTTGGTGACAGATAGGAAGCCGGGCGGGCGGGTGCCAGCGGCCCTGGGCATTCGTGCCGGGGAATCGCTTCCCCAGTCGAGCGCGGCAATTTAGGGTCACGCCTGGCCAAGGCGCTGGTCAAGGCGCTGGTCCAAGGGAGTCTGGGATGACGATAGCTGACAACGGTGAGGCTAATTTGACAAAGGCCTTCGGCGGTCTTCGGGTGCTCGATTTTTCGACCACGATTGCCGGCCCGCATTGCGCCCGGATGCTGGCGGACATGGGGGCGGAGGTCATCAAGGTGGAGTCCGCCGACGGCGAGACGATGCGAACCCGTCCCCCCGTCCGTAGCGGCTGCTCCACCACCTTCGGCCAGCTCAATGTCGGCAAGAAAAGCCTGGTTCTCGATCTGAAGTCGCCGGAAGCGATCGAGATCATCCGACGGCTTGTCGCCGGCGCCGATATCCTGGTCGAGAATTTTCGCCCGGGCGTGATGCGACGGTTGCAGNTCGATTACGGCGCGCTGCGCGAACTCAACCCGAAACTGATCTATTGTTCGATCTCCGGCTACGGCCAGACCGGGCCNTCGGCCGAATTGCCGGCCTACGCACCCGTCATCCATGCNGCTTCGGGTTACGACATGGCGCACCTCGCCTACCAGCCCGGGCGATCGCGGCCNGACTATTGCGGNATCTATCACGCCGACGTGCTGACAGGCGTCTATGCCTTNGGNGCCATCTCGGCGGCGTTGTACCAGCGCCACGCCACCCAACGAGGCCAGCACATCGACGTCTCGATGCTGGAATCGATGCTGAGCCTGACCCTGAACGAAATGCAGTGGTCGCAATTCCCGGTGAAGCAAACCCAGCGGCCGATGTTCGGCCCGGTGGAAACCGCTGATGGCTACGTGATGCTGGCCATCGCCAGCGAGAAGACCGTCCAGGGTCTGTTCAAGGTCATCGGTCATCCCGAATGGATGGCCGATCCGCGCTTTGAGAAATATTCCGACCGCCGCGAGCATTGGGGAGATCTGATGGACGGCGTCGAGGCGTGGTCGCGCACCCTCACAACCCGGAAATGTCTCGCCGCGCTGAACGGCGCCGGCGTGCCCTGTTCGGCCTATCGCACCGTCGCCGAAGCCTTGTGCGATCCGCAGATCGCTCATCGCGGCGCGCTGACCGAGGTGCAGGATGGCGGCGGCACGTTCAAGGTATTGAACCTGCCGTTTCGCATGTCGGGAACCGACGTCTCGGCGGGAAAGCGGATATCGACGTTGGGCGAACATACCATTGCGCTGCTGAAGGAGGCCGGACTTTCGGACGACAAAATCGCGGCCTTCTCGGGCAAACCGCTGATCGCGGAATTGCGCTGACGGCAAGCACGTCTCGACGACATCACATTTCACGTGCGGCCTTGCCGCGGCCGTCGATTCCAGCCAATCTGACGCGCAGTCATCGCGATCCGGAATACCGGGCGGACGACATCCAGGAGGGAGCATCCAATGACGGCGGTATCGCGCGCGCGCGGCTTGGGACGAATTTTCCTTGTGACGGTATTTGGCGTTGGCCTGTTCGCAGGCGCGGCCCACGCCCAGAAGCAGGGCGGCAGCATCACCGTCGGCCTCGAACTCGATATTCCCGGCTTCGATCCGTTGAAGGTAGGCGTGTTCGATACCTCGGCGGAAACCGCGGCCGCCGCGATTTTCGACACCCTCACCACGCTCGACGACAAGGGCGAGCCGCAGCCGAAGCTTGCGCTGTCCTGGGCCCACTCGGACGATTTCAAGACCTGGACCTTCAAGCTGCGGCCCGGCGTCAAATTCCAGGACGGCACGCCTTTCAATGCCGATGCGGTGAAGGCCAATTTCGACCGGCAGAAGGACCCGGCCAACAAATGCCGCTGCGCCTTCTACATCTCCAACATCCATGACGTGCAGGCGCCTGACGAACTCACAGTCGTTTACAATATGAACGATCCGGCGGTGAACCTGCCGGCGACCCAGTCCCTGCAAAGCTCCAACAACGTCATCCAGTCGCCGACGGCGTGGAAGACCAAGGGCGACGACTATAACCGCAATCCCGTCGGCACCGGTCCTTATGTCCTGAAGTCGTGGACCGCGGGCGACCGCATGGTGCTCGAAAGGAATCCGGACTACTGGAACAAGGGCCATCCCTATCTCGACCGCATCGTACTGAAGCCGCTGCCGGATGCGCAGTCGCGCTTCGCGTCTCTGCAATCGGGGGAAGCGGACCTCGTCTGGGACGACGAGTACGATGCCGATAATATCGCCAAGGCGAAGGGCGACCCGAAGATGACGGTCCACACCTATGCAGGATCGGGCGCATCGGTCTACGCGTTCAACACCAAGGTTGCCCCGTTCGACGATTTGCGTGTCCGCCAGGCGCTGGTGATGGCGATCGACCGCAAGAAGATGTCGCAGGCGATCACCAACGGATTGAGCCGGACCGCCAGCAATCCCTATGGCGATGGCTCCTGGGTCAAATGCAAGGATGACGGCGCGCTGCCCAACGATCTCGAAAAGGCCAGGACCCTGATCAAGGACTACGGCAAGCCGGTCGACTTCAAGATGATCGTCACTGCGACGCCGCGCGGCCGCAATGTCGGTCAGGTGCTGCAACAGTTCTGGAAGCAGGTCGGCGCCAATATGGAGATCGAGCAGGTCGATCAGGCCACCATCGTGCCCCGCGCCTTCATGCGGCAGTTTCAGTTGACGCCGTGGCGGATCATCGACCTCGCCGATCCCGACCCGCAGATGTACGCCAATTTCCACACCGGCAGTCCGGTCGCGCTCGCCAATTATTCCAATCCCGAACTCGACCGGCTGCTCGAGCATGCCCGGACCACCGCCGACATCGCGACGCGGAGCGAGGACTATTGCGCGATCAGCCGGCTGATCAACAAGGAGGCAATCTGGTTCTGGACCTTCCAGAATACCTATTACGCGATCTCGAGCGCCAAGCTGAAAGGCTTGCCGAAGATCTATGGCGGGGTGATCGACGTATCCGACGTCTGGATGGAATAGTCCGACATGCTGGGCTTCATCGCGCGACGGTTGCTGTATCTGCTGCCGGTTCTGGTCGCCGTATCGCTCCTGACGTTCCTGATCGCCTCGCTGTTGCCGGGCGATCTGGCATACGTGATCCTGGGCGATCAGGCGACGCCGGAAAAGGTCGAGGCGCTGCGCCATGACATGGGGCTCGATCAGCCGATCTGGTGGCGCTACCTCAGTTGGCTCGGCCACGTGCTGGAGGGCGATTTCGGCAGGTCGTTCCGGACCGGGCAGACGGTGTGGCAGGCGGTGTCGGAGCGGCTGCCGGTCTCGTTCGAACTGATGTTGCTGGCCGAGATTCTGGGGCTCGCGATCGGCGTTCCGCTCGCCATTGCCTGCGCGGTCCGCAAC
>JGI12635J15846_10002617_pt1 | contig 15744 bp, 10 predicted proteins | sample BlaSpr_A8_OM2_M2_FD_15846 | JGI IMG/M metagenome (IMG submission 15846) | reverse complement strand
CGAGAAATCAACATGCGAAGAGTTGAGGGCGGAGGCTGGTCCGGCGCAGCGCTGGCGCTGCTGCTCGGCGGCTGTTCGCTCGCGCCGCCCCTGAAGACACCGGACATTCCCACCGCCAATGCCTACAAGGAGAACGGGCCTTGGGCCCCGGCGCAACCGGCGGACCGGCTGCCGCGCGACAGTTGGTGGACGTTATACGACAACGCGGAGCTCGATGACCTGCAGAAGCGGCTGATCGCCGGCAATCCGACGCTCGCCGCCGCGCTCGCCAATTACGCGCAGGCGAAGGCGCTCGCCAATCAGGCACGGGCCGGGCTTTTCCCGACCCTGGGTCTCAACGCCAGCGTGGGGCGCGCGCGCGAATCAGTCAACGCGCCGCTCATCACGCGAGCCACGCCGCGCTACTACGATGACAACATTCTAAGCGGCAGCGTCAGCTACGAGCTCGACCTGTGGGGACAGATTCGCAACGAAGTGGCCGCGGGCGAGGCCAACGCTGCCGCCTCCGCCGCCGATCTCGAGAATGCCCGCCTGTCGCTGTTGGCGCAGCTCGCCGGCGATTACATTCAGCTGCGCAGCCTCGATCGTGCCAGCGATATTCTCGACCAGACGGTGAAGGCCTATACGCGCGCGCTCAGCCTGACCGAGCAGCGTCACGACGCCGGCATCGCACCGGGTCTGGACGTCTCCCAGGCGCAAACACAGCTCGAAGCCGCGCGCTCCCAGGCGGCGCAGACACTCGCGCAGCGCGCATTGATGGAACACGCGATTGCCGCGCTCCTCGGGGTCTCACCCTCGACCTTCTCGATCGAGCCGCAGCTCGTCGACATCGCGCTTCCGCAGATCCCGAGCGGTGTCCCCACCACCTTGTTGCAGCGCCGTCCGGATATCGCGGCAGCCCAGCGGCGCATGATTGCGGCCAACGCCAATATCGGCGTCGCGCGGGCGGCGTACTTTCCCACGCTCACGCTCGGTGCTCAGGGCGGCTTCCAGAGCACCGAGTTCTCGAACTGGCTGAGCGCGCCGAGCTCGTTCTGGGCGATCGGGCCGAACGCTCTGCTCAGCGTGTTCGACGGCGGCCTGCGCCGCGCGCAGGTCGCCCAGGCGCGGGCCGAATTCGATGCGTCCGCCGCGAATTACCGCAGCACCGTCGTCAGCGCCTTCCAGCAGGTGGAAGACGACCTCGCCACTCTCAATCATTATCACGACGCCACGGTCGAGGAAAAGGCCGCCGTCGATGCTGCGCAGCGTACGCTGGATTTCGCGATGACACTCTACAAGCAGGGCGCCACCGATTATCTCACCGTCGTCACCTCGCAGACGGCGCTCCTGCAGACCCAGCTCCAAGCGCTCAATCTCGACACCCTGCAGTTGCGCGCCAGCGTCGACTTGATCCTTGCGCTGGGCGGCGGCTGGGAGGACTCCAACCGGGCGAAGACGCTTTCGTCCGATCTCAGGGGCACACCGGCGCCCTAGCCAAGGCGGCCGTTCGCCGCGGATTCCTTGAGCCTGCTTGCGCAGGCCAGGGATATCACGCAAGCGCCGGCGATGTACAGCGAAACCCCGAAATTGCTGTGGAAACGTGCGTACAGCGCGGTGGCGATGACGGGCGCGAGTCCACCGCCGATGATGGCCGCAAGTTGATAGGACAAAGATATCGCCGAGTAACGAATCCGCGCGCCGAATTGCTCGGCGAACATTGCAGCCGTCGGGCCGGCAGTCAGGGAGAGCAAAAACATACCGACGCCAATGGCCGTGGTGATCCACACAAACGAGCGTGTTTCGATGAGCGGAAACAATATGAAGGCCCAGACTCCGGTCATGATCACGCCGGTCATGAAGATCCGTCGCCGCCCGTATCGATCGGACAGCGTGCCGGCAAGAAAGATAGCCGGCATTTGCGCAGCGGTACCGATCAGCACGGCTGTCAGCATGGTGCTTCGCGCGAGATGGAGCCCCGAGACACCGGTACCGAATGCGACCACATAGGTGATCAAGACATAGAAGAGCAGAACGGTCGAGACGTACGAGCCGCCGGCGAGGAGAATGACCTTGGAATGAAGGCGTACGGCTTCAATCACCGGTGCACGGGGTGCGCGCACGGACGGCGGCGCAGGTGCCGCTGATTCTCGCGCGGGGAGATCGTCGGGCTGGGACAGCGGTTGATCCAGTTGACGGAACTCCACGGTGTCCTCGACCCTGAATTGGATGTACATGCCGAGGCCGACGAGCGCGAAGCTGAACAGAAATGGAATGCGCCAGCCGTAGGCCATGAAAGCTTGGCTCGACATCGCGCCGTTCGCGGCGATGAAAGCGAGATTTGCGAGAACGACGCCGAGCGGGACGCCCGCCTGAGGGATGCTGCCGTACAGACCGCGCTGGGAGTCGGGTGCACTTTCTGTCGCGAGCAGGGTCGCGCCGCCCCACTGGCCACCGACAGCGATGCCCTGCGCAAGTCGCAAGAGCACCAGAGCCAGCGGCGAGAACACTCCGGCAGTCTGATAGGAAGGCAGTAGTCCGATGAGCGCCGTGGCGGCTCCCATCACGATCAGAGCGGTGGCGAACGCCACCTTGCGGCCCAGTTTGTCGCCGATGTGTCCCAAAAGAACGGCTCCGACCGGACGCATCAAGAAGCCGACGGCGAAGGTGCTGAACGAGGCCAACAGAGCGACAAACGGCGGCAGCGTCGCGGGGAAAAATAGGCCCGGAAACACCAACGCTGCTGCCGTGGCGTAGAGGAAGAAGTCGTACCACTCGATGCTCGCACCGGCGAGCCCCGTGAGTGCGTGCCTCAGGGCGGCGGGGTTCCGCGGGCGCACATCATCGAGTCCGATCGTCTGCGCAAGCGCAACTCCGTCTCCGCTCATCGTGAGTTCTCCCCGGCTCCACGTTTATCTCGACCATGAACCAGCCCGCCGATGCGCGCAATTGGTTTTCGTGAGCAGTCGTCATCTTCGGTCGCTCTAAATTAATATAGTTAGAATTAAATATATTATGTAATACGTTGATTATGCGACATTATCTAACTCTCAATATCCACGCCGGCTTTCTCCATCGCGATATCTGAATGCCGGTAATCGGCGGGTAGCGATCTAGCGGTAGCATCGATGGTTCAGGCGACGATAGTCGCCGGACCGATGGAGTCGGTTCCATCACACAGACAGGAGCATTGCAGATGAGCAGCACTGAAAGCAGCTTCACGACCAAGGAGGGGATCAACCTATTTTACAAGGACTGGGGGAGCGGTCAGCCGATCGTGTTCTCGCATGGCTGGCCATTGTCCGCGGACGATTGGGACGCCCAGATGATGTTCTTTTTGAGCCGCGGCTTTCGAGTCATTGCCCACGATCGGCGCGGTCATGGGCGCTCAACGCAGACGGCCGACGGCCACGACATGGATCACTACGCGGATGATCTTGCCGCGTTGACGGCGCACTTGAATCTCAAGGATGCGGTTCATGTCGGCCATTCCACCGGAGGCGGCGAGGTGGCGCGTTATCTCGGACGGCATGGCGAGAGTAGGGTGGCGAAAGCGGTGCTCATCAGCGCAGTGCCGCCGATCATGGTCAAAACGCCGGCCAACCCGGGTGGTCTACCGAAGGAGGTTTTTGACGGACTGCAGGCACAGCTCGCGGCCAACCGTGCACAATTCTATCGCGACCTGCCCGCAGGACCTTTCTACGGATTCAATCGACCGGGTGCGAAAGTCTTCGAAGGCGTCATCCAGAACTGGTGGCGACAGGGCATGCTGGGAGGCATCAAGGCGCACTACGACGGTATCGTCGCGTTCTCTCAGACCGACTTTACTCCGGACCTAAAAAAGATTTCGGTGCCCACCCTCGTCATGCATGGGGATGACGATCAAATAGTCCCGTATGCCGATGCCGGACCGCTGACCGCCAAACTGGTAAGGAACGGCACCCTGAAAACCTATAAGGGCTTTCCACACGGAATGTGCACGACTCAAGCGGAAACGATCAACGCCGATCTGTTGGCCTTCATCAAGTCGTAGCCTCGCCGAGGTGTTTGACGGCATGCATCCATCCGGCCTTGACCGGATGGGTGCGTCACTGTCGGGTTTGCGGGAGCAAATGCGATCTCCTTGGTAGGCGCCATTACCAATTCGGTCAGGACATGCGACTACTGCGCGACAGATGGACGATTGCGATTGCGGGGTCCATCGTGATGCTGCTCATCGGCACGATCTACTCTTGGGCAATCTTCACCGAGCCCCTCCTGGTCGGGTTCGATTGGGATTTGACGACGGTCACATGGGCCTACGCGATCGCCAATTTCTCACTGGCAACCCTTGGGACCGTGATCGGCGGGTTATGGCAGGACCGCGTGGGGCCGCGCAGAGTCGCGATGACGGGAGTTGGACTATGGGGCATCGGCAATGTGCTCGCGGGACTCGGGACCCCGGTCTACGGTGCGCCCTGGCTCTATGTCACTTACGGAGTGATCGGCGGCGTCGGCGCGGGAATGGCCTACATCACGCCGCTTGCAGTGGTGAGCAAGTGGTTTCCCGAGCGGCGTGGTCTGGCAGGGGGGCTCGTCGTAGGCGGCTTCGGATTGGGCGCATTTATCTATAACCAATGGGTTCCCCGGCTCGCCTCCTTTCACGCGTTTGCGGTGCATGCCGGCCATGTGATCGCGGCGCGATTGAGTGGGCCCAACGCGCCCCTCGAGACGACACTCCGGGCCGCAGCCGATCCAGCGGGTCCACACGGCATTGCGGCGGTCATGCACGTATTCGTCGCCTCCGGGCTCGTTTTCCTGATCGTCGGCCTGCCTGCGGCATCGCTTCTGCGCAATCCTCCCGATCATCGGCTCTCCCGGCGGCTATCGACACCGGTGAAGGACCAGGGCGCCGGCTATGCGCCGTCGAAGGTGCTCACCATGCCGCAGTTCTATTTATTGTGGCTCCAGCTGTTTGCCAACGTCATCGCCGGAGTCACCATCATTTCGAACGCGGTCGTCATTCTTGCCGACCTGACGCGTTTGCCTCCGGCGTCCATCGCTCCGATCTTTGGCATTGTGAGCATCTTCAACGCCTTGGGGAGATTTTTTTGGGGCGGCATCTCCGACCGTATCGGCTGCCAAGGGACCTTCGCTGCGATGTTCGCGGTTCAGGCGCTCACGCTGTTTCTGTTGAGCGGTGTCCACCAGCCAGCGCTCGCCCTGGCTGGTTTCTCGGTGGTGCTGCTTTGCTGTGGAGGCGGCTTTGGCACCATGCCTTCTTACAGTGCTCAGTGCTTCGGAACGGCACACATGGGAATGAACTATGGACTCGTGCTATCCGCGTGGGGTTTTGCAGGCCTGCTCGGACCGATTCTCGTCGCTCGCGCCAGGGATCTCAGCGGATCCTTCGCCGGGATGATGCCCTTGATCGCGATCGTGCTCACGGTATCGGTAATCCTTCCATTCTTGACCCGGAAACCCCCGCGCTCCCTCCAACAGGCCGCCGCAATATAATCGGTTGCGAAGACAGCCTGCGCATGCGAGGCTTTTCGTCGTGGCGAGCAAGGACCGTGGAGAGTCCCGCTTGAAGATTCGTCCAGGACAGCCGGAATGGAGAACGATCGAGCTGCATCTCGATCGATTGCTCGATCTGCCCGAGGCCGAGTGGAGCGAATACCTGTCACGGCTGGAACGGGAGGATCCCGCGGCCGCCGGCGTCCTGCGCGAAATGATGGCAGATCGACGCGACCTCGAGGCCAAGGGCTTTCTCGAGGCCAGCCTGGTCAAACCCACCGATCGCGAGCGAGTCGGAATGCGAGTCGGTGCCTATACCATCACCTCGCTCATCGGCCGCGGCGGCATGGGCGAGGTTTGGCTGGCATCGCGCAGCGACGGGCGATTCGAGGGCAAATTCGCCGTCAAGTTTCTCGACAGCTATTCCGCTTCTCCCGCCGCGCTCGACCGATTTCGGCGCGAGGGGCGCTTGCTCGCACGACTCGCGCATCCGCATGTCGCGCGGCTGATCGATGCCGGCGTGACGGAGGCCGGGCGCCCTTACCTCATATTGGAGTATGTCGAGGGGGAGCGCATCGACGCCTATTGCAGCGGCCGATCGCTCGCCATCGAGGGCCGGATTCGTCTGCTCTTGGACGTCCTGAGTGCATTGGCGCATGCGCACAGCAACCTCGTCATCCACCGGGACATCAAGCCCTCGAATATTCTCGTGACCAAACGCGGTGAGGCGAAGCTTCTCGACTTCGGCATCGCCAAGCTTTTGAGCACGGATACGGGCGCCGACAGTGAATCCCCGCCTACCCGCATCGAGGATACCGCCTTCACGCCCGAATACGCTGCACCCGAGCAGATTCTGGGCGAGCCGCCCTCGACGGCCACCGACGTATACCAGGTGGGTGTCTTGATGTTCACGCTGCTGGCAGGGCGGCTACCCATCGCGCCCGACGGGGCGACGCGCGCACAGCGCATCAAATCGGCGCTCGACAGCGAACCACCGCGGCTATCCGACGTGGCGCCGACCGCGCTCCGCAAGTCCCTTCGTGGCGACCTCGACGCGATCGTCTCGAAGGCGCTGCGCAAGCTGCCCCAGGAGCGCTACGCGACGGCGGCTGCACTCTCCGACGACCTGAGGCGATATCTCGGCAACGAACCGGTGGCAGCGCGCGCAAATCTGCTCGGTTACCGGATGCGAAAATTCGTCCGTCGTTACCGCGGCGCGGTGATCGGCACCTCCGCAGCCATGGTCGTGCTCGTCGCTTCCACCGCGTTTGCCTTGTACCAAATGCGCGAGGCCCAAATTCAGCGAGACCAATCCCGCGAACAGGCGAAGCGCGCGGAACTGCAAGCAGAATTCGTCACTCTCATGATGTCGACCGTCGGCAGCAAGCCGACAACGGCGGAACAGCTGCTCGACGCCGGGTACAAGCTCGTGAACGAGCACTATACGGACGACCCCTTGTTTCGGGTGAATGCCATGCTCAATCTGTCGGCGCGGTACGCAGACCTGGGGCTCACGCACAAGCAATATGCGCTGCTGCAAAGCGCGGACGATATCGCGCGCAAGCTGAACGACCTCTCGCTCATGGCACGCTCGGACTGCGGTCTCGCCCAAGCCGAGATGGACCAGGGCCACTTGGACCGTGCCGTCTCCTGGGTCAACGCCGGCCGCTCGGCGCTCGATCGAATTGCGGACCCGAATCCGCTATATGTCGAAGATTGCATGGAAGCCGAGGCAGACGTGATCGATGCGCGGGGCAATCCGGGTGCCGCGACCCAGATTGCCGTGAAGGCGCTGGCATTGCTGGAACAGTCCGACGAGACCCACGATTTCCGCTATTCGGACTTGTTGGGACACATCGCGGACTACTACAAGGAAGCGGGCGACACCTACAAGGGATTCGACTACGTCGAGCGCGCTCTCGCGGCTGCCGAACGAAACGGTTTGGGCGACACGGATGCCGCGATGACAGCGGCGCACAACGTGGCCTCGAGCCTGATCGGCTTCGGAGAAATCAAGGAAGGATGTGCGCGCGAGAAGGATCTCGTGGCTCGGATGCAATCGACCGGACGATCCATCATCACCGCGATGGCTGTTTTATATGGCACCTGTCTCTTGCGGGCGGGACAGCCCGCCGATGCGCTCATCTGGTACGACAAAGGTGTGGGCATCGCGCAAAGCGAGAGCGATACCAATTTACAGATATACGCGCGCTCGCGCCGAGCCCGCGCCTTGATTGCGCTCAATCGTTTTGCGGAGGCCGGCGCGGAGTTCGACCGCATCGATGCGCTCGCGCGCGAGCACGGACTTGCCGGCGGCCTGCAGGTCGCCCGCGCACAACTCGTGCGGGGAGAACTGCTCCTGGCTCAGGGCCGGTACGAGGATGCCGCGGATACCGTAGGGTCGCTCTTGACGTCGGTGCGCGACTCGGCCAGCGGGAAGGTTTCGGTCCTTGCCGGCGCGCTGTTGTGGTCCGCCAAGATTGCGATGGCCCGGGGGCGCTATGCCGATGCAGTCCGCTTCGCCGAGGATGCGGTGCGCGAGAACGAGCGGCGGGCGCGGAATCCTGCCGCGAGCGCCGATGTCGGTGAATCCTCATTGATACTGGCTCAAGCGAGAGCCACACTGAACGACATGAGCGGAATGCACAGCGCCGCGCATCAGGCCGTGGTATCGCTGACCGCATCGCTCGGTGCCGACAACGCGTTAACGCGCGATGCGTCGGCCCTGCAATAACGGCGAGCTTTCGGACCGATCTCGAGCGCGCAACGGTGCGCGCGCTTTCTGCATATCGGCCAGACCATCGAGCAGGAGGCAGCCCGTGATTGCGCCGGCGAGGAGTAGATGACCGACGGACATGACGGATGTCGACCATACGCCGACCAGGATTCCGACATAAATCGGCTGTCGAAGAGTGCGGCCGCCATCGACGATGCTTGAATGAGGGATCTCGGATAGATCCAGGTGCTCCGCGAGATACGTGCCGATCAGCACCAGCGTCCAGGCGACATAAAACAGCGACGAAAAGACCAGTTCCGGCGCGCCTTTCAGGCTCCAGAGGACCTGCGGAACGGGACGCCACGCGCAAAAAATGACGATGAGGACGACGCTCGCCACCCACGCCCGGGTGCTGCGCTGAAGCTCGCGTGGAATTCGCCGCCGCAAGGAGTCTGCGAGCTTTCCGCGGCTGAGCCACCGATGGAGAATCGCCAAGAAGAGGAGGAGGGCGCCGTCTGCCAAGGCATCCTGGAATGGTCGCGACGTGCCGAGGGCGTCGATCCTGGCCGGCGCACTGCCGTCGCCGACAAACAGCATTGCCCAGAGTATGGCGCAGAGCAACGCAAGATATCCGAAGGCCGCATAAAAGACCGAAACGATATCCATGTAAGTACCCTCTAGCCGGCAGGGGTGCCATCTAGTAAATCGCTTTTGCTCGATAAAAGCCGACATGCCATTGCCGGCGCCGGCGCCTTTCGGCACAATCAATCGCCCGACAACTGAAACTTCGGACGGGGCGCCACGGGATGTCCGACGAATCGCCGAGCACTTTGGTCGAGACGGACGGCCCAGGAGATCTGGGCGCCAACGCGAGGCTATTTGCCTCGCTCTACGCCGATTTGCGCCGCATCGCGGACCGGGAGTTGCGGCGTTACCCAGCTGCCGGCGTCAGCCCAACGACGCTCGTGCATGAGGCCTACCTCAATCTGGTCAATCGGGACGGCGTGACCTTCGCGGACCAGGGAAGGTGCATGAGCTACGTGGCGCGCGCGATGCGTGGCGTGCTCATCGATTTTGCACGACGCCGCCAAGCGATGAAACGAGGCTCCGAATTCAAGATCATCGAACTCAACACTCAAATCGGCGAGGAGCTGAGCGACGATGAGTCCCTGAGCCGGTTATCGGAGGCGTTGGACGAGCTTGCTCAGCACGAACCTCACCTGGCCGAGATGGTCGATCTGAAGTACTTCTGCGGGTTCTCGTTCGCTGAGATCGCGAAGTTGCGAGGTATCTCGGAGCGCACCGTCCAAAGAGATTGGCAGAAGGTGCGCTTGTTGCTGTACCGATATATCAAGGAAAGCGGATCATAGGGACGTAAAGCTTCTGGCGCTCCCGTCATGGAGTAGGCCTTGCCGTCATATTTGAAGGTCGATTGCTCGGAGAGAGCCGAGCCGTCGGCGTCGACTCCGTTGACGGTGAGGGAGATACCGTCGCTGTCCTCGGTATAGGTGTCTGAGGACTGACTGCCGAATGACTGAGGTTCCCCGGCTCGTCGATCGAAAGTTGGTATGCGCTTGGAAGCGGCTGGCGAGCTCCGCGACTGTCTAATAAAGGAAGGCTGGGTGTGCGAGGAAATTGCAGGTATAAATATCTATATAACCAACGAGATAGGCATTAATATTCAAGTAATATTGCGTCGCAGGACCGAGACGCGGGGAGCGATCGACGGCGGTCACTAGATCTAATTAAGCGGATGGCGGCCCAATTATCAGGGCAGCCACGAACCCACCATGAGATACAAGACGAGAGCTGTAGCGGCCAGCACGAAACACGAAGCGGCTAGTACGCAAAAATGACCAACGTGTCGCATGTCGACTCCAGCCATCAGCCCTGAATTCCAGCTTATCATGAGCTTGGTCAATAGATAAAAAGGCTGCTCGAACCGGCGACGCGTAAAACGCGCGCAACGTCCGTGCAAATCTGGCCCGTGTGCTCTCTGTCCTCGGGGCCGAGACCTCGGCGAAAGCTCAGGTTGAAGACCGGTTCGAACAACTTGATCACATAGGCATCCTTCGGCAGGGAGCATGCACGATCAAGGTCGAGTCATTCAGTACGGTCCAGTCTCCCTGAAAGTTCGACCGCCCAAGGCAGACTTTCCCGGAAGATTCTCCAGTTTCGTAAGCCTCGCCAGATTCGACTGGGAAGGTGGATGGGCCGTCGTCGCGCAGCCGACCGCGACCGCGGCCAACGCGCCGAATGCCAGGCGTCTCCATGGCGTGTTCGCCGAAATCTCGCTCGGCTAATGTGTGACAGCGCGGGCGGACAGGGTAAAGTGGAGCGCCTGCGGTTACCCCCACCACCTGCATCAGAGGTGCGGCTCATGTCTCGAAACTTCTTGGCGCCCCTGTTGCTGGTCTTCGCTTGCGCCGCCCAGTCCGCGGAGCACTTCGATGGCAAGACGTGGTGGAACACGGTGACGGTGCTCGCGGACGATAAGTTCGAAGGCCGTGACACCGGCAGCACCGGGGAGCGAAACGCCCAAGCCTACATCGTCCAGCAACTCAAGGCGATCCGCGTAGAGCCCGCAGGTACGAACGGGTACTACCAGCCCGTCATGCTAAGAACCCTGGAGATTAGCGAAGCGGAATCCAGCCTTGCGCTCGTTCGCGAGGGCCATGCACAACCGCTCACGCTCGGGGAACAAGCTTATTTCAGTACTCGGTTCGCGTTGGCACCGCGGCTGGATGCGCCGTTGGTATTCGTCGGTTACGGTCTCAATATTCCCGAGACCGGCTACAACGATCTGGCCGGATTGGACCTCAACGGAAAAGTTGCCGTGGTTCTCACGGGATCGCCCGCGGAAGTCCCGTCCGCGCTGAGCGCGCACTATCAGGCCCGTGCTGAGCGATGGAAGGTTCTCAGGGCAGCCGGGGCCATTGGCCTTATCACCATCCCTAACCCGGCCTCCATGGACATCCCGTGGTCGCGCATGTCGCTGAATCGCAACCATCCGAGTATGGAACTCGAGGGTCCGGAATTCGAGGAAACTGCCGGGGTGCAGCTTGGCGTCATATTCAATCCAGCCTATGCGGACCTGTTATTCGAGGGGACGGGCCACACTTTTGCCGCGCTTGCCGCCCTTGCCAAAGACCGCAAGGCCATGCCCAGCTTTCCGCTGCTGGTCTCGGTCAGCGCCACTGCGCGTACGGTCACACATAAGGTGGAGTCGACGAACATCGTTGCCCGGATTCAGGGAAAGGACTCCAAGCTCAAGGACGAATACGTGGTGCTGTCGGCGCACATCGATCACCTCGGTGTCGGGGAGCCGATCAACGGGGATCGCATCTACAACGGTGCAATGGACAACGGATCGGGGAGTGCATTGCTGCTGGACGTCGCACGGTCGCTCAAGCACTCACGTGCACGTCTCAAGCGGTCGGTGCTGTTCGTCTGGGTCACAGGAGAGGAGAAGGGCTTGCTTGGTTCGAAGTACTTCGCAGCCCATCCGACCGTGACGGCGACATCCATGGTTGCCGACATCAATACGGACATGTTTCTGCCGATCATTCCGCTCAAAGTATTGACGGTATACGGCTTGGCAGAATCCGACCTCGGCGACCGCGTCATGCAGGTAGGCAGCGGCCTTGGCCTTCGTGTACAACCCGATCCCGCACCGCTACGCAATGTCTTCATCCGCAGCGACCAATACAATTTCGTTCGCCAGGGCATTCCGTCTGTGATGATCGATATCGGCTACGCACCCGACTCCCCCGAGGAAACCGTCATGAAGGCGTGGCGGACTGAGCGATACCATGCCCCTTCGGACGACGTAAACCAGCCCGTTGACTTGGCGGCCGCGGCTGGTTATGAGGAGCTTATCCGCGCATTGACCGTTGCCGTCGCAAACGACCCACGTCGACCGGCGTGGAAGCAGGACAGCTTCTTTCGACGTTACGCCACGGCCGAAGCTCCGGCGCCGCGGTAAAAATGTAGTGTCTCGAGAGAGTCTTGCTGCTGCCTGACGAAGCCACAATTCACTCTCTACGCTGACAGGCTCGAGCGAATCCCTTCAAACTGGCCGATGGCACGCCAAGCGCGCATTCTGTGGCCGTCCTGCTGCGAAAAAGAGGTTGCCCATGCCAATAAAAAACTTTGACACAGTGAGGGAACTAGGCCTTCTCATGCCCGGTGTCGTCAACGACACGGCGTACGGCGCCCCCGCGCTGAAGCTGGGCGGCAAGCTGGTAGCCTGCATCCCAATTAACAAGTCAGCCGAAGTAAACAGCCTCGTCGTGCATATCGATCTCGAACATCGTGCAGAGCTGCTACGGCAGCAGCCCGACATCTACTACATCACTGATCATTACGCTCCTCACCCCACTGTGCTCGTCCGATTATCGAAGATCAACCGAACCGATCTAAAGGAGCTCTTGCGCGATTCATGTCGCTTCGTGTCCCTCTCCGCTTCCAACGCCGCACCTCCGACGAGGCGTCCGAAGCGAGCGAGGCGCAGATCGGCTGTCGGCAAGAAGCCTTGAATCGACCTCTCGGATGCGGCCTGGTCGGCTCGAAATCATCTAGATTCGCGAACTGCCCCGGGTCGCGGTTGGCGGCGCGGAGCCCTGTCCTTAGGTTCGCTACACCCACCGCCGAGCCTCTGCGCCCGAGGCACGAGCGCGAAACACTCGTGCCTCGGGCGATGCTGATCCTACTCACACTCCTGCCCGATGTGCGACCTATCGAGGACTCTTCGGGCAACAGTGCACCAAGCTATTCATAAACATCGAGGGTGGGCGGCGGGATAGATTCGCTCTCGGCATACGAGAACAGCCAATGGCCATGGACCTTCTTTGCTCGGGCTGGCGTGCCGGGAACACCGAAAGTCGAGTTCGTCTTGAGCACGTCGTTATTATTGACGTCGAGGTAAATGCATTGAAAATAGATGTCGGCGTTATCGCGATCGAGCACGGTGATGGCTTCGGTAAAGATCGGCGTCAGCGATACCCAGTCGTGACCCAACACAAGGCCTCCGGCGTGATTCGCGTAGAAGTCGCACAACGTTAGCGCGCCCAAGTCACAGCTCGCCGTGCCCGGCTTGCCCTTGCCGCTGTAGGTCACATTCGATATGACGAGCACACCATCTTCCGTCCAGAGCGCCAGTAGTTCATCGAGGGCCTTGGCCCTAGTAGCCTCGTCGATGCCAGCGTGCGACACTGCCTTGTGGAATGCGACATGGAGCTGCCTTAGCTCGTAGAGATCCTTGTAGTAGGACTCACTGTTGTGCCCATCATCGTTGTCCGCGAACGCGGCCGTCGATCCCATGATGAAGGCAATGGCAGCGAGGATGGTGGTTATAATTCTCTTCATGGCGGTCTCCTCAGAAAGAAGTGAGTGGTTTGGCAGCCCCGGTGGGGGCCGCGGTCCGAGAGTCAACTTCGTGGTCTGGGTCTTGAAGGTCTTGTAGGAAGCCGGCCGGTCCCTCCGCAATCGAATTGATTGTGGATCTCCTAACCGTTACGTGCGGTCGCCCCCTCCTTTTGGTGCGACGCGCTGTGGAACTCCCCGCGGGCAGCGCGTTGTCGATTCAATTTGCAGCGCAGCCCGCGGCGAGTATACGCCCTTCGGTGTGAAAGCAAGTCCGCGTGGCCAGAAGTATGGCTCTGAACTCCACCATCTATGCCTTTTCGGTGTGCCTCACGGAAGCGGACCGCGGGGTCGCGTGTTGGATGGTGCGGGGCGGGTCCAGCCGACGACATTCAACCCAATGGGCTAGCATAGCTTCCCGATCGCTTGTTGCTCTTCGTTGGTGAGATCAAAGTCGAAGATCGCAAGGTCGTCACGCATGTGGGCCTCGGAATGTGTGCCGCTCAAGGGGACGACGCCTATCTGGGTTAAGTAACGGAAGAGGATTTGCGCTGCGGTTCGTTTATAGGCGGAGGCCAGTGCGGTCATTGTTGCGTGAGCTAGGAGATGGGGATTTGCGCTCAAGGTCCAGAAGCTTTGATAGATGATCTTCCTTTCTTTGCAGTAATTGCGTATGTCGCGATCGTAGTGGGTTTCGGCATAGAAGCGATTTTGAAGGACGGCGGGTTTGATTCTGGCGGACTGGAACAAGGTTTGGAGATCCGTTGGACGATAACAGTTGCTAATGCCGAGTTGGCGCACTTGGCCGTTATCGATGAACGATTCGAGGGTGCGCCACACGGATTGGGTCCCGGTCATTGTTGGCATGGGCGAATGCAGTAGGACGCAGTCCAGGTATTCGGTTTGCAGGTTCTTCAAGGATGCGGCGATGGACTGCGCTACCTGGTCTGCAAGCGGCGCTTTCGGATCATAGGGGAGTCGTTTCGGGTCTTGGCCGGAGAGGGAGGTGAATTTCGTTTGCAGGTAGAGCTCGTGGCGCGCGAATCCTTGCTTGATGCTGGCGGCGATGCCGGCGCCCACACCGGCTTCGTCGTAATGTTTTGGCTGGCAGGCAGTGTCGATGCCGCGAAAGCCGTTCCGGATGGCGAGGCCGACCAGTCGTTCGGTGGTGTCCTTTTTCCAGGCAGTACCGTAGATGATTTGGGGAATGCGGAGATTGGCGTTGGAGAGAATGAAGCGGTCCATGGGAGTTGGGTGCCGTGCCTGAAGGCGAGCCTCTGAATTGGAGGCACGACCTAATCACAATGGAACGATCGGCTCCCGATTTTCAAGGCGCAGAGCCGCATACAAAGGGGAGCCGGGCCATGAACAACGTACGATTTATTGGATTGGATGTCCATGCAGAGACGATCGCGGTGGCAGTAGCGGAACCTGGCGGCCAATCGCGGCGTGTGGGTATATCGTATTTGTGCTGTCAGCCAGTTACGGCGTATTGCTCGACGTTAGTCGAACAGTCGGCGCGAATGGATGGTGACGCTGCCGCGGGCTCAACATTGTCGCTTGCTTGAGACCTTGGAACGCTTTAATCGGCCTGATGACAGATTAGCGGCCAGAGCAATTTCCGTAGGCATAGAAATGAAGTCCTACGTGCCAGACATCCAGTTATCGCGTACCCGAATCCCCCGAATGACCGAGTCGAGTTTCAGCTTCTCCCGTACCTCTAAGCCATATCTACTAGAGAATCGAATTGCGGTGCTCCGCCTGGCCGCGGAGGTTTTGTGCTTGATGGAGGGAGCGCCGGGGATCGACTTAGGCCGTCGAAGAACGGTGGTTGAATCACTGGGCAGCGGTCGTCTCACCATTGATGAGATTTTGCCGCAAAGTCCGGTTGTGTCGACCTGAGCGTAACCGTAGTCGCAACTGATTCACCATTTTCGAGGCTCACCTAACTTATTGATTTAATGAAGGAAGAGTGACTCACGAATTCTGAGACAGTCGCAGCATCGATGAAATACGACAAGACGCGAAAGCAAAAGGCTCTAATATCCGCTATTTAACATAATATACATTATGCGAAGTGTGCGCCGTGAGGCGCGAGGAGGACCGGGAAGCTAAGGACTTCTCACGGCTCAAGTCGGGTTGAGCCAGTAAGGGCGCCGTGAACCTCGTCGAGGTTGGAACGACGGGCT
>JGI12635J15846_10002616_pt1 | contig 15746 bp, 11 predicted proteins | sample BlaSpr_A8_OM2_M2_FD_15846 | JGI IMG/M metagenome (IMG submission 15846) | reverse complement strand
TCGCCGCACGCAAGCGCTGTTCGCGTGCGTGCGCTGCGCACACGAAGCAAACGCCGATCACGTCGGCGCGATCAACGTTTTAGAGCGTGGACAGCGCTTGTTTGCCTGCGGAGGGATGGCGCAGTCGGGCCACCCGTCGAAACAGGAACCCGCCGAAGTGACTCAGGCTATCGCGACCTAAGCACTGTAGGAATTTCCGTCCGAAGGGCGGGGAGGATGTCAACGGCATCGCAGCGGATTGCGCGGCCTTCAGGTTCGCGTCAAACACTCAAAACGACTCACGCCCCTTCAGTCAGCGCCCGAATAGTCGGCAGATTGCGCCAATATCCCTTCGCATCCATGCCGCAGCCAAACACATACCGGTCCGGCACTTCGAAGCCGCAAAAGTCCGGCCGCAAGGGTTTCGATTTATCGATGATCTTCTCGCACAGCACTGCCGAGAGAAACTTCTTCGCGCCAATCGCCATGATGCGATCGCGGATGGCGGCCATGGTTTCGCCTTCATCGAGGATATCGTCGAGCACGAGCACCACGCGATCCTTCACCGATTCCGCCGGCGCCACGCGCCATTCCATCTTGTCGCCGCCCTTGGTCGTGTTCCGATACCGCGTCAAGTGGATGTAGTCGAACTCGAGCGGGAAGTCGAGGTGCGGCAGCAACATGCCGGTGAACACGGCCGCGCCGCCCATGACGGACAGCACGAGCGGGAAGTCTTCGCCCGCGCTCGCACCGATGGCCTTCGCCATGCTTTCGATCGACGCGGTCACGTCTTGCGCCGAAACGATCTCTTCGGAGTGGCTGAAAATATGGAGTGCTTCTTCGCGATTCATAAGGGCAGGCGGCGAGGGTGTAGAGCTAAAAATAGGGGAAACGAGGCACTAAGCGCCACATGATAAACCCGCGTTCCTCAGCGAAACGCGGGTCGTGGAAATCAAACTCGATCAATACCCGATCAAAAAACTCAACGCATGCCCGGCATCACGCCCTTCATGCCGCGCATCATTTTCTGCAGATTGCCGCCCTTGAGCTTTTTCATCATGCCGCGCATTTGCTCGTATTGATTCAGCATGCGGTTGACTTCCTGCACCTGCACGCCCGCGCCCGCGGCAATTCGCCGCTTACGCTGCGCCTTGATCAGATCGGGTTTAGCGCGTTCCTGCAGCGTCATGGAATTGATGATGCCTTCCATCCGGCGCATCTGTTTTTCGGCGACATTCATGTCCGCGCCCGCCGCGGCCTGCTGGAATTGCGCCGGCAGCTTGTCCATCAGCGACGACAAACCACCCATCTTCTTCATCTGCGAAAGTTGCGCGCGGAAGTCGTTCAGGTCGAAATCGCCGCCTTTCTTGACTTTATCAGCGAGTTTTTGCGCGGCCGCGCCGTCCACGCCTTTCTGCGCTTCCTCGACGAGCGCAAGAATGTCGCCCATGCCGAGAATCCGGTTCGCCATCCGGTCCGGGTGGAAAACTTCCAGCCCGTCCAGTTTTTCCGCGACACCGACGAACTTGATCGGCTTGCCGGTCACGTGGCGCACCGAAAGCGCTGCGCCACCGCGCGAGTCGCCGTCCAGCTTGGTCAGCACCACGCCGGTCAGCGGCAGCGCGTCGCTGAACGCCTTAGCGGTGTTCACGGCGTCCTGGCCGAGCATGGCGTCGACGACGAACAGCGTTTCCGCCGGCTTCAGGATCCCGTGGAGTTCAGAGATTTCCTTCATCATCGCTTCGTCGATACCGAGCCGGCCGGCCGTATCGACGATCAGCACGTCATGGAAATGGCGTTTCGCCCAGTCCACGGCCGCGCGCGCGATGTCCGCCGGCTTCTGATTTGGCTCCGACGGGAAAAAATCTGCGCCAACCTGTTCGGTCACCGTTTTCAGCTGCTGAATAGCGGCCGGACGATACACGTCGACGGACACCGTCAGTACTTTTTTCTTGTGCTTCTCGCGCAGCAGCTTGGCGAGCTTGCCCGACGTGGTGGTCTTACCCGCGCCCTGCAGGCCCGCCATCAGGATGATTGCCGGCGGCGTGACCGCGAGATTCAGCTCGACGGCCTTACCCTCGTAATCCCCGCCGATAATGGCAGTCAGCTCGCGCTGCACGACCCCGACGAGCGCCTGGCCCGGCGACAAACTGGAAATCACTTCCTCGCCGAGCGCTTTTTCCTTCACCTTCGCGATAAATTCGCGCACGACCGGCAGCGCGACGTCGGCCTCGAGCAGCGCCAGGCGCACTTCGCGCAGCATTTCCTGCGTGTTAGCCTCGGTGAGCCGGGCTTCGCCGCGCAGCGTCTTGACGACGCGCGCCATCCGTGTAGTGAGTGTGTCGAGCATGGGAGCGTGTGGAGAGTGCGGCCGGGTTGCGGCGTCCCGACTGCTCTTGCTTCAAGTCGTACTGGCAAGAGGGGAAGACGTCGTGGCCTCAGGGCCTGGTGTAAACTTCGAACATGGATATTGTACTGTATGCCCTCACTGCGCTTCTCTACGGCGGACTTGCCGTAGCGGGCTGGCGCGCGCATCGCCACACGGCCGTCGAGCCGGCGCTGGCGGGCATGCCGGCGGGCGGTCGCCTGGCCGGTGGAATGAGCACGGACATGGCCGACACCATGCAGAGCGGCCGGACATCGAAGGCATCGGGCATGAGTTCAATGGGACGCGTGCTGCTGGGCGTCGCGTTGCTCGTGCACGGCCTGTTGCTGCACACCACTATCTTTCCGCAGAACGCAATGGTGTTCGGCTTTGCCTTCGCGCTCTCCGCCATGTTCTGGCTGGGCGCGGGCATCTACTGGATAGAAAGCTTTTTCTTCCCGCTCGACGGCTTACGGCTGCTCGTGCTGCCACTTGCGTGCGTGGCGTCGGTGATGCCGCTGATTTTTGGCGGCGTGCGCGTGTTGTCATACTCCGCCGCGCCCATGTTCAAGCTGCACTTCCTGATCGCGAACATCGCGTATGGCTTGCTTGCGATTGCCGCGCTCCACGCCATCCTGATGTTGATGGTGGAAAAGCGCCTGCAGAATATGCGCGGAACGGCCACGCGGCATACATCGAATAGCTGGGTGTCTAGCTGGCTCGATACCTTGCCGCCGCTGCTTACGCTGGAAAAATTGCTGTTTCGCCTGATCTCGGCGGGCTTCGTGCTGCTGACGCTCACGCTTATATCGGGTGTCGCGTTCAACGAGCAACTCGTCGATAAAGCGTTCAAACTCGACCACAAGACCGTGTTCGCTATCTTGTCGTGGCTGATGTTCGGCGCACTGCTGACCGCGCGCCGCGTGTCGGGCTGGCGTGGCCGCGCTGCGTTGCGCTGGGTGCTGGCTTCGTTCGTCGCGTTGCTGCTCGCTTACGTGGGCAGCCGCTTCGTGTTCGAAGTGCTGCTGCATCGCGCGGTCGTTTGACGCGGTTGCCTGAATCATCGGGCTTTTGTTGCCTCTACTATTAGTAAGATCATGCGCCAACTTCTGCTATTGATATTTGTGTTCTTTGCGAGCCAGTGGCTGTTCAAGAAGCTCAAGCGCGCTCAGGCTGCCGCTGGCGCGCAAGCTGGCGGGGGCGCTGGCGGCGCGCGCGCTTCTCATGGTCCCGCCGCTTCCGGCGGCGCACCGCAACTCCCCGATCCTCTGGTGCGCTGCGCCGAATGCGGCGTGCATACACCGAGCAGCGAAGCCATCGTCGCGGCGGGGCATCGCTTCTGTTCCGCCGATCACGCCCGGCGCCACGCCGCTCGCCCCACGGGCCGCGACGCACGATGAACGTTGCTGGTCCGATCGATGCCGACGGCTGGTACACGGCTGCGCATCGTGTACCGTCGCCGAACTTCGAAGCGCGTCCGGGGGGTATCGAGCCAACGCTTGTTGTCGTTCACAACATCAGCCTGCCTCCCGATGAATTCGGCGGCAGCGCAATCGCTGAATTCTTCCAGAATCGTCTCGATCACGACGCTCATCCGTATTACGACCGACTGCGCGGCATGCGCGTGTCGTCGCATTTCGTGATCCGACGTGACGGCATGGTCGAGCAATATGTGTCGTGCAACGAACGCGCGTGGCACGCGGGTCTTTCGAGCTTCCTCGGGCGCGAGCGATGCAACGACTTCTCGGTGGGCATCGAACTGGAAGGCAGCGATCGATGTGGGTTCGAGGACGCCCAATATGCGTCGCTGAATGATGTCGTCCAGGCGCTCACCCAGCGGTATCCGATCGAAGCGCTCGCCGGTCATTCGGACATCGCGCCGGGTCGCAAAACCGATCCGGGTCCGTACTTCGAATGGACGCGGTTGCAGCGCGACACACAACTCCCGCTTCAGTATTTTCCCTATCTCGGCGACGTTTGATTCGCTGTCGTTCTCGCTGGACCGAGTGCTTGCCGCGCGTGAGTGATTGAGACGCCGGGATGCGCTATCTCTTGCCATCGTTCACTGGCTTACCGCTCGCGTTGCTTACCGCTTCGGACCGATCGGTCGCTGCATGTTCGGGCGCCGCTATCCAGCTGCCTTCATACCCTCAGGGGCTTGCGTGTTGCATCGCAGCGCATTCGCAGCGCGTTCGCCGCACGTAACGGTGCTTCCCCTTATCCGACTTTGGCATTTCAAAAGTCAACCCTTTGAAGGCCATTCTTCAGCAAATAAAAGTTTTTGAGACTGTGCGGAATGCCACTATACTTGGTGCTCAGAGACGTAAATCGCACTATATGTTGTGTTGTCCAGGCGGCGCCCTGCTCGTAGAGCCGGCGCCGCATGCTTTCCGGCCATAGAAGAAAACACCGGATAAGCAACTGATTCGTCGCGTAAAAAACGTCGGCGTTCAGTTTGAAAGACCGAGGCAAACGGGCGTAGCGAGGGGGGGTGTCTTCGTCGGTTTGAAGTGTGTCGGCCTATCGGAAAACGATTGGGACCGAGCGCAAGAACGGCACTGGCAATTTCCCCGGGCTGGCCATTTTCAATTTCATCGTCGTGCGTGGTTGGCAAAAAAAGCAGTGAGCAGTAACGAAGAAGCAACAAGCAGCCACCACGCGCGGCACGCATCTCAATCCGCGGACGTTCCGCACCATCGAACACCAGGAGATTTGCACATGCAAACCACCGACAACGCCACGACTTCCTACGAGGGCGCCTCCGTGCGGCCCATCGGCGCACAGGGTCAGCCGAGCGCCAGCGGGCTCGCACCGGACGCCACACTGGCCGACTACAAAGTCATCCGCCGCAACGGGACCGTGGTGGCGTTCGAGCCGTCGAAGATCTCCATCGCCGTGACGAAGGCGTTTCTGGCCGTGAACGGCGGCCAGGGCGCAGGCTCGGCACGCGTGCGCGAACTCGTCGAACAACTGACGCAAAGCGTCGTCCGGGCGCTGGTTCGCAGCCGTCCCAACGGCGGTACGTTCCATATAGAAGACATCCAGGATCAGGTCGAACTCGCGCTGATGCGCGGCGGCGAGCACAACGTGGCGCGCGCGTACGTGCTGTATCGCGAGAAGCGCACGCAGGAACGCGCGCACGCGCCGGAAACGCGGGCGAACGCGCTCGGCATCAATGTGATCGACAACGGCGTGTCGCATCCGCTGGATCTGGACGCACTGAAGGCGCGTATCAACGAAGCGTGTGCGAATCTCGGCAGCGAAGTGAGTGCCGATCCGATCGTCGCGGAAACGGTGAAGAACTTGTACGACGGCGTGCCGATGGCGCAAGTCTATGACTCCGCCATTCTCGCCGCCCGCACGATGATCGAAAAGGACCCGGCATACAGCCAGGTCACCGCGCGCATCTTGCTGCACACCATCCGTCGCGAGATCCTGGAAGAGGACGTCGCGCAAGGCGAGATGGCCACGCGCTACGCCGAATATTTTCCGCTGTTCATCAAGCAGGGCGTGGAAGCGGAACTGCTCGACGAAAAGCTCCAGCAGTACGACTTGAAGCGCCTGGGCGCTGCGCTCGACGCGGACCGCGATCTGCAATTCGGCTATCTCGGCCTGCAGACGCTGTATGACCGCTACTTCCTGCACAACGAAACCAAGCGCATCGAATTGCCGCAGGCGTTTTTCATGCGCGTCGCAATGGGCCTGGCGCTGAACGAGATCGACCGCGAAGCGCGGGCAATCGAGTTCTACAACGTGCTGTCGAGCTTCGACTTCATGTCGTCCACCCCGACGCTGTTCAACTCCGGCACGCGCCGTTCGCAATTGTCGTCGTGCTATCTGACGACGGTTGCCGACGACCTCGACGGCATCTACGAAGCGCTGAAGGAAAACGCGCTGCTGTCGAAGTTCGCGGGCGGTCTGGGCAACGACTGGACGCGCGTGCGTGCGCTCGGCTCGCACATCAAGGGCACGAACGGCAAGTCGCAAGGCGTGGTGCCGTTCCTGAAGGTCGTGAATGACACGGCCGTCGCCGTGAACCAGGGCGGCAAGCGCAAGGGCGCGGTGTGCGCGTACCTGGAAACGTGGCACCTGGATATCGAAGAATTCCTGGAACTGCGCAAGAACACCGGCGACGACCGCCGCCGCACGCACGACATGAACACGGCGAACTGGATTCCCGACCTGTTCATGAAGCGCGTTCACGAAAACGGCGACTGGACGCTGTTCTCGCCGGCAACCTGCCCGGACCTGCACGACCTGTTCGGCGCAGCGTTCGAAAAGGCTTACGTTGCATATGAAGAGAAGGCCGCACGCGGCGAGATCAAGCTGTTCAAGAAGGTTCCGGCCGCGCAACTGTGGCGCAAGATGCTGGGCATGCTGTTCGAGACGGGTCACCCGTGGATTACGTTCAAGGATCCGTGCAACATCCGTTCGCCGCAGCAGCACGTGGGTGTCGTGCACTCGTCGAATCTGTGCACGGAAATCACGCTGAATACCAGCGACACCGAAATCGCCGTTTGTAATCTCGGCTCGGTAAACCTGGTGGCGCATATGACGAAGCAGGCCGACGGCTCGCTCGCGCTCGACCACGACAAGCTGAAGCGCACCATCAGCGTCGCCATGCGCATGCTCGACAACGTCATCGACATCAATTACTACGCCGTCGCCAAGGCGCGGAATTCGAACCTGAAGCATCGTCCGGTCGGCATGGGCATCATGGGCTTCCAGGACTGCCTGCACCTGCTGCGCACGCCGTATGCGTCGAAGGAAGCGGTCGAATTCGCGGATACGTCCATGGAAGCGGTCTGCTACTACGCTTACTACGCATCGACGGAACTGGCGCAAGAACGCGGCCGTTACTCGAGCTATCGCGGCTCGCTGTGGGATCGCGGCATTCTCCCGCAGGATTCGCTGAAGCTGCTGGCCGAGGCTCGCGGCGGGTACGTAGAAGTGGACGACAGCGCGTCGATGGACTGGACCGAACTGCGTTCGCGGATTGCAACGTACGGTATGCGCAACTCGAACTGCGTCGCAATCGCTCCGACGGCGACGATTTCGAACATCATCGGCGTGTCGGCGTGTATCGAGCCGACGTTCCAGAATCTGTACGTGAAGTCGAATCTGTCGGGCGAATTCACGGTCGTGAACGATTACCTGGTGCGTGACCTGAAGGAACGCGGCCTGTGGGACGAAGTGATGGTCTCCGACCTGAAATACTTCGACGGCACGCTGTCGCGCATCGACCGGGTTCCGGCCGATCTGCGGGCGATCTACGCAACGGCGTTCGAACTGGACGCAACGTGGGTGGTGGAAGCTGCATCGCGCCGTCAGAAGTGGATCGACCAGGCGCAATCGCTGAATATCTATATGGCGGGCGCGTCGGGCAAGAAGCTGGACGAGGTGTACAAGCTGGCGTGGCTTCGCGGTTTGAAGACCACGTATTACCTCCGCACGATGGCCGCAACGCACGTCGAGAAGTCGACGGTGGCGCACGGGCAATTGAACTCGGTGCCTTCGGGTAACTCGGGCAATGGCGCGGGCGGTGCTTCAGGTGCGAACGGCAACGGCTTCGGCTCGCAAGGTTCGCACGGATCGTCGACGGGTGGTTTCAACGCCGCTGCAGTCGCGGCGCCGGCGATTGCCGCTGTGGCGGAAGCCGAGGCCGATGGTCCGGTCTGCATGATGCGTCCGGGCGATGTCGGGTTCGACGAGTGCGAGGCTTGCCAGTAAGAGGCTGTGGGCGATAGGCCGATGCAATCGGCCTATCGCTAGTTAGCGTTTGAGATTCGAGGCCGGTACGAGGCGGTTGTTCTTTCCACAACGGAAGGGGCGGCGGATTCGGAACCGGCCTTTTCTATTTATGCTCGCCGAGTTCCGAAACGCCGCACACCCTTGTCACCCCCGCGTTCCCCTCGATATCTCATGCCCCGCGTCCCGTCCGAGTCTCGCGGTAATGGGTATCGAAAGAAACGAAAACAATCCGACGACCACAAACGCCGGCCAGAAATCCGACCAGACCATCTGCGGATGCCCTTGCAGATCGTGCGAGATCTGCAACGCGATTCCGCCGACAGTCACACCCAGTCCCAGCGACACCTGCTGAATGAAACTTCCAAGACTCGTCGCGCGGCCCACATCGCGGCTTTCGATCTCGGCGTACGTCAGCGAGTTGAGGCTCGTGAATTGCAGCGCGGGAAAAAAACCGCCGAGCAGGACGACGGTCCAGATGATCCACGTCGGTGTGCCCGGATAGAACATGCCGCAGGCGGCGATCGCGATGCCCGACAGCGCGGCGTTGACCATCAGCGTCTGCCGGAAGCCGTAGCGATGCAGCACGCGCGACGCCAGCGAGCGCATGAACATGCCGCCGAACGCGGACGCGCAGGTGATCGAACCGGACTTGAACGCGCTCATGCCGAGGCCTTCCTGCATCGCGAGCGGCAGGAGAAACGGCACCGCGCCCAAGCCGATGCGAAACAGCGAGCCGCCCACGACACTCGCCTGGAAGGTCGGCACGCGCAGGAAGCGGAGATCGAGGAGTGGCAGTTTTACACGTCGCGAGTGCAGGAAATACACGACGAGGAAGACGACGCCGGCGAGCGCCATGCCCGCCGCGGTGCGATCGGTGACGAGTTCGCCGCCGATCAGCGAAAGCCCGAGCAGAAACAGCGTGCCGCCGCTCGCCGATAAAAAGAAACCGACCCAGTCGAGCGGTCCGGGATGCGCCTCGCGCGCGTTGCCGATGTAACGGTTGGTCAGGTAGATGCCGAGGATGCCGATCGGGATGTTGATGAAGAAGATCAGGCGCCAGTGCAGATAGGTGGTGATGAAACCGCCGAGCAGCGGGCCGACAGCGGGACCGAACATCGCGGGCAAGGAGAGGTAGTTCATCGCGCGGATGAATTCGGAGCGCGGCACCGAGCGGAAGATGATGATCCGCCCGACCGGCACCATCATCGCGCCGCCAACGCCTTGGACGAAGCGCGCGAGCGTGAACGGGATCAGCGAGGTGGACGCGGCGCACAAGATGGAACCGGCGACGAAGATGCCGATGGCGAGGCGAAAGATGGTTCGCGCGCCGAAGCGGTCGGCGACCCAGCCGCAGATCGGAATGAAGACGCCGAGCCCAAGCACGTAACTGGTGACGGCGATCTTTAACGTTACGGGATCGCGGCCAAAAGCTTTGGCCATTTCGGGGATCGCGGTGACGATGACGTTGGCATCGACGCTTTCCATGAACATCGCACAGGCGACGATGAGAGGGGCAGCGAAAGCTTTGATGGCTAGCGACATGGAGAACGAAAGGGGATCTCTTCGCGGCGGGAAGCTGGGATTATGGCATCGATATCATCGCAACGACATCGCGGAGTGCCGTCATCGGCGACACTTCACGACGATAAAACCCGAGGAGAACGACGATGGACCCGGAAGATTTGCAGCGTCTCGTCACGCTGAAGATGCCCTACGGAAAGTACAAGGACCGCTTGATCGCGGACCTGCCCGGTCACTATCTCGCGTGGTTCGCACGTGAGGGTTTTCCTGCAGGACAACTCGGCCGGCTGCTCGCGCTGATGCACGAAATCGATCACAACAACTTACGCGAATTGCTCACGCCGCTGCGTGACAAGCGAGGCTGAAAAGCGGCGCGAGAGCGCGCTGCGTTGGGAGATTCATGCGCGCGTCCGGACCTCATGCGCCGTATTTTTACGGTAAAAACCGGCGCTTGCATGGCGTATTCGTTTGTACTATAGGTAGTCGTCACCGGGCCAAAACACCCAATATTTTGTGGTTTTGCCTTTGCGATGACGACGCCGAGTGCTACACTTTCGACATGGAAACGAGACGCGCCAGCGCATCGTTTGTCACTGCAAGACACGTGTAATCGCGAGCTCTGGACATCTCGCTTGTCGAGTCGGAATGGACTCGACAAGGCAGGTCGAAGCGGGTCGTCGAAGGCCATGATCCGAAGCTCGGCTCGGGTGATTTGAACGAGTCGCGAGCGGCACTTACTCTCACGATCGAACATGCAGACGCGCCAGGTTTTCATCGAAGCAATCACTTAGCGAAGCGGTTCGATGTCACGCCTTAACGGCGACACGCAACACAACACGCAAGACGATTCGCAGCAGAGCCGGACGATGCAAAGCACCAAGCAAAAGCAACGCTGAAAGAGCGTGAAGAAGTACTGCGCGAGCGCTGCATCGAACACGTTCAAAGAGACTTCGCATGAAGCTTCAAGCAGTGAGCTCAACGCAAAGTGTTGTATGCAAGTAGCAGCGTCAACACTAAAACAGGATTTTTATGAGCAAGCTCTTTTATCGCTCATGGAAAGATGGTACAAACCGATCTAAATTGATGGTGAGAATTTATGCTCAACTGGGATGACGAGACCACTGCCGTAACTCCCTCGAACGGTTCGCAACACAACATGTTGCGTAACCCGGCGGGTCAGGTTGCCGGCGTCAGCCAAGCATCGCGTGCTGCTGCTCCAGTCACTTCGCATGCAGCAGCGCAAGTCGCCGGTCATGGCGTTCTTCAGGCAGCTCATCAAACGTCAGCGGCACAGAACATTTTTGCGAGCGACTTCGTTGCTCCCGCAGCACCGAGCGCCAGCGACATCGCGGCTGCAAGTGCAACGCGGGTGAACGTGGCCGACAAGCGCATCATCAACGGCAAGACCGACGTCAACCAGCTGGTGCCGTTCAAGTACAAGTGGGCGTGGGAAAAGTATCTGGCAGGTTGTGCGAACCACTGGATGCCGCAGGAAGTGAACATGTCGCGCGACATCGCGCTGTGGAAGGACCCGAACGGCCTCTCCGACGACGAACGCCGGATTGTGAAGCGCAACCTGGGTTTCTTCGTCACGGCCGACTCGCTCGCAGCCAACAACATCGTGCTCGGGACGTATCGCCACATCACGGCGCCCGAGTGCCGGCAGTTCCTGCTGCGCCAGGCGTTCGAGGAAGCGATCCACACGCACGCGTATCAGTACATCGTCGAATCGCTGGGTCTGGACGAGAGCGAAATCTTCAACGCGTATCACGAGGTGGAGTCGATTCGCGCGAAGGACGAGTTCCTGATTCCATTCATCAATACGCTCACCGATCCGGCCTTCACCACCGGTACGCTCGAAGCGGACCAGAAATTGCTGAAGTCGTTGATCGTGTTTGCTTGCGTGATGGAAGGGCTCTTCTTCTACGTCGGCTTTACGCAGATCCTGGCGCTGGGTCGCCAGAACAAGATGACGGGCGCGGCTGAGCAGTATCAGTACATCCTGCGCGACGAGTCGATGCACTGCAACTTCGGTATCGACCTGATCAACCAGATCAAGCTGGAAGAGCCGCAACTGTGGACGCCGGAATTTCGCGCGGAGATCCGAGGGATCTTCCAGGAAGCCGTCGAACTGGAATACCGGTACGCAGAAGACACGATGCCGCGCGGCGTGCTCGGCCTGAATGCGTCCATGTTCAAGAGCTATTTGCGCTTCATCTGTAACCGTCGATGCCAGCAGATCGGCCTCGACACGCTATTCCCGAACGAAGAAAATCCGTTCCCGTGGATGAGCGAGATGATCGACTTGAAGAAGGAACGCAACTTCTTCGAGACGCGAGTGATCGAGTATCAAACGGGCGGCGCGCTGACCTGGGAGTAAGCGAGTCAGCGAAGCAGCGTCAGCCAGCGGCAATGGACGCATTGCCGCCACGAATTAGATGCAGACCGGGCGCCCGGAGAGGGCGCCGAGTAGACGGGATGAATGGCAAACCGGCGCCATTGCGTGCGATNACACTGCGCGCGCGCCGGCCAACAGGTTTTAGGAGAACGGTCGCCTGATGCAAAGTGCGCCTTGTGGCTTAACAGCCCAAAAAGATGACAGGCGTTTTGCGGACCCTTCAGTGGGACGGGCAAACTTCCCCCCGAAATATGCCGTCGGCAGTGCCGATGGCCCGATCAAGCGATTGCCGGCACCCAATTCAGGTGCTGACTTAATTTGGCGCGCTGTGCCTCGTGGCAGAGCGCGCCTTGCCGTATTCATTAGCGTAAGCAGGCTCCATCAGCGTACGCCGATGAATAATCCGCTTCGCAGCGTGCGTCCTGAGAAGCCCACGCGGGAAGCGGGTTTTGACGAAGGGTGTTGTTTGAACTGACTCTCATCTTGAAACCTGAAGGAGAAAATGATGGCATTAGCCAAGAAATCCGTCGCAAAGAAAGCTGCAGCAAAACCGGCTGTCAAGAAAGTGGCTGCCAAGAAGGCAACGGTAGCTAAGAAGGCACCGGCGAAGAAAGTTGCAGTGAAGAAAGTCGCCGCCAAGAAGGTCGCAGTGAAGAAGGTCGCGGCGAAGAAGGTTGCAGCCAAGAAAGTTGCAGTGAAGAAGGTTGCAGCCAAGAAGGCGCCTGCGAAGAAGGCCGCGGCCAAGAAGGTTGCCGCTAAGAAGGCGCCTGCGAAGAAGGCTGCTGCCAAGAAGGCGCCCGCCAAGAAGGCTGCTGCTAAAAAGGCGCCTGCCAAGAAGGCTGCGGCCAAGAAGGCGCCCGCCAAAAAGGCCGCTGCTAAAAAGGCCGCTGCTAAAAAGGCGCCTGCTAAGAAGGCACCTGCCAAAAAGGCGGCCGCCAAGAAGGCTGCGCCCGCCAAGAAGGCTGCCCCTGCTGCGAAGACGGCTGTAGCTGCTGCTCCGGCCGCGGCTCCTGCTCCGGCGCCCGCTCCGGTTGCTAAAAAGGCTCCGGCCAAGAAGGCTGCCGCTGCGAAGAAGACGACTGCTGTAGCACCGGCAACGACGGCAACGACTCCTGCAGCGCCGGCTCCGGCTGCAACGGTCAAGACGGCGTTGAACCCGGCTGCTGCATGGCCGTTCCCGACGGGCAGCCGTCCGTAAGCGCAGGGTGTAACGCAGTACTTCGACACACTCGATGTGTCTCGTGACCGTGTATTGCTACGCGGTCCAAACCCGCTACCGGTGATTGCCGGCAGCGGGTTTTTTATTGGGCGTTTATCGGCGCCGCACGTAGCGAAGCAGCGGTTTTGCTCGCAGCAAACGTCCGCTGCAAGAAAGCGCAGACGAAAAAAAACGCAGACGCCCGAAGGCGAATGCGCTTTTCTCCATCCCCGGCGCGATCGATCCGATCACACCGGCACGTTCTTTATCCGCTAGTGCGTCACTCGCGTCACACCGCCGCTCGACAACAACCGAACGCGCTCGCCGGCCTGAAACACTTCGCCGGTTGCGGTCTGCGTAATGGCGCGGATGTCGCCGTTATCCAGACGCACGGTGATCTCCAGTCCGTTCTGCGTCGCGACGCCGTTCTCGACAGCATTGCCCGCCACCGCCCCCGCAATCCCGCCGACGATACCCGTCAGGATCGAGCCACGCCCGCCGCCAAGCGCGCTGCCTGCGACTGCACCCAGTGCACCGCCGCCGATAGCGCCAAGGCCGCTAGGCTGGCCGTTGTTCGAGCTGATCTTCACGCCGCGCACGCTGTCGACGGTGCCCATGCGGACCGTTTCTTCGCGCTGCGCTTGCGACGCGGTGTACACGTCGGGCGAACTGCTGTTATAGGCGCATCCCGTCACGACGACGGAGCTTACTAGCGCTGCTGCCAGCGCCATACGACTTGTTATGTTCATCCGTTAGCCCGGGAAACCTCGGCATTCATGCCGGGGAGGGATAGCGCAGCTTGCGCAGCAAGCCATGCTTTTGTGCCGTTCCCTGAGTTTCCTTCCTTTGTTAAAGGCACAGTTGAGTAGCCATAGCCATCGGCCCGTAGCACCATCGTGCAGTGGCGATGCGCGATGCCCTGTACGACGCCTGTCGGCGTCTGGATGTTAAAACTGCCGGTCGCGCGTACCGCGACACGGCCGACGTGAGCCCCTGCTTTCTTGCCTTTCGGTACGATGGCCCGGACGCGGTCCCCGGTCTGGAATCCGTGAACGCGTTTTTTGCGAGTCAGGTAGCCTCGCGGAAAGCCCTGTGCAGTGAGGCGTGTGCGCTGGTAACTGCCGCGACCGGTGCATCTGACTTCCAGCGTCGGTCGCTGCCATCCGGAGACAGCCTTGACTTCGCCAACACACACTGCATCGAGTGCGTGAGCCTTCGGAATCTCCAGCCTTGCGCGATTCCACTTCGTCCGCCCGCCGCTACCGGTCTCGAGCGCCAGTTCAGTCTCCTTCAGTGCGTTGAGTAGTGCCCAGCGCGTGCTGTTGACGGCGGCCGCATCACGCAGCGGCGCCTTCGCTTTCGACAGAATCCGCGTGAGCCGTGCCTCGTCCTTGACGAACTCCCGCACGTCGCGCCTGCCCTTGCCGATGTTGCAGGGCGCGCAGCCAAGCGTCAGGTTCGACACCCGATTCGAGCCGCCGCGTGCACGCGCAAGAATGTGCTCGATTTGCAGAGGCACACCCGCGGCGTCGCAGTAGGCGCACTTGCGCCCCCACTTCTCGAGAAGATATTCACGTACCTCGTAGCCGAACAGCTCTCCCTGTTGATACTCGACACCGGAGATTTCCGGGTTCTGCATCGCCTGCATGTCGAAGCGCACCAGCTCCATCGACAGCGCCGACACCGGTGCCCAGCGCATGACGCGCCAGACCCACGACATCGTCGAATCGACCCGATGCTGAAGGCTTGGCGCGAGCCAGCCCGCAGCGCGAGTCCGGTTGTCGAACCGGGGTGCGCGATAACGCAGGTTGGCGCCGCGCCGGCGGCGCCGGAATGCGCGTCGCTGCGTCAGTGCTTCGCTAATCTGTCGGCCGCGGTGAACGAGGTCCATCAGGTTCAGCACGGCGATGCCGTCTGCTTTCTCCTGTACCAGCGCTATGCCTGTTGTCTTACTGCCCGGGTCAAGCTTGAGCCTCAGCGACTGAAAAGACGAGTCTTGGGCCCTTCGGTCAGTCAGCCGGATAACGAAGGGCACAACCCGATGCACCCGTGCCCGACCGCGCTCCAGTAACAACCGGGCACGCTTCTCTGTGCAGGGCATCAACGGCAGCCCCTGTCTGTCTAAAACGAATACCGCCATCGTAAAAATTCCTTTTCTGCCCTTACGGGCCTGGTAACGGGAGCCTTGCGGCTCCGCTCCCCTCGCCAATGTTGTACGGCAGCACATCCTCGCAGCCCGTTTCGCGCATACCCAAAGCTTGTCTGCGGCTGCAGGTTTCAGAGCCTGGAACTGAGGAAGCATTCCAGGGTGAGTCTTTAACTTCCGTACAACGTAGCTGCGATACCTCTCACAGCTCAGGCTGGTCAATCAGGCTTGATTTAACAAGCCTCGCCCCTTCAGGGCGGGGTGATTGACATCGTTCTCCCGACCTGAAGGTCTAAACCAGTTCGATGCCCATCGCCGTCGCTTCCCCGCCGCCGATGCACAAGCTCGCCACGCCGCGCTTCAAGCCCCGCTGGCGCAGTGCGCCGAT
>JGI12635J15846_10002614_pt1 | contig 15749 bp, 8 predicted proteins | sample BlaSpr_A8_OM2_M2_FD_15846 | JGI IMG/M metagenome (IMG submission 15846) | reverse complement strand
GAACCCGGCGCAGGAGTTGTTCCAGTCCGCGCCGCTCTTTGTGCCAGAGCCAGAAGGAGTAATGGTATGGCAGCTCGCGGAAGCAATCGCGGAGCTGGCCAGCAACAGAAGGACAATGATGAAAGAAGGTCTGTAGGAAGCGTCAGTCTGGGGGAACCGCATGCTTTCTCCTCTTTTATGGCAATTTCGAATCGTCAAGCACGAACCGCCAAAACAGGTGCGGGCGGCGAGAAACTCGATATAACTCTTTCGAGCTAAACCATTTATCGCATTCGCTGTCGTGTGCGTCTAGTCACGGAAGTGCTACCGCAGGCAAGGCAACGGGACGGTGGTATTTTGGGCTTCAGTGTTGCCTCTGAATCTCTTCTAACCGAAACAATTATCGCGACTTATGGCAGGATGGTGCAGGACGGAACGGCAGTTCTGAAATTGAGGAAGCGGGTCAAAAAGGGAATCAAACGATAAAAATGAGAGTTCTAGTCGTAATAGCGAACTACGGACAGGCAAACCAACCCTACCTGTTCCGGGTCTTGGACGAATACCGGCGGATGCCCTACGATGTCGACATTGTGGTCGTCTCGGATGTCCCGAAGGACCTCGGTTCCGATGTTGAAGTCATAGTAGGACTGCCCGACCCAAATCCCTGGTCACTCCCGTTCGCCCATAAAAAGGTGCTTGCCGACCGCCGGAATGACTACGATTTGTTTATCTATTCCGAAGATGACGTGCTGGTGACCCAGCGAAACATTGAAGCATTCCTCGAAATGACCCGAGTTCTTCCCCCTGATGAGCTTGCTGGTTTTCTTCGAATCGAGACCAGTGACGAGGGAAAGACTTTCTTCATCGATTCCCACTCCCACTATCACTGGCAACCTGGGTCAGTGAGAGAATGTGGGGCGGAGATTTTTGCTTTCTTTACCAATGAGCATGCGGGGCTGTACATGCTCAACCAGGAACAACTTCGACGCGTGATCGAATCCGGAGCGTTTCTAGTAAAGCCGCACGAAGAGCGCTATAACCTTCCGGAGACCGCTGCCACCGACCCTTACACACAGTGCGGTTTCAGAAAGATGATACGTTTGTCCCGCCTTGACGACTTTACCGTTTCTCACCTGCCCAATAAGAAACACAAGGGCCGCCCCTATTCCGAGAAGGCGGAATTTTGTCGGCAGATCGGAACGCTGTTGCAAGTACAGAAGGAAGGACAGTCGAAAAGCGCGTTGTGCGAGGCCAATCCCAAGGTGGGACGAGGAAAATGGTCGAAGAACTATTACGAGCCTTATGATCCGTTCTCCGATCCCGGAACGATCCCTGATATTCGCTCCTACATCCCCCCGGAGGCGCAGAACGTCCTGTCGATTGGCTGCGGATGGGGGGCTATCGAAGGGGAACTGGTGCAAAAGGGTGTCCGGGTTGTGGGTGTACCGTTGGATCCGGTGATAGCCGCGTCTGCTCGAGCGAAGGGAATCGAGATCGTCCAGGGGGGCTTCGAAGGAGCGCGAAAGGCATTGACAAGTGAGCGCTTCGATTGCATCTTGATGTCTTATATTCTGCATCTGGTGCGTGACCCCGCCCATATAGTGTCCTTGTTCGCGGATCTGCTCTCCTCCGAAGGATGCATGGTCATCGCAGCACCAAATTTTGTTTGGCCGACGCTGCTGTGGAAACGCATCTCGCGCGATCCCCGGTACCAGGATCTCGGAAATTACGATAAGACCGGCATGCACCTGACAACAAAGAGCCAGATCAGCAGGTGGTTCCGGGATTGCGATCTTAAAGTTGGACAAACGGCTGACTTAACATCTCAGCGAGCTAGGCTCGCCAATCGCTTCTCTTTGAGACTGGGGAGGCTGTTAGCCTCAGACTTCATAGCGGTCGGCACCAGGAAATGAGCGCTCTTTCTTTCCTGAATCCCGAGGCTCGCTCTGATCGGTCAACCAGATTTCAATAACCATCCACAACCCAAGATTGCAATCGTATCTCAATAGACGGAAAGGGTCTGTTTCAATGACTACACGTTATTCTCCAGTAATCATCATCGGCATGCATCGTTCCGGCACGACCATGATTACCCGTCTGCTCGAAAGTCTTGGACTCTTCGTGGGCCACAATAAGGAGAGCAATCATGAGGCGATCTTCTTTCACCGCATCAACTTATGGATTGCATCGCAATGCGGCGGCTTCTGGGACCATCCTGAACCGATTCATGAGCTGGTTGAGAACCGTGACATTCGCCCTATGGTGACCAACTATATCGACGGCTACCTGCTGCAATCGCCGCGGACTGTCAGCTTTCTTGGCTGGCGAAAATACCTGCGATACAGGAATCCGCGTAATCTTGACGTCCCCTGGGGCTGGAAAAGTCCGCTGAACACGTACACGCTGCCGCTCTGGCTCGACCTGTTTCCTGAAGCCAAGGTGATCCACATCTACCGGCACGGAGTGGATATCGCACAAAGCTTAAAAGTCAGAGGCCGGCGGGAGATGCAGCGAAACAGACTTCAACAGCTGTACTACGATCTGCGCTTCCTGCACTGGATCAAGCCTAAGCCGGGATCGTTTATTGATAGCGTGCGTTGCGATTCGCTGGAGGGCGGTTTATCCCTCTGGGAAAAATATCTCTCCGAAGCCCGAACTCACATCGGTAGCATGGGCGAGAGAGCGGTGGAAGTGAAGTACGAGGACTTTTTAGCCGAACCGACTCAAACATTGATGCAATTGGCCGCATTTTGTGGCGTGACATCCGACCAGGCGGCGGTCGAACTGGCTGCGGGGCGCGTCAAAATCGAGCGCGCTTACGCCTACCGACGAGACCCCGAATTGCGCGCGTTTGCCGATCAAGTCGCGCAACGCCTTGTCGTGAATAGCTATTGACTCACCATGCTTTGCCCGGCAGCATACAACATGAGTTTCTCGTGGGGTTGAATTTAGAAATGGAAATTGGCAAGGGCTCTCTATATGCACAGCGGAGTTGTTCCGGTGAACAACCATGAGAGCGTGTATGGTTGCCTATAGTTTCTATGAAAGTGACAATCGAGTCATGCGTTACGCGGAGGCGCTGGCCGCCCGCGGCGATGAAGTTGAAGTGTTCGCATTAAGGCGCGAAGGTCACTTGAAACAGGAGGTTTTGAACGGAGTCCGCGTTTTTCGGATTCAAGCGAGAGTGAAGAATGAGAAGTCACAATGGTCGTACCTATTCCGTATCGTATTGTTTTTCCTCAAATCCATGTTGTTTGTAAGTGTCAGACACCTGCGGAAGCCGTATCGTTTTATCCACGTGCATTCTGTGCCCGATTTTTTGGTCTTTGCCGTATGGCTGCCGCGCTTCACCGGAGCTAAGATATGTCTTGATATTCACGATCTGCTGCCTGAGTTTTATTCAAGCAAATTTCAATCCAGTAAGAAATCCTTGACATTCAAGCTCCTTCAGTTCATAGAGCTGGCTTCAGCTGCTTTTTCCCATCACGTGATTGCGGCAAATCATATTTGGCAGAAGAAACTTATTGCGCGCTCCGTTGTCGGCTCGAAATGTTCCGTCTTCATAAACTATCCGGACCGCTCGATTTTCCGGCAGAACGGAAGGACGCGGACCGACGACAGAATTGTCGTCATTTATCCAGGAACGCTCAGCCGGCACCAGGGTCTCGATACTGCGATTCGTAGTTTCGCCAAGTTAAGAGATGAAGTACCAAACGCGGAGCTCCATATCTACGGCGAAGGCTCTGCCAAAGACAGCCTTGTTCAGCTTACGCGAGACTTGCAGCTTGAGGATCGAGTACTCTTTCGCGAGACGATTCCCATACGGGAGATGGCGCGAATCATGGAAAATGCCGACCTGGGCGTGGTTCCGAAGCGCAACGATACATTCGGGGATGAAGCTTTCAGCACCAAGATATTGGAATTCATGGCAATGGGCGTTCCCGTTGTTGTCTCCGACACGACCGTGGATCGATATTACTTCAATGAAAGAATCGTAACTTTCTTCCATAGTGGAGACGTTGATGATTTGTCCGTGCAGATCGTCAAGTTGATCCGGGATTCCGACGCTCGTCAGGGTCAAATAAACCAGGCTACTGAATTTGTGAAACAGCACGACTGGTCTACAAAGAAAGACGATTACTTGCAGCTCGTCGACACCCTGGTTACCGCTGGTAGATCAGTTGAGGACCGTTCAAGTTTGTCACAAACATGCTTTTGAAATCAGGCCCTTCTCGGTTTTGAGTCTCCGAGGGTAAACATCTCTCACGATCTCCCGCCGAGACTGCGGTGCACTCCCAAGAACAGCGTCATAAGCCTTGATCCACCTTAGATGTCTTTGCAGATCGTCGGCTTTTGTATTCTCTCGGATCTTTCCAACAATTTAGCGGAATCTTGAAATTCGAAAGCGCGTCTTGGGCGTTCGACACTCATGAGCCAAGAGACAACCAAGTGCGCACAAGAGGCTATATGAAACGAATTCTCCTTCTCGTAGTTTCTGTATTCCTAATGTTCACGAGCGGCACTGCGTTTGGATCCTGCACTGCCCCACAGAATCCGATCGAAGCAGAGAATTGCTTGCCGGGCAATCCAAGCAGTCAATGGGACGTGAGCGGTGCGGGTGACTCTACGATCCAGGGGTTTGCCACAGATATTAGTGTCGATGTCGGCCAGACAATAAACTTCAAAATTGACACAAACGCAAAAGCCTACACGATCCAGATCTATCGAATGGGCTACTACGGAGGGATGGGCGCCCGCCTTATTACTACTCTTACGCCCTCTGCAACGTTGCCACAAACCCAACCTGCCTGTTTGACCGACGCGACCACAGGTCTTTTTGATTGCGGGAACTGGGCTATCTCAGGGTCTTGGCAGGTACCCTCGACTGCCACCTCGGGGATCTACTTCGCGCATCTTGTCAGAAGCGACACGGGCGGAGCCAGTCATATTGTGTTTGTCGTTCGGAACGACGCGAGCCAATCCGCGATTCTATTTCAGACTTCCGATGAGACCTGGCAGGCGTACAACGGATACGGCGGTTCAAGCCTCTATGGTCCAACTGACGTATATAACCTCACCCAGCGTGCGTACAAGGTCAGCTATAACCGGCCCTTCGTTACACGTGGTTTCGGAGTTGAGGCTGTGACTTGGGTATTTGGCGCTGAGTATCCGATGGTTCGCTGGCTCGAGGCAAATGGTTATGATGTATCTTACTTCACGGGCTTAGATGCTGCACGGAACGGCAACCTGATCGAAAACCACAAGTTATATCTAAGTGTAGGACATGATGAATATTGGTCCGGTCCGCGCCGCACCAATGTAGAGGCGGCACGCGCGGCCGGGGTAAATCTCGCATTTTTTAGTGGCAATGAAGTCTTCTGGAAGACGCGATGGGAGGATAGTATTGATGGAACCAATACGCCCTATCGCACCCTCGTTTGCTATAAGGAGACTCTCGGACCGAACTCAGTGCCTACGGCAACGGCCGCTGTTGATCCACTAGATCCGACGACTTGGACAGGTACGTGGCGCGATCCCAGCAAGAGTCCCCCAGACGATGGCGGCCATCCGGAAAATGGCCTGACCGGCACAATATTTACGGTAAACGGTACGGGCATAGACAACCCGGGGACCCTTTCCATCCAAGTGCCAGCGGCTGACGGGCAGATGCGATTTTGGCGCAATACCAGCGTCGCAAAGCTTACCTCGGGGCAAACTGCAACCCTGCCTCCTTCGACTCTAGGTTATGAATGGGATGAGGATCTTGATAATGGTGCCCGCCCAGCTGGGACTATCGATCTTTCGTCTGCTACGTACAACCTGACTACAGATCTGCTACTTGATGCAGGTGGAACCTACGGTGCTGGTACCGCCACCCACCAGATGACATTGCATCGATACTATAACGATGTGGGTGAGTCAACACAGACACCGCTGGGGCTCGTTTTCGGCGCTGGGACGATTCAGTGGTCGTGGGGCTTAGATAGCACCCACGATAACCCCATAGCCTCGAATCAGGCAGCTGACCCTGATATGCAACAGGCGACGGTGAACCTGTTCGCCGATATGGGAGTGCAACCCGCCACATTGCAGGGCAGTTTGGTGCAGGCAACACAATCAACAGACACAATTGCCCCGACATCCCAGATTACTTTTCCAACAAATGCAACACAGGTGCTCGTGGGAACGACCGTGAAGATCACTGGGACAGCGGTAGATGCGGGTGGAGGAGTAGTTGGTGGTGTGGAGGTGTCTGTCGATGCTGGCAACACCTGGCACCCGGCATCAGGCCTCGCAAGCTGGACCTACAGCTGGACCTCAACTGTTTCTGGAAATTACACAATTCGGAGTCGCGCCACAGACGACAGTGGCAACCTGGAAATTCCGTCAGCAGGTGTTTCTGTTGTCGTGTCTACGACTGCGCAAACGCTCACTTCTTTGACGCTCAGCGCCAGCAGCGTTTCGGGAGGAAACACAGTACAAGGAACGGTAAAGCTGGGCCAACCCGCTGCTTCTGGTGGGGTGGTCGTGACGCTTTCAAGTTCCAATTCGTCCGTCGCAAGCGTGCCTGGCACGGTGACTGTTCCATCGGGGCAGTTCAGCGCCAATTTCACCGTCACCGGTCTCGCGGTGTCACTACCTACCTCGGTCACCATCTCTGCCACTTACGTTGCCACTAGCAGCGCCGCCTTGACGGTCACGAGTGCATTGCCGCCGCCGCCCGGGAGTCTGGTGATTGACGCATTGGTCGCGAAGGACCAATCGACGGCAGTTGCGACGGTGACCAGCGGAACGTTCTCAACTTCTGTGGGGAATGAGTTGATCCTGGTGCTCATGGCGACCGATGCTCTGTCTTCAAATATGTCGGTCACAAGCATGACGGGAGGCGGACTCACCTGGAACTTGGTGCTGCGGACCAATACGCAGTTCGGTACTTCTGAGATTTGGCGGGCTTTTGCGACGAGTCCGGTTTCCAATGTCGCAGCCACGGCGACACTTTCACAGAGTGTACTCTCATCAATGCTAGTCGTCAGTTTCGCCGGTGTCGACACTACGGGAACAAATGGCTCCGGAGCAATCGGGGCCACTGGCAGCGGCAACGCCAATCCAGGTGCTCCCACGGCGTCACTGACCACTACACGCAATAACTCGATTGTCCTCGGTGTCGGCAATGACTGGGACAATGCAATTGCCAGAGTGGTCGGGCCCAACCAATCAATCTTGCATCAGTATCTTGCACCAACAGGAGACACCTACTGGATGCAATGGCGGAGCGCGGCTGTACCGATCAGCGGCGCAACTGTGACGATCAATGACACGGCTCCGACTACGGATCGTTATGATCTCAGCATCGTAGAGGTTCTGCCAGCTCCTGCTGGAACGCTCAGCATCTCTGGAACTATTACTCCGGCCGCGACATCGAGCGGAACAACAGTGACCCTAAGCGAAAGTGCGACCGAAACGACTACAGTCAGCGGCTCTGGAACTTTCTCGTTTCAGAATCTTGTCAGCGGTTCGTATACGGTCACACCCAGCAAAGCCGGAGTAGTATTCACGCCGTCGTCTCAGACCATCACGCTCAGTGGCAGCAATGGGACAGCCAACTTCACTGCAGCTACTCTGCAGTCGATCGCGGTGACGCCAGCAACTGCAACTGTTCAGGCGGGAAAAACCCAGTCGTTTACGGCTACTGGCACTTACAGCGACGGTAGCACGCAAAACATCAGCACGCAGGTAACTTGGTCGTCCTCAAACGCCAGTGTTGCCAGCGTAAGCAGTTCAGGCGTGGCTACAGCAATTGCTGGCGGAAGCTCGAGCATCATCGCGTCGCAGGGTGTGGGGGAAACAGGAGTCAGCGGCAGTGCGGCTTTGACTGTGCAAGCTACCCCTCTCGTGATCGCCACTACGAGCCTGCCACCCGGCTTGCAAAACCAAGCATACGCAGCGACAATAACAGCCACCGGGGGTACGGCACCCTATACTTGGTCTCTCGCGAATGGCACAAGCTTGCCTCCGGGACTTACTCTATCGTCAAGCGGACAGATCTCAGGCGTGCCTACGGTGGCCGGAACGGGTAGCTTTACCGTACAGGTGACTGACGGCAGCAGCCCACAGCAAGCCGCATCGCAAGCGCTGAGTATCATCATTACATCGCCTCCGAGCTTCTATACGATCTGGACCCCCTCGACGGTGCCGACCACGGTAGACGCCGGGGCCGACTCGCCCGTCGAATTAGGCGTCTTATTTGAGTCCGCTGTAAACGGCACCGTAAGTGGCGTCCGGTTTTATAAGAGCGCCGGCAATACTGGCACGCACATCGGAAACTTGTGGAGCAACTCAGGCACTTTGTTAGCATCGGCGACATTTTCAAATGAGACCGCCTCTGGATGGCAACAAGTTAACTTCTCCACACCGGTCGCGATTACAGCCAACACTGTGTACGTTGCTTCTTACCACAGCACGATAGGTCACTACTCTGACGATGCAGACTATTTCGTGAGTGCTGGAGTAAATAGTCCGCCTTTGGCAGCTCTCCAGAACCAAACTAGCGCACCGAACGGAGTATTCGCCTACGGAACGAACAGTGTATTCCCAACCGGCGGATTCAACTCATCAAACTACTGGGTGGACGTTGCATTCGTACCGTCGGCTGCGCTGAGCTCAATTGCAATTACGCCTGCAAATCCGGCCATTCAAATCGGTGGCACTGAGCCATTCACTGCGACCGGCACTTACAGTAACAGCAGTACGCAAAACATCACCAACCAAGTGACTTGGTCATCATCGAACGCCGCAGTCGCCACTATTAGCAGTTCAGGCGTGGCCTCAGGTGTTGGGGGCGGGAGTTCTAACATCACCGCGACTTTGGGCTCCGTCACCAACAGCACAAAGCTGACGGTGCAACCGGCAACACTCGTGATCACTACCGCGAGTTTGCCTAACGGAAGTCAAGGTGCGTCCTACACAGCGAGCCTGACCTCAACTGGCGGCACGGCGCCGATAGTCTGGACGCTGACAAACAGTACGTTGCTGCCGGCGGGGCTCAGCATGTCTTCGGCGGGTCAGATTACTGGCACAGCAACCGCGAACGGTACCACAACTTTCACGGTGCAAGCGACTGACTCGGGCAGCCCGGCCCAGATCGCCACGCAGACCCTGAGCATTACGGTTAACATATCTGGCTGCCCTTGCAGTATCGGGGGGAATGTCAGCGGCACCGGCGGAAACGGCGCAACCGTGACGTTGTCGGGAGGAACGAGCGTCACAGCCGATACATCCGGCAACTACATTTTCAACGGTTTGAATAACGGCACGTACACCGCTACTCCTACCAAGGTGGGGTACGTGTTTACTCCGGGTAGCCAATCAGTTACGGTTAGTGGAAGCAGCATTAGTGCGGTGAATTTCAGCTCGACCGCGCAGTTGGCGATTGATCAGACTGTTTCAACAGATCGCAGTTCGAGCGCCACCACGATAGTATCGCCTATCTTTTCGACGACGAAAACAAACGAGTTATTGTTGGCTTTTGTCTCCACTGATGCCACAGCAGCTAACATGACGGTGACGGGAGTCACGGGCGCGAGTCTAACCTGGACTCTCGTTAAGCGTACCAACACCCAACTCGGTACTGCGGAAATCTGGCGCGCGTTCTCGTCCACCACGTTGAGCAGCGTGTCGGTCACGGCTACTCTGGCCAAGAGTGTGGCTGCTTCCATCACAATCGCCACATTTACGGGCGTCGATACGTCTGGAACAGGAGGTTCTGGAGCAATTGGCAACACCGGAACCGGTAATGCCAATCCCGGCGCTCCTGCGGCTCAATTGACGACTACTCGGAACAATTCATGGGTTTTCGGAGTGGGCGACGATTACGATAATGGGATTGCTCGGACGATCGGACCAAACCAAACAATGGTCCACCAATACCTGGCGACGGTTGGTGACACATACTGGGTGCAACGCCAAAATAGTACGACGCCGAAGTCAGGTACGGTGGTGACAATTAACGACACCGCACCGGCCACAGATCGCAACAACTTGAGCATCTGCGAGATTCTGCCCTCGCTCTAAACGCTCTGCGACAATACATCGGGGCAGTATGGCCCCAGTCGCATCTCGCTGCGCTAGGAGACTGCTGAAATCGTCCTCGATTTCTCTCTTGCAAGGGTCTCACTTTGTTCCTTAGAATGCCCTTATTCTGCTGAGAAATCATTCGTCTTCTCCGGCATTCCGCCCAAACGGGCAAAGATGGGCTCCTGCTTGCGACTTGGGGGCGGCCTTAACTCTTTTGCCCAAATTCTCTGACTCTTGCCTGCCAATGGCATTTCTCTGCCTTCTGCTCCTTACATTTCATTGCTGCTGTTGGGCGCAGACCCGGTCCCAGGCAAATCCTTCTGCTCGAATTCAGGAGGGATGTCCGCGCGAACCGGAGGGTAGCGTTGCTACCGAACCCCCGGACCTCAGAAGCAAAAACGGCCGTTTGAAAGTTGCTCTGAAAATGCGCAGTTCCCTGGACCCCAACGGGCACATGCGGTATTGCTACATCGATGAGCATGGAAACCTGGCGCCGACACTCCGGCTCCAGCCTGGCGATACTCTCATCCTCAGATTGAGGAATGAGATCTCGGTTTCGCCGTCGGCTTCATCGTCCGGCCAAACATCCACTTCGGTTCAGACGAGAAATGTCCTTCATCGCAGGCGCAATCCGTGCGAAGGGGGCGAAATGTCCGTAACGTCGACTAATCTCCACTTCCATGGACTTTCGGTTCCTCCCGTCTGTCATCAGGATGAGACGCTAAAGACTCTCATTCAACCCGGAGATCCTCCATTTGAATATCGCATTCAAATCGCGAAGAATCAGCCTCCCGGTTTGTACTGGTATCACCCGCATGTGCACGGTTTCAGTGAACAACAAATTCTTGGCGGCGCCTCCGGCGCGATAATTATCGAAGGAATGGAACGAGCCGCTCCTCGTGTCGCGGGACTGCCCGAGCGTGTATTTGTCGTCCGGGATGAAGAGATGCCCGAACCCTCGCCTGCGGACAAAGCTGATGCGGCCAGGCCAACGAAGCAACTCTCGATCAACTATATTCCTGTGCCTTATCCCAAGTACCCGCCGGCTGTGATCAAAATGAAGCCGCTGGAGCGACAGTTCTGGAGAGTAGTGAACGCCTCTGCGGATACGTATCTTAATCTCAGCGTAGAATTTGGTAGCAAGCGTCAGAATCTCGGAATTGTCGCGCTCGATGGCGTCCCGGTTCGCTATGGTGATCCGGGAGCCAAGAACTACGCGCCACAGCAATCACACGTCTTTCTCCCCCCAGCGACACGGGCAGAATTTATCGTGACAGGTCCTTCTGCAGGAGTAACCGGTCGCCTACTCACTAGCTATGTGTATCGCGGCGCCGCCGACGATGATAAGCCCGTAGTTCCTAAGAAAGATGGTCAGCCCGCTCTTCGAGTGGGGCAAGACGATGTGGATGCTGCCAGACCTCTGGCGGCTATTCTCCCCACCGAGACGAGCGAGCCGCCTTTTTTGGAAGCCGGTTCGGCAAATCCTGAACCCCCAAGCGCGCCTTTGTCAGCAGTGCGCCCGATCGGCAAGCGAACGCTCTATTTCTCTGAGAAGCTCGTAGATCCAGGTAACCCAAATAGCGCGGCCCTTTTCTTCATTACTGAGGAAGGTCATCAGCCGGCTGTATTCGACCCACACAGCTCCGACCCTACCGTTAGAGTTCATCAAGGAGATGTCGAGGACTGGACGATTGAAAACCGGTCGCAGGAGTCTCACACGTTCCACATTCACCAGCTGCACTTCATAGTGGTGGGGGGGCAAGGTATCGGTTGGGAAGAAGCTACTTTACGCGACACGATTAATCTGCCAGCATGGGATGGTTTTAGCAAGCATCCGAGTGCAACTTTGCGAATGGATTTCCGCGATCCCCGAATTGTAGGGACGTTTCCGTTCCACTGTCATATCCTGCAGCATGTGGACGGAGGCATGATGGGAACCGTGCTCGTCGAGCCAGTTTCGAATTCAAGCGGGACTCATTAAGACCTAATTCCGCGTATAAGCTCAATCCTGAAGATGAGCGTTTATGAGATCGATCCGCTGCGCGATCCTCGCTGGCCGGGTCTGCTGGAACAACATCCCCTAGGCTCGGTCTTTCACAGCCGCGGTTGGTTGGAGGCATTAAAGCGCACCTATGGGTATGAACCTGTTGCATACACAACGACGGCACCCAAAGCACCGTTAAAGAACGGTTGGGTATTTTGTCGAGTTCGGAGTTGGCTCACTGGTCGTCGCCTGGTTTCGTTGCCATTTTCCGATCACTGTGATGCGCTGTTGGGAAATCCGGAAGACTTGCAAGAAATATCACAGACCTTGAAGCGCGACTGTGCGAGAGATCATTGGCGCTACATCGAGTGCAGGCTTGCATCAGGTCAGCAGGTTCCGGAGAATTTTGAAAAAAGCGAAGAGTTTTGTCTTCACAAACTGGATCTGCAACCTGAATTGGACGAACTCTTCCGTGGTCTGCACAAGAATTCAACCCAGAGGAAAATCAGGCGCGCCGAGAGGGAAGCGATTACATATGAAGAGGGCTGCTCAGAGAGGTTGTTAGACCAGTTCTATCGACTGCTTGTTCTAACGCGGCGTCGGCATCGGGTTCCTCCTCAACCGCGCGAGTGGTTTTGTAGCCTGCTAGCCTTATTTGGAGACCAACTGAAGATTCGAGTGGCTTCTCGCGAAAAAACTCCGGTAGCTGGCATTATTACACTGCAGTTCAAGAAAACCCTTGTCTACAAATACGGGGCCACGGATGAAAGATTTCTTCGGCTCGGAGGTATACAGATGCTACTCTGGCGAGCCATAGCAGAGGCGAAGGAAAGAGGGGTGCAGGAATTTGATCTCGGTCGTTCCGATCTTCACGCCAAAGGACTGATTGTGTTCAAGGACAGACTGGGGGCTGCACGCAGCACCCTTAGTTACTTCCGTTACCCGAAACGAACCGGCAGGACAGCACTCTTTTTCGATCGCATGCTGCTCCGAGAGAGATGCTCGTCGTACATTCCAATCCGCGTCATAGCCTTTGGAGGGCGGTTGCTCTACCGGCACTTTGGCTAGGGTCTGATCCTGGATTTCAGGTCACACGATGAAGAGTTCGTTTATGATCGAGAAAAATCTAAGTGCTTATGAGCGTGGTTCCAAGGGTGTTGATAGATCGCTACCGCTGTCCGGACAGTCTTCTAAATCTCACGATTCAAGATGACATAGCCGACGACGCCGGGTTTTTTCGGTTTGGCCCCAAGACTATTTGCTATGGCCGCTCCGCGGTGGGTTACCGAAGGCGTAGAGTCGGGCCCGCTCTCTACGATGTAGCCCAGGACGTCACTCTAGAGGACGGCGAAGTTTGTCTTCCATTTGATCCGACTGAAATTGTCGACAATTTACGGCTCGAACGCTATCGGGGTGCGGAAGACTCTTGGATTCGTACCAACGCCAGAAGAGCGTACTACTTTGTCCGTCCTGCGTTATCCGGCTCTGTCCGGACACAAATTCAGAAGTTCCAATTGAGGGGATGGCGCAAGCTGGTATTCCCGAGTTGGCCCGTAGACCGGACAGTAGAGAACATCTGCGAACATCTGCTGCTATCAGTGTTGCGAGCCGCAGGAGCAGATCGGATTCCGTTCATTTGGTTCTGGCCAGAGGGTAACGCCAGTTGCTTTGTCATGACACATGACGTAGAAACTGAAACTGGGAAAGCTTTTTGTTCGGATCTGATGGACATCGACGATTCATATGGAATCAAGGCGTCCTTTCAACTGGTCCCTGAGGGTTCGTATTCAATTCCGAAGGACTTCCTTGCTGCTATTCGTGATCGCGGATTCGAGATCGCGATCCAGGATCTGAACCATGACGGTCGGCTCTACGACGAACGGAACGACTTTCTCCAGCGAGCAAGTCTAATCAATCGGTACGCAACGGAGTACGGAGCGAAGGGGTTCCGCGCAGCCGTGCTCTACAGACGACCCGAATGGTACGACGCTCTTAATTTTTCGTTCGATATGTCAATTCCCAACACTGCGCACCTGGATCCGCAGCGCGGAGGCTGCTGCACAGTTATGCCGTACTTCATCGGAAATATCCTGGAACTCCCCGTAACTACTACCCAGGATTACATGCTTTATCACCTCCTTGGTAGCCAGTCGATCGAATTATGGGAACGGCAAATCGAATTGATTTTGGACAAGAATGGACTCGTGAGTTTTATTGCACACCCTGACTATGTGATGCAGGACACGATGAAGGCGCTATACAAGAACCTGCTGAGCTGTCTGCGCGAGCATCAAGCCGCCAGAAAGATATGGATGGCCCTTCCTTCCGATGTAGATCGGTGGTGGCGTGCACGCAATGAGATGCAGCTTGTACAGACTGGAAATAGGTGGCACATTGAAGGCAAAGACGCGGACCGTGCTGTTCTCGCTTACGCGAGAAACGTGGATGGCAGATTGGCATATGAATTGGAGCCTACACTCACTCACTCCGCGTCGGGGTCTTCCTAGGCGCGGAATTAGCATTGCCGCGCGAGTGTCCTTCTCCTTCCAGCCATCGAGATAGCGATGGCGATAACGTCGAGGACAGGTTAGGTACTGACTGATCTGGGTGTAGCTGTAGGTCATCAGGCCACCTGCGGGTTGTCCAGATTTGCGGGAGAGAGTTCTTCCCAGCGGGCGGCGGAAACAAAGCCGTCGAGGCGGAGCAGGGAAGCGCCGTTAAAAAAGATGTGGCTGATCTTAACCACACCTTTCAGACCGACGAGCTGAGTTTCATCGACCTCATCGCGTCCCAGTAGCTCGGTATCGTAGCCGAAATCGCGCAGGAACCAGTTCAGCTTCCACAGCGCCCTTGGGTTGCAATAGAGCCGGCTTGAAATGACGTTATCGGCAAAGCGGCTGGGCTCGAGAATATTTAGGGCAAGAGTGTAGTACGGCTTTTGTGCCTGCCGACGAAAATAGACTCGTTGCACGCGAACAAGGAATATTCCGTCTGGGATCTGATCGGCGGCACAGCGATCCGCGCCGTATAGACCGGTGATTTGGCGTTTCATGCGGCACCTGCTTTCTGGTCGGGATAGCTATTGAGTTGGCAGAGCAGGGCATTGCGATCTTTCTCTGCCCAGTCGGCTAGGTGTACGACGAAATTTTCGACTTGTTCGCGAGTTGCATCCCGCAAGGTCTTCACGCCACAAAAGTCGATTGCGTAACTCTTTACCAGGTTGGGATCGAGTTGATGCTGGCGGATGACTTGGCAGAGTCGGTCGCGAACTGTGGGACTGCCGTTCCCGTTGGTCGGTTGCGGAGGCAATTTCTTAGATTCAGAAGATGTCTGTCGCTGTTCGGCGGCCCCAATCTCTTCGACGGAACAGATGCCGATTCCGTACGCTTTGCGCAGAGCACGGTTGACGGCTCTAGTTTCTGCTACACGCATTTCGGCGCCGTGGACAAGGGACGAGACGTTGGATGGAGCAGCATCTCCATAACCTACAAAGCCTCTGCAGGTTCGCGACTTGTAAACAGTAGCTTTGAATGCCCATCGCGAACTTGCTGGATCAGAAAATTGCGCGACTGGTTCGACGTGTATGCCAGAGCAGTGNTTTCGTCGGGCGANACGAATGAGACCGGAATGTGTNACATACCAATGACCGTCAAGCCACAGCAAATCGCCGGATTCGACAGAGAGCCGATAGCGTTTCGAAAATTGAGCACTG
>JGI12635J15846_10002613_pt1 | contig 15750 bp, 25 predicted proteins | sample BlaSpr_A8_OM2_M2_FD_15846 | JGI IMG/M metagenome (IMG submission 15846) | reverse complement strand
GGCAGCTCTGGCCGGCGGTGTAGAGGCTGTGCCAGTCCGGAGGAAGCTCATTGCCCTAAGATTAAAGGAGCAGGATGCCCTTCGCCGGCGCTTTGAGCGAGCGAAGTCTGAGGGTGATTTGCCGAAAGATGCGAATGCCGCCGATCTGGCCCGTTTCATCACTGCTCTTTTTCAGGGTATGACGGTGCAGGCTGTCAACGGCGCAACTCGTGAGGAACTGGTTCGCCTTTCGGAAATGGCCCTCCACACCTGGCCTAAATAGACGGCGATCGGAGCAAGGGCCGCGGTGCGCTGCTTTCCGCGTCGTCGGCAATCGGCAAGTTGAGAAGTCCGGACAGAAATTCTGGGGCGTACGCTCTCTACATCAAAGGGTTCGTTGGCCTGCAAGAAAGAGGTCTTCGAGACTAAAACCCGGCCATCGGATCGAACCAGTTTCAACCGGAAGACTGACGGCTCCACTCTCCACGCCCCAACTAAGCCAGGAAAGAAACTGATCCTTCTCGCCTTTCACGAGCACTGGGGCACATCCGATACCAAGAGCACAGATGATCGCCTTATGAGATTCCAGTTCATCCGCAAACCAGTCCGCCCAGTCCGGCATTCCGGGGATCCCGTGAATATGGGCGAGAGAGGCCCAGACGAATCGGGTTCCCGAACTTGCCAGCAAAGTTCGTCCCGAACTCGCCGATACGCTGCTCGCAGCGAACTCTTCTGACAACGCGAGTAGGTGACGCAGGGGCTTCTTGCGTCCGGCAAGCTGTATCGAGCCTTTGAAACACTGTGCGTTCCGTTCGAGACATACTCGAATCGGCTGTACACCTGGCCCTTCCACCATGAACCTGTCGCCCAGAGAGATGGCCGCACTGAAGGCCGCAACCTGCGTGTCCCCGCCGATCACGGAGATGAGGTGGGCCTTGGCCTGCCTAGGCGGGTCTGGCACAACTTCTCCTATGAAGCGATCCAAGCGCAGCTTGATGCTGGTGGTCGTCTTCTCCGTGCTCTTCACGTAGGTGAGCCAGCCGAATCGAAGGTGTGCATTCTTCATTCGGACTCCTTCTTTTCGTGCGTGAGAATCTGGGTCTTACCGTTCTTAAAGACCAGAGTCAGCTCATGCGAGAACCTTTCCCGGTCGTGCAGGATTTTGGTTCCGTCCTCTTCCTCTTCTTCCCAATGGTCCGTGAATTTCACAGAGCGCCAGTGCGCAATATGACGATCTTCTCCTTCGCCGAATACTCCATTGAGCATTCCTGCAGTGCAGAGCAATCCGACATGTCCGCCATGCAGCGGTGTGAGCGGGCGGCCTTTGACGTCATTCAGCTTGGGCAGAAGCACACGTCCCGCCTGACGATACGCGGCGGATTCCAACAACAAGTCCTCCACGTCGTCTAATGGAATACCCGTGTTGGTCAGCACCACCGGATCGGAGGCAGGAACTTCGTAACGAACCTCGGCAGTGTCGCCCAGAGGCTCGAGTTCGACCTTCGTTGCGAGCGCTTCGAGGTAGCGCACTCCATCCAACAAGACAGCATCAGAAACCTTGGAATGCCGTTTGCGGCGTGTTGCTAGGACTACGATCTGCTTGTATTGCAGGTAAGCCGACTCTGTAAATCGCAACACGCGCATATCGGTGAAATGTTCGACCAACAGTCTCGTGCATTTCGCCAATCGCAGCTGCGGAATCACGAAAAGCAGCACACCGCCGGCTTTGAGCCAGCGATATGCGTGTTCCAGGAAGACGAACTCCAGTCTCTGGTTGTTGCTCTCCCCGAATTCCCAATCATATGGAGGATTCAGGTAGAGCAGGGACACCGCTTCCGGCGGGCACCGGACATCCATGGCGTTAGCCTGCAAAGTCTCGATCCCCAAGGCTCTTGCTTGTTCAGCCCGATTGGCGTCGATCTCGATGCCATAGCGATGAGCGGTTACGCCATGAAGCAAGTGAGTGAACGCCGCGCCATCTCCCACGCAGGGATCGAGCGCCGAGAATTCCGATGCGAAAGCAAGGCAATTCTTCAGCCGAGCGGCTTCCGCCACGGGCAACGGGAAAAAACCCAGCTTTGCTTTTCCATGTGGTCTCATCTCGGCATCCCATCGAGCGCCTGTGTCACGAGTTCCCCAGCTCCGTCTGAATCGGGTATCTGGCTCACGGCGATGAATGAGCAAAGACCATTCACGGGGATTGGCCGCTCATCTTCAATGCGATAGCCGCGCTCGATGTGTTGTTGTTTTCGTTCCTCAAACAGGTCGTCTCTTGTGGTCACACGAATTCTCATGGCCATCCTCATTTCTTTTTCGCTTGAGATTTGGTTGGCAGATGCGGAAGAGCTGCTTGAACTGCGCAGATCGAAAACGGTCTAAACCATCCAGTTGCGGGGAGGCTCAGGGCAGCACAGGAGGTGACGACGACGCTATGGAGGGGGGAATCGGAATTCCCGTGGCCAGTGAAGGGGATTCTTAACGCGGATGGTCAGCGCACGTGAGACAAAACAAAGCTCTGGTCGCCACAAAGTAGTTGCCAACACAACTCAATCAGGCAGAGGGTAGGGCTTCTACTTTCGTCGTCTCGAAGACTCGTTCGTCTTGTTCGGAGACAATTTTACGACCCTGTTGTTGCGCCAGATGTAGACGGGTAGGCCCAAGCGGGTGTGCTCATCAATGGCCTTAGCCACTGCGACTTTAAAGGCAATTTCAGCACGTTTTTCAATCGGTAACTGTAGTACTTCTCTTGAGGGCTTGCTCATGTTCGACCGTAGCGCTTAACGAGTTCACTGTAGGCGCTTCTCTCTATTATACGGATCGTTTCATCTCTCTGGAACGCAATCACGTTGGGGATCTCGCCTGAGTTGTCGAACAGCGTCCACACCTTAGCCAAGGAACGATAGTGAAGTAGAAAATTTTGTATGGACCGATCAAAACGACGTCGGATGACTGCTTCGGGCACATCGTGTCCGCCTCTTGAAACTCTTTCTTTGACTCTTGACAGCGCAAGATCAACGCTCTTAAGCCACAAGAAGAAGAAATGAATCTCATAACCTTCGGACTTGAGTTTTCGCAGCAGAGTCAGATAGCTTCGGCCTGACAGCGTAGTCTCGAACGCGAAGGAAACTCGCCTCTCGGCAAATGACCGGATCTCATCAAGCATTGTTCTGCCTGCTCGCAGGGCAGCCGTCTCAGGCGAAAAAGGCGCCATTCCTTGGGCGATCAAGTCAGCATTGACGAAGTTCTTGCAGTCCGCGTAGTTGGGAAGAAATTCCCGAGCGAAGGTTGTCTTGCCAGCGCCATTCGGTCCCGCAATGATGTAAAGCTCCATGAGGTTTCCATCCTACCGAATCTCAATGCCTTCGTCCCACCTGAGCGGGAGATTCTCGCCAGTTTGGAAACGGGTTCCGTGTCGATTCGCGAAGCTGCTCGATTAGTCCCCGAATAGCGGTGCGCCGATGGTACAACGCTTCTACCAATCGACGCCGTCCGTCGCAGTATGCCTCTTATCAGGACTTCGGGAATATCGGTAGCGCACCGCCAAATTGCGTAAGCATCCATTCTTTAATGGCAACGGGAAAAATCCCAGCTTGGTTTGTCCATGTGGTCTCATCGTGCGACCTCCGAGTGTCTGCCGCTTGCCTGCTGCTGTGGTCCCGAGCCTGCTGGTGTTACCAGCCTCTGGTCGTACTAAAAGGCGAAATGTCCAAGAACCTCAGAGCGCTCAACGCGATACGCCGGACATTTGCCAACAGAGAGGACATCAGTCTTGCAAGCGAGTAAGATTGGCTCAACTGGGAGATGGTGAACCCGCTACTTGAGTTGAAAGGACTCAACAGACGACAACAGTCACATGTGGCGAAATGCCTAGAACTCTATCGAAGAAGGAGAACCTCGATGCCCTACGTTAACGTCGGAAAAGAAAACTCCACTGAGATTGATCTCTACTATGAAGACCATGGCTCGGGTGACCCCGTGGTCCTCATCCACGGATATCCGCTGAGCGGCGCTTCCTGGGAAAAGCAGTTGCCGGTGCTTCTGGCAGCGGGTCGCCGCGTCATCACCTACGACCGCCGAGGGTTCGGCAGGTCGAGCCAGCCAACCGTGGGCTACAACTACGACACCTTCGCCGAAGATCTGCACAAAGTCGTGACGAAGCTCAAATTGCGCAACTTTGCCTTGGTTGGGTTTTCGATGGGCGGCGGCGAAGTGGCGCGTTACATCGGCAAACACGGATCGAAGAACGTGAGCCATGCTGTATTTATCTCCTCGGTCCCGCCCTTTCTCCTCAAAACGCCAGACAACCAGGAAGGTGTGGACGGTAGTGTGTTCGAGGGAATCCAGAAAGCCGTCGCCGCGGACCGCTACGCGTTCTTCACCGACTTTTTCAAGAATTTCTACAACACGGATCTTCTGCTGGGCAAGCGCGTCGGCGAGCAAGCCGTCCAGGCTAGCTGGAACGTCGCAGCCGGAGCCTCCGCCACGGCCAGTCTTGCTTGCGTACCGACCTGGCATGAAGACTTCCGCAAGGACGTGTCACGGATCGATGTCCCGACGCTGGTGATTCATGGCGACGCAGACCGGATTGTGCCGATAGCAGCAGCGGGAGAGCGAACAGCGAAGCTGATCAAGGGTGCGCGCCTGTCGGTGGTGAAGGATGGGCCGCACTGCATCACATGGACCCACGCGGAGGAAGTGAATCGAGAACTGGTGAACTTCTTGGGGAAAGGAGCTGCGAAACGCGCAACCTCAGAAGCCCCGAGAAAAGCGGTCGCGTAACCAGCCAAGTTTGTATTCACCGAGGGTGCCGTCTTGAACCGGCGCCCTCAATGTTTCTGTGACACCGGTCTCTACCTGGCAAGGCATCATCTTTGCTCAACAATCGCCGTAACAACCGTTGTGTCGATTGAGCGCTTGTGCCACCATTTTGCTGACTGGGTCTGAATCGGGCACCTCGCTCACGGCGACGAACGAGCAGAAACCGTTCACTGGGATTGGGCGCTCATCTTCAATTCGATAGCCGCGTTTAATGTGTTGTTGTTTTCGTTCTTCAAACAAGTCGGCCCTCGTGATCACACGAATTTTCATGGCCATCCTCATTTCTCAACCATTGGCAATCGGTGGAAGTCCGCGTCAGGCGGGTCATGGAACGCGGGCACTAATCTTGGTGTGTGCGCAAAACCGTTTAGGGACTCTGTGCCTCTGGCTCGTTTTCTTTCGTTGGCATGAGCCTCTCCCAACGGATCGAAAATCTGCGGCAGGGCTGTCCGCCGTCGTAGAGCTCGAAAATGAGTTCACCTGAGATATAGAGCGCGATTGGGAGGGGAATCACTGGAGCGCGCGAGCGATCGGCAGGAGCCGGAGGATTGTTCTCGACCATACTGATCCTCCTTTGCTAGTGCTCTCTGCTAAAAACCCGGCGCTTGCACACCGGCGTCTTTACACACGCTGTACCTCAATCGGACGATCTCTTGCCTCAAGAGGCATGGCAGAATCTGCGGCCGATTCACGCCAGTTTGGAAATGGATTCCGGCCCGATCTGCGAAATTCACCGATCAATCTTCGAATCGCAGTCCGTCGATGGCAGAGCGTCTCTACCAACCGCTCCAGACCGTCTCGATCTCTTTCGTACCACTCTTCGGGGATCTCAGCCGCACACTGCCAGATGGTATCCGTATCCATCTCCTCTGCTCGGGTCAGTGCTGGTTCGAATGCCACCCATCCTGTGACACCCTCATATGNACAATTGTTCGCGTATACACCTCGCAGGGGATAGTCAGAGAAAATCCAGTCGCCGGCATTGAAGCAGTAGCCCTGGTCAATGAAGGTTGCGGAGTATCGCTGCCTTCTGGGTGCTTTCCAGAAGATCGCCTGCCGTCCGTCGCTGTTGCACGTCCACTTGTCTAGGACAAGAACCCGAGGGAAATCGACAATATTAACAACCCTCTCCAGTAGTTCGCGGGGCAAGTGGTCGAAACTCATACCTACACTTTCGCAGCCCCCCATGTACAACGATCCCAATTGTTTGCCGCTCTGACACGGAATCTTGTCGCCACCCAGACTGATTCGGAGATCTTCTGTGTGTTCGATCAGAGAGTCAGAGACTTCAATCACTTCCACCCGTGGCATCGGCAGCCCAAGCGCTAGACCCAGGTTGGTGGCTAGCATCTCGTTCGCGAGCACTCGGATGTGCTGGGGATTGTTCTGGAATTTGGTGACATAACAGCAGCCGTCAGAAGCCCTCAACAGGTGAGATTGCGCGCCGCCCCGAAGTGGGCGCAGATGTTGGACTGCGGAGATGCAAAGGTGCACAAGCACCTCCTGGATTTTGTTTTAAGGGAAAAACAAGGCAGGCTCTAGGCTCTAGGTAACTGCTCAACTCGTCAGTTTCTTCTGAAGTCAACTATTGGGATTGTTCTTCTTGGATGGCCTCAATCCACAGACGGAGAGTAAGGTCTTCGCGCTCGGGATTGCCAAGTTGCCAGCGCAGTTCCTTCTGATATCGCTCTTTCAGTACTTCCAGATCGAGTGGGACAGTTCGCGCCAAGTGCTTCACATCGTCTCGGTCACGTTGAATGTTGCGCTCCAGCTTTGACAAGGCAAGGTCGTAGGGATCCAGGGCCAGGAGGCGGAGATGCTTGAACACTTTGGGAAAGATGTCGGTGAGTCGGTCCTCGTAGTTTTCCGGTACATGGGCCACGCCAACGTGGTCAAGATAGATCTTGTGCTTCTTGTCTAGCGCACCGCCCTGCATACCGAGTTCCAGCACAGGTCGGCCAGCATCCCTCGGTGCGATTTGCAATACGTCCAAGTCTCCTGTTGGCCGCGAAAAACCATACACCATGGTGACGACAAATCCTCCCATACAGTCCAGCCTAACTTCCTCGTGTACCGCCGAATCCAATTCGCGCAAGAATGAGAGCCATGGTTCCGGAATGCTTTTATTCGGACGCATAGCCAAGGTGTTCCCCCTTCATGTCGGTCAGGAGATTCCAGTGTGCCGCGGCTGGTGAACGATGTTCTCGCAGCCATGCTCTCTCAGTTTGGGTCATAGAATCGTGGCAGAACGTATCTTCACGCGCAAGCCGCGCACTCTCCAAGAGTTCCAAGTATTGTCGAAGCTCTCTGGCCCGCTCCTTGTCGTTCTTGCCCTCTGCCACTTCGCTCGCCAGAAAGACGGCAAATCCCAAGCGGTTTTGCCGATCACGTACCTTGGCATTGCGCACCAGCCAGGCCCAGTCCATGTCAACGTAAGTCATAGCCAGCCACGGCAATCCCTCAGCAACTCGGGCATCAAGGTTTGGCTCATTCAGCGCATCGAGCAACACTTCCGCAGGGTTCCGCCGCCTTCTCGCCCGAAGATAGGCGAAGCCCGGATACCCGAGCGCGCTCAGCTCCGCGCTGAAATCGCGCTTCTGCGAAGAAACTCGCATTTCTACTTCCTCAGATCGCAGTGGCAGCGCCGTAGGCGGCAGATTCAGCACTTTGAGAGCCTTACGTACCAATCGTTCCGACAGGGGGCGATGCCCTTTCTCCAGCATCGACAAATAGGCTTGGGTGACATCAAGCGCAAGAGCGGCTTGTTCCTGGGTCCAATTCTTCTGCAAGCGCGCCTCTTTCAACCTGTTCCCATCCATAGGGATCCTTCTCCCCTCAACGAGTTTTGGGTTATTATAACATATATTGTTATATTTTGTTCTCGCTCTCTCGCGTTCCGCCAAAAGACTGGGCTGATGATGACGGGCTGCAATGCGGCCGAGCTACATATGCCCGGGAGCGCATCGCCATTCTGAATGACCTATACTGAAAGTTGCCGCCGGGTACTTCTCCCTGGGGCTCAAGGAGTTGGACGCTGGCGCAATCATCGATACAACTCGGGTCCGTTGGAATCTGGACGACACAGTTCGAGAACTTTCCTGCTAGCCAAATGCAAGAAGCGGCTGCGGAATTGGAAGAGCTTGGCTTCGGGGCCATCTGGTTTGGTGAGGCCGTAGGACGTGAAGCGCTCACTCAAGCCGGCCTGCTGTTGGCAGCAACCAAAAAAGTCGTGGTCGCCACGGGAATTGCGAACATCTACGCGCGCGATCCATTCGCAATGGCGGCCGGACAGAAAACCCTCGCCGAGGCCTATGCTGGTCGATTCGTCCTCGGGCTTGGCGTCAGCCATGTCCCGTTGGTCGAGAAGCTGAGAGGACACCGTTATGAAAAGCCCCTTTCCACGATGCGAGCCTATCTGGATGCGATGGATCAAGCTCCTTACCAAGCGGTTCCTCCGTCCACAAAGCCGATCCGGGTTCTGGCGGCGCTCGGGCCAAAGATGCTTGAACTTGCCGCGGAACGAGCTGACGGCGCGCATCCTTATAATGTGAACCCGGAGCACACTGCCGAAGCTCGCAGAATACTTGGTCGGGGCCCGTACTTGTGCCCGGAGCAGGCGGTGGTGCTGGAGACAGACCCGACGAAGGCCCGGAAAATCGGCAGGGATTTCCTCGCGGTTTATCTCGGCCTGCCTAATTACACCAATAACTTTCTGCGGCTGGGCTTCGACGAATCGGATTTCAAGAACGGCGGCAGTGATCGTCTGATCGATAACATCATCGCCTGGGGCGATCTAAAAACAGTCCGGAACCGCATTCGTGCCCATCAAACCGCTGGCGCGGACCACATTTGCATCCAGGTACTCACAGCGAAGCCGAAGCTGCTTCCACTAGCAGAATGGCGGGAGCTCGCACCGGCTCTCATGAGCGCTTAGGAAGTCGTCCGAACTCGGGAATACAAAACTGTATTCTTGCTAGGCTCTACTGTTTGGCTGCTGCCCTTTCCTGCGCGACCGCTTCGAGCGTAAGCACGATCTGGTGCAACGTTTGCAGGTTGTCCACCTGGGTCAATAACCGCAACTTCAGGGTGCGGAGTATTTGTGTCAGAGGTTCCGGCCCGACACGTTCTAGCGCCGCATCCAGTCGGCGGAAGCCCCGTTCAGCGGCTTGCATGTGTGCCAGCACCTTCTGTTGGATCGCTGGGTCCTGAATATCCTTCGGATTCCAGACTCTCGCTAGGGTCTTCAACAATCCGCGATACATGCGTTTGCCGAGCGCTTGTTCCATCTGTTAGATCGAGTGCACGAAGCTCGCGCCGTGGCTGCTGTCACGCCCGTCGCTATGTCCGTTGTTGCCCGCAGTTGTTTGCTCGGACAGTCTTGAGGCAACCTCTGCGTTGGGCCGCATGCCCCGCCGCCATCCCTCAGGTGTTGCCCAGTCGGGCAATTTCGGAATACTCGTGGGGCGCTTGCGATCATCCAAATCAACCCATATTCCGGAGAAGTAGTACAAATAGCGCCCGAGCCCAAAACAGCAGCAGGCTCTCTTGAACGATTGTGCTTCTGCCGCTGTGGCGGCATTTTCATCGTCAGCAAATTCTTCTCCAGTCGCAGAGTGTGATCCAATGCCGAAGATTGTGAGTTCACATGTCACCAAGACTTTGGCCACGATCTTCTGGTCTCTGCTTCGTTGAAAGTTTGCGCTGGTATGAACTGCGTACCTGCGGGTCCAGCCCGCCGGAGTGAACAGCGCGTTCAGACGATCTGTGTAAGCTCGCTGGTCGGCGTAAGGCATAACCTGGCCGCGCGGCGATCCGCCCTTGCTCGTGTTGGTGACGCGCCATTCGATCACTGAAGGATGAAATGGTACTTCCAGACTAGCGATCAGTTCTTTGATTTTTGCAGCGTTCGGTGTCAGCGCAGCGGGGATGTTTGTGTCGCTAGCCGGTGGAGCAAACTGCTGCACGGCGTTAGTGGAGCCATTTGCTGTGTCATTCGCGTGTCCATTGGTTGGGGTCATGACAGCTCTCCCTTCGTAAGGATGTGCAGGGATCTCGCAGACGTTCAGAATGGAACATCCTCGTCTACGCTCTCGCTAGAGCTGGCTTGGGATCGCTGATCCTCTTGGTCATCTGAGGTCGGGCTTTGGTGGTCACGGCCACCATTTTCCCGCGGGCCGAGCAGCAGCAATTCGCGGGCGACGATCTCCGTGCGATATTTCCTCACCCCGCTTTGCCTATCCTCCCAGCTCGAGGTCTGAATCTTTCCCTCGACGTAGAGTTTGGAGCCTTTGGCAACGTACTCCCCAACGATCTCGGCCAAACGCTCCCAAGCCACGATGCTGTGCCACTCGGTCCGCTCTTGCCATTCGCCGTTGCGGCCTTTGAACCTTTCGTTGGTGGCGAGGGAGAAATTCGCGACCGGAGTGCCGCTCTGTGAATACCTGACCTCAGGGTCTTTGCCAACGTTCCCAACGAGGATCACTTTGTTTACGCTCTTCGGTATTGATGCCCTCCTGGTGACTTGAAAGTGATCAGAAAGCGATCTCGCGACCGAGTCGGAAGCCATGGAAAGCGTGGGATTAATAAAGGTTTCCAGACAAGATCGAGACGTGCCGCTTGAGAGAATTCCAGGACGGAGAAACCAGCCGCTATTGCGGCCTTGGATAGTCGTTGATCTGCGCACACAAAATCTCTTTGCCCGACGTTGTCGACACCAGGTCAGAGCCTCAGCTAGTTGCAGGCTGTCAGCAGCTCGCAATTCGGGAGTGTCCAAGAGGCGCCTGGCCAGATTGCGCACATGATCTCCCGGGGGGGATCTTGAGTGTGCGAGCCAGAATCGGAAGAGGGCTTGTTGCAGCCTATTTTTCTGGCTTTGCTAAGTTCGAATTCCGCTTAAGGTCTGTCAGATCGCTGTCACGACCTAAAGCACGCTTGTTGGTCAAAAGGTCATCTAGGGAAATGAAATGCACCGGAACACCAAAGAAACTGCTTGCGACCTTCTTTTGCCACGCATCGGAGAATTCGACGGCCGTGATTTCGGTCAGAATATCAACGCGCACGGGAGCGACTCCGATTTGGTAGACCACCTGCTTCCCGGTGAATGTTTCTGCAGTTATGCCATCATGATCCAGAGGGGCCCCGAACTGTTTGAGCGCTGCGACTACTCGGATTGAATTCTGCGCTGAATTGCGCACCCACACGTCGAGATCTTTCGTATAACGCGGCTCACCGTACTTCATGACTGCGTAGCCACCGACAATCAAATATTCAACTTCGAAGTCGTTTAAGAGTTGTAGCAGTTCTCTGTAGTGTGGCTTTTCTGCCATGGTTGATTTCCTCAGCTAATTCGACCATTTCCCATGCAGCCGCAAAGATGGCCTCATCTCCCTGCTCCTGCCAAAACTCAATGTCAAATGAACGGTCCGGGAACCCATGCTCCACCAGTCGTGTTTTCCACGAAGAATTGTCAGCAAAGCTCATTTCACCCTCTTCGGTTCACACTCTAACAGTATCAGGATATCAGGATGAAGGGCCCTGACTTGATCTTCCGGCTCGAGATGCATAGGCAATTCCTGTCAGGGCCATGCCTCCCCCCGACCAGATCTTGTGGGCACATCGCTCCGCGAGTGATTGCGCTGATCGACCGATGTCGGGCCGGGATTTCGCATCTCCAGCGACTTCCAGCGTCAATCACTCGCGCGACGATCTGGCGGCGACAGTGTCGTGGATTCCAGTCAAAGGGAAGCAGTCAGATTCAATCTCTCGCTATGGCGAGAAGGACATAAGTAGTCGGGCACTGGTCGCTCAAGCAGCTGCAGCGTTATTGCGTGGAGTTGCTCTAATGTTTGTTTTGGAAGAAGAAGATGAATGGCGCGGCCGCGTTTAGGAATCGGTCGTTGCGCCTGTGAAAGCCAGCTGCGCCTCAATGTGTTCACGGCTTTGCTGGTCTCCGAAATAGGAAAGGCCGACCAGTTCCTCGCCGGATTCGGCGACTAGCCGGACTAGCTGCTCGCTGCTGATGGAATAGATCGGATGGGACGGCCCGGCGCGAAGTCCAAAGCGCGCGGCGGAATCGCAGGGATTAGCGGGAAATTCGATCTCAAGGTGTTGCCGTCGGCGTCCCAGTTCGAGAAGGAAGCAGGGCACTACAACATTTGAGACCTGCACAATTTCCTCCACACGCGCATCTTCCGCCGGAATCCCCCTTAGGCCAGCAAAGAGTTCAGCGATCAGGCGAGCCCTGGTTCGCTCGCCCCATGAGTCTGGCTGCACCGCGAGCTCAAGGATCTGATCGTGCAGTGGGGCTAGGAAGCGGGCGAAACCTGCCTGCCGCAGGTTCTCAACGAAAACAGGAGAACTGTCCAGCAGGCGTTCACATTGCGCAAAGACTCGCGCCGCCTCTTCCGGTCCGATGCGGGGGATTGTCTGTCTATTCCGTCCGCGATTTCCGGATGTGGTATCAGGCATATTAATCCCTCTTTCCCGGCGACCTGGGTGGTTCCGGGTTGTGCGACCACGAGAGCTGCCCGAGTTGTGGACGGCACATTATAAAGGACAACAGAATTGTGGATTTTGTGGACTGCACTACGATCTCGACAATGCAACCGTCCGCAGGGGCAGAACAAGTCGTGAAGCCGAGACGACCGACTCGGAAAGACTGACAGGATGAGCGAAACAGATTTAGTCAACTCCCAGACAGGATTTTGTCGCACCTTTCTTCCAGCAGTCGTGCCAGAATCTCCGAATCGTGGGCGGCATCTACGGGGTTGCGACACAAAGCGGAACGCAGCGCCGTTTTAAGCCACGAAGAAGCGGCGGGGTCGGCAAGGACCTCATCAATGCTAGGCAGGTCGCCTGCTGTAGGGCCGTCGTTCATCCAACATTCTTCACGCCGCTCCGCCCGCAGTTGCATCGACGCTCGCGCTCCGCTCCTCGGTTACATCGAGAGCGTTGGGATTCTCCGCCCGGTCTGGGGCAGTCACCCTAGGTCCGAGCAAATGACAATGACGGCAGCCGAGACAGCACACGGCAGACGTGGTTCGAGTGGCAGCATCTTGGAAGTCGTTTGGCAACACCACACGTTCCCCCGCCCGAGTGTAGAAAACCGGACAGACGGTGCCGCGGAACGCGGCGTCCGTTCCCCACAGCTCCATCTCCAGGCCGCCCCTTCGGCCATAAAAGAGGACCGAGCTTTCGAGCCGTGGCCTCTGGCTATCCCCCGATTTTGCCAGTTGGTGCCGGGTAATGAGCAGATCGTAGGTCCGCTCTATCCGAAGCATTTGCACCCGGATCAGTACCGGCGCGACGACGATCGCGTGCACGCCGTTTACACCAATGCTGTCCACGCGCTGAAGCCAGGGCAATGCGTTGCCTTGTTCGTCTACGAAGCTCGCATATGCACCCACCTCCGCGACCGCCCCGCCTGATTCGACGCCACGAAGCACGTATTTCTTTGCCAGGTGTTGATGCTCGATTGAAACCGAGGGCTGGCAGTAGATGCCGGCAGTCCGCAGACACTTCAACGTGATCGCTGGGAGCCGCAGTCCCTGCCGTGCCAGAACCTCGGCCTCCAACCGCCTATTGTGCGTCGTGAGCTGAGACTCCATATTCAACTGACCTCCTGACTCGAATCGGGTGTCCCAAGGCTGCTCGTATCATCTCTTTGGTGCACCCGGCCCAGCACTTGTACTTGCGCGGATCCGGAACTGAAATGGCCAAATTGTCGCCGCTGCGATCACGTCCATGATCCGCGCATGATGGACAACGTGCCCAGTAGTTCCCGGCACGCTTGGACGTCGGCCGGACGTGATCGAGGATACGAAATTGCGGGCGAGTGGGATCGTATTGCGGCAACTCAACTCTTGTCTTCGGACGAAACTCTTCTGGCATTTCGAGTCCATCGATGAACCCGCCCATCTCGGTGTCTGTGATCTTTCGCAGGCGCTCCAGGTAGTCGAGTTGCGCTTCGAGCCGGTAGTCTGCACCATAGAACCAGTAGCGCCTTCCCGTAGCACGATGGATTCCGAGCGGCCCCCGGATCGCATTGCCGAATTCGTCAGGGCCGAGTTGATCCTGACGCGGAAATACCTCGATTCCTTCCGCCAAACCAGAACCGCCCTTTACTGGCACTTTCAATCGAAGAGCCAGGTTGTAGATGTAGATTCGGCAGTGCCTTGCGAGCAATGGCTTGTCCGCGAAAATCCAGAGGTGAGCGCCGCGACGAGACTTTTCAAGCGCTGCCTCAACTCCATCCTGACCTAGCTCCCATTGCAACTTCAGAAGATCATCCAGCGCATTGTCGTAGTCGGCGTCAATTGCCACCCACTTGGAGCGCTGCGTCGTCGGATTCAGGGCGTAGAGGCCAACGGTGTGCTGACCGTTCAAATGCTCACCAATGGTCTGGAGCGATAGCCGCCGATCCCGCTTAGGGCGATAGTAATAGTGCTTCCCGTTCGTGCCCGGTTTGTGCGACTGAAGTGTGTAGGCCAGCCGATTTACGAACAATCCAAAATACCGCTCTGCCATTTCCGCGTTCGTCTGGCCCACTCCTTTCATAAAGTCTCCTCTCACAATTGCAGTGATGTCTCGGAATGCGTACGCGTGCTGCGAAATGCCCGTTACGCCATCGCAGTTTTTCCAATGGCCTTCCGGAGAAGCGCCGGATGTGCCGTCCACGAGACAAGGTTGTACTCCGCCACAAGCTCATCGAATTCGGCCGTGGTCAGGCTGTCGTCCCGCCCTTCGTCGAAGACGACAAAGTAGAAGACTTGCAGCTCGCGGTCGTACAGGTAAATTGCACCGGACGCGGGATCGTCTGGCACAGTCTGCAGCAACAAAACGCCCCTCGGCATTTCAATCCAGCGAGACGCCAGCCCCTCTCCGAGGGTGACAAAGACTTTCATCACGTGTTCGACATTGGCCTCCTTGCGCAAGCCAATTTCCTCCGCTGTAAACAGCGGTTCAAAACTTACTGCTCCTCTGCTTTGAGACATGATGTGTTCCTCCTCATTTGACTCGACTTGCTCCGATGTCCACGGACAGCGCTACACAGGGCGACAGAGCCGAAGTGCACTCCTTAACTTGAAAACGAAGCCCAACAACAACACATAACAACAACGAAGCCCGCAACGCAGGGATATTGAGTTGAGTGGATTTGCACATCGATGTTCGATGGGAGTCGTCAAATGCTCGTCGATAGGAAGCCGGAACTCGCGCAACGATGCACGTGCAGGCGTCAACCCGAACGGCGATTTACCGGCCAATGGGACGCACGCAGATGAGCAAGAGTTTGCGCAATACCTCTGGTAGAAACTGATCGGAAGCGGACCGTTATGTAGAAGGGGCGAAATGAGAATCATGTGAGGCGAGTGGAGTCCAGCAATATAGAACCACGTCAATGGACACGCATGCACATGTTCTAGCAAACTCAAATTCAGGGGGTAGTCAGAAAGCAAGTGGCTGAACAAAGGCATGTTATCGAACCCCCCAAAAAGGCATACCTACGGCGTCCAGACGGGCTAAAGACTGCGAGAAAACGGCAATGACGAGCCAAAGAAATGGCAATGCTGAGGCGACCAATCGAACCTTCATTGAAGAAGCTCCCGGAATCTTGTCCCGGGGCCATTCCCCCGGACAAACACCCTGGTTTCAAGAAGCGTCTGCGTGAAATCCTTGGCGTTCGCAAACGCCAACTTCTTGGTCACTGATTCCAACTCATGTACGAGATGAACTAGCACTTCCATTCCCGACGTCAAATACAAGATGCAGGCGATTTGGCGCTCAGCCTGAAGTGCGGCCCGCACTCGTTCATACTGCTTGGAACTCTTCAGAGTGCGCTCATATTCCAGTGCGAAGCGTGCTCTGTCATCTCCGACCCATACGTCGACGATGGCGTCGTAGTCTTTTTCGTATGGAGACCGTGAAATCGTATTGAAGGAAGCGATTTCAACTTCC